>LSQX01001075.1_pt1 | contig 17372 bp, 18 predicted proteins | sample 654561 | NCBI WGS metagenome assembly LSQX01 (sample SAMN04489861, study PRJNA283612) | anaerobic digester metagenome | isolation source: 4 biogas reactors fed with cattle manure at either 37C or 55C with and... | place: Denmark: Kongens Lyngby | collected 2014
GGCCAATGTAGTTAACGGTACGATTTCGGGAAGCCGGGCCACTATCGATGCCGGATGGCTGCCGAAGGACCGTCAGGTCGGACAGACCGGGAAGACCGTTCGGCCCGATGTCTACTTTGCCCTCGGTATTTCCGGGGCGATCCAGCATCTGGCCGGAATGGAAGAGTCAGACTTTATTGTTGCAGTTAACCGCAACCCGGAAGCACCGATGTTCCAGACAGCCGATCTGGGGATCGTGGGTGACTTACACAAAGTCATTCCCGAACTGGTCAAGTTGCTTCAGGAAGAAAAGGCGAAAAATATAGCCAAATAGTTCAAACCAAAGGATCAGAAATGATCCTTTTTTTTGTGTCGATATTATTGACGAATCCCTAGTAAAGTGGTAGACTTTATTTGCAAATGAAAACCATTCTCATTAAGGAGGCACCATGTTTCTATCTACCTGTCATAATGGTTATATTGGAACGATCACGAAAATTCATGGTGATGATAAAGTCATACGTTTTCTTTTCAGTCTGGGCTGTGCCGAGGGAGATGAAGTCGCTCTGATTTCAGTTCTGGGTGGAAATTATATCGTTGGTATAAAAGATTCGCGCTTTGCGCTGGATAAAAGTCTGGCTGGGAAAATTGAATTGTCTCAACCCGGCTTTCGCCGACGTCACCGCGGTATGCGTGGCCGGTAAGATAAAACTTCACCCTGGATCAATACATAATTCTGAAAAGAGGATGAATGAATAATAACTTGCGGATTGCTCTGACCGGAAATCCCAACTCCGGCAAGACGACCCTGTTTAATAAATTGACCGGATCGAGCGAACAAGTTGGCAACTGGGCCGGCGTCACGGTCGCTCCGGTGATCGCGCGAATGAAAAAACGCTATACTGACCTTAATATCGATGTACTTGATCTTCCCGGAACTTATTCTATATCACCTTATACGCCGGAAGAGGCATTTGCCCGAAAAGCCATAATTGATCAAACATACGATGTCATCATCAATGTTGCTGATGGAGCCAATCTATCCCGCAGCCTTTTTTTTGCTTCTCAACTACTGGAAATCGGCAAACCGGTCGTGATCGGTCTTAACAAAGCTGACGTGTTGGCTCAGCGAGGAGATGAAGTCGATCTTGATCTGCTAAGCCGACGGCTTGGCGTGACGATCATTCCGATCCAGGCGTCAAGAGGTTTGGGATTGAATGATCTGGTCCAAGCGGCAATTGCTGCTTCGGCCCAGGTGACTGAGGCAAAAGAAGCGTTGAGTGACGAAGACAGACGCTCGATGATCGATCAGTTGATCGATCAGGTGATGATTCGTCAACATGATCCGTTGACACAAACTTTTAGCGACCGGTTGGATCGAATTTTTATCCACCCCATCATCGGTTTGATCAGCTTTTTTTTCATTATGTGGGGAGTGTATGCCTTTGCGATCGAGGGTTTGGGTGGATGGTTGTCGGATTGGATCAATGAGACCTTGTTCGGTGAAATGGCCCCGGCTGTCGTAGATCGCTTGGTAGAGAACTATGGTCTGAGTCCGATCCTGGGTAATTTTCTCGATCAGGCTCTGATCGGTGGAGTCGGTGCAGTCTTAGGTTTTATTCCACAGATAGCGCTCCTTTTCTTCTTCCTGTCCTTCCTTGAGGATTCAGGCTATATGTCCAGAGTCGCTGTTTTGCTGGATAAGTACTTTAAGCGGATCGGTCTGTCCGGCAAATCGATCATACCGATGATCGTCGGAAGCGGTTGTGCTGTACCGGGGGTCATGGCTACCCGGACAATAGAGAACGTCGATCAGCGTCGGATGACTGCCATGTTGACACCCTTTGTTCCCTGCTCGGCCAAGCTCCCGGTGATCGCTTTGGTCAGTGTGGCCTTTTTCCCGCAATCAAGCTGGGTCGGCCCCAGCACTTATGTCTTAGCGATTGTCACGATCATCCTGGGTGGCCTGTTTCTTAAGAAAGTCTTCCGCAATGTCGATGATAGTCACTTTATCATCGAATTGCCGGAATACCGCTTCCCGTCACTACTTCAGGCACTGGAGAGAATGTGGGATCAGGCGAAAGCGTTTGCCTATAAAGCCGGCACGATCATTTTTGTCATGAGTGTGTTGATATGGATCCTTCAGGCATTCAATTTTTCCGGTTATACGCAAGACGCTACCAGCTCGTTTTTAGCTTTTATAAGTGGTCGTTTAAATTGGCTGCTGATCCCTCTTGGAATGGCGGGCTGGCAACTGATCACTGCTGTGTTGACAGGCTTTGTTGCCAAAGAGAATGTCGTCAGCACGTTGGCAGTGTTATTGGCGGCCGGCAATTCAGAGGCTCTGAGCACCGGAGTATTGTCAAACTATTTTAATCCGATTACAGCCTATTCTTTTCTGCTGTTAAACCTGTTTACACCGCCTTGTGTTGCTGCCATCGCGGCACTCAAGAATGAACTGAAGGAACCGAAATGGATCTGGCGGACATTGTTGTTTCAGGTAAGTGTCGGCTACCTGCTTGCCATGACCGTTTCACAAATAGGAAGTCTGATCGTATACGGTGAGCCTCTGCCCAGTTGGTGGATCGCCGCGATCGTCGGGATAATATACGTGGTAATTATTCTTTACCTGACACGAAGGAGGCCAAAGAATGCTTGATGTCATTGTGATCGGTCTCATCGTTGCCCTGCTGGCCTTTGCCGGCCGCAAAACGCTCAAGGATCTCAAGAGTTCCCGCTGCAGCGGTTGCACCAAAAATTGTCAGGCCAGACAGCCGGTGAACATCACGTTAAAGAAAGATAAACCATAACAAAGGGGTCGAAAGACCTCTTTTTGGGTACAATCTTTTCGAGGTGTATATGTGGTATCGCAAGAAATTTGATGAATTGACTACCGGGGAATTGTTTGAGATCTATCGCCTGCGATGTCGGGTCTTCATTGTAGAGCAGCAATGCGCCTATCCCGATATCGATGATATCGATCTCACAGCAATCCACATTTTTCGACGTGACAATGAAATCACCGCTTATGCCAGGGTCTATCAGGACAGAGATGCAATCAGAATTGGTCGGGTAGTAGTTCAGCGTGAACTTAGAGGCAGTGGATTGGGTAAAGAGTTAATGGCACGATGCCTAACCATCGCTTTGAGTTATAATAAGGCTGTCAAACTTAGTGCTCAGCATTATCTTGACCGGTTTTACCGGCAGATCGGCTTTGAAGCAACCAGCCAGGTCTATCTTGAAGATGGTATCCCACACCAGGACATGGTTTATCGAGGTCCAAGTGTGGGCATAAATGAGACTGAATTACCAAAGGGAGGTAATAATGGAAAATCGAAGAAAGAATACGATTGATCCGGTCGATCACGAAAACAAAGAGATCAGGAACAGTGAGGACTATGTCGAACATGATCAAGTCAAAAAAAATACTCCCGAGTCCAAAACAGATGTCATGAAAGACAATCAAAAGCAAGTTTCAGCTGAAATTGTCCGGACGGAATTGGGCGAAGAACTGAAAGACAAAGGATGCTAGGAGATAACATTGAAAAAAATAACCAGTCTGTTGCTGATAGGGTTGATTTTGCTCAGCTCGCTGGCATTTGCAGCAGACGTCATCGATGAAAAGTGGGGAAAACCGACTTATGTTTATGGCGCTGGTCTGAGCGAAAGTCAGATAGAAGAAACAGCCCGGCTATTACAGATCGATAATCTGGATCAGGTGAATGCCATTCGCATCATGGCGGCAGATATGAAACGATATATCGGTGGTGAGCCGGTCGATTCTTCCTTGTTCTCATCAGCCCTGGTGACAAAACGGAACGAAGGTTTCGGACTTCAGGTCACGGTGTTGACCCCTGACAGGATCAGTCAGATCACCCCGCAGATGTATCAAAACGCAGCCATTACTGCCGGGGTAAAGGATGTTGAGATCGCTATCGCCTCAGTCATCAACGTGACCGGTGAGTCGGCATTGACCGGCATTTACAAAGCCTTAGAGGCCAATGGCGAACAACTCGACACTCAACGAATGCAGGTCGGCCAGGATGAGCTCGAGACCGTCAATCAGATCAACCAGGAGAATGCTTCTACCGAAGGATTCGACAGCGCACGATTCGATCAGGTCATGATCGAGATCAAACAAGCTCTGGCTGATCTCAAAGAGCGAACCGGTGAATTGGCCACCAGAGAAGACATCGAGCAGATCATCAATGATGCTTTGGCAAAGTATGATCTGCAGACGATTATCAATCAAACCCAAATCAACAATTTACTGATCTTTTTTGAAAAGTATCAACAATCAGGCGTCCTGGATGCAACCGAAGTCAAAGAACAACTCCGCCAGTTGTCGGATCAGGTCAGTGACCGGGTCAAAGACTGGGTCGATCAAGCCCAGACCAGTGGCTTACTCGACCAGATCGCGCAATTTTTCCGGGAATTGTTCCAATCTTTGGCTGACTTTTTTAGAAATCTAGGATAGTGAGAGGTAAGTATGGAGTGGAAAGATAAGCCCAGAAGTACAAATGTAGAAGACCGTCGGGGACAGTCGTCTTCCGGTGGGTCAGGTATGCCCGGTCCGATCAATATACCGATCGGTGGTGGGAGCTCACGCGGTGGCATTGGCGGAATCAGTCTGATTCTGTTGGTTGTCTTTTTCTTGCTTAGGAGCGGACTCCTGGGCGGACTCCTGGGAAACATCTTCCCTGATGCCAACCCGACCAACCCGTATCAACAGGACAGTGCCCCGCAAGTCAATACCTCTACTGACGATATGGGAGAGTTTGCTGCTGTTAATTTGAGATTTACCGAAGATGTCTGGGGCTCTCTGTTCAGGGAAAACAACCTGGGATCCTACCAGCCGCCGACCATGGTATTGTTTAGTGACTATGTTCAAAGTGCTTGTGGGACGGCATCCTCTGCCATGGGGCCATTCTACTGCCCGGCCGATGGCAAGGTCTATATCGACTTGTCGTTTTACAACGACTTGCAGACGAAATTCGGGGTCGAGGGTCACTATGCCATGAGCTATGTCATCTTCCATGAGGTCGGACACCACGTGCAAAATCTTTTGGGTGTGACGGACAAAATGGAAGAGTACCGTCGAACTGTCTCGGAAACCGAATACAATCGTCTGTCAGTTCGTCTGGAATTGCAGGCTGATTTCTTAGCCGGCGTGGTAACACGTCACCTGCAAGAGCGGGGAGATGTCCTGTCGCCCGGTGATATTGAAACTGCGGTCGAGGCGGCGTCGGCAATAGGAGACGACAGGATCCAAAAACAAAGCCAAGGTTATGTTGTCCCGGATAGTTTCACTCATGGAACAAGTGAGCAACGGGTCCGCTGGTTTATGAATGGTTACAATTCAGGAAATTTTGACGGTGCCAATACCTTTAACATTCCATATGATGAGCTATAAGATAAAATCGCGGACAATCCGCGATTTTTTTTAGTCTATAAGAAGGTTTTTTCGATAGACATTCAAAGCAGTTGGAAAGGTTAACTCAGCTACTTGTGATAGAGAGACCCAACCTTCACCTGAAGGGTCAGGCAGTTCCAACTGATAGCCGATCATATCCCATACCAAGTGACTGAATACATGGCGGGATTTTGGCAGTGTGGTTATTAGCGAATCAGGATAAGTAGCTTCTATTTCGCTTAGACTACAATGTCCCTCAAGCATCGGGAAGGCGGACAGTCCTTCCAGCAGGCCCGATCCGAACTTGGTCAATTGAATCAAGTCACCCGACCGGATGATCAGGATGGTCTTGGGCAGGACGGGAATGGACTTCTTTGGCTTTTTGAATGGAAAATCGAGCGGATCAGCCGTTTGATAAGCACAGCAGTCAGTCGACAGAGGACAGTCTGAACATTTCGGCTGGCCATTGGGCAGACAGATCAAGGCACCCAGCTCCATCAGGGCTTGATTGAAGTCGCCCACCCGATCATCCGGAAGGAGGGACAGCAGCCTGGTCTGGAGCTCCCGCTTCGAAGCTGCTTTGGTCAGATCCTGTCCATTACAATCAAGTCGACTCAGTATTCGGGCGACATTGCCGTCCAGGGCAGTAGTTTTGACCTGGTAGGCAGTAGATGCGATCGCTCCGGCAACATAATCGCCGATCCCGGGCAAGGACTTTAAAACGTCAGGATCTGATGGAATAATTCCGCTATGTTGACATACGATCTGCTGGGCGGTTCGATGGAGATTTCTTGCTCTGCGATAATATCCCAGACCTTCCCATTGCTTTAAAACGTCTTCTTCGGCTGCAGCTGCCAGATGATGGATGGTGGGAAATGCCGTCAGGAAACGATCGAAATAAGGCAAGACAGTTTCCATGCGGGTTTGTTGTAACATGAATTCGCTTATTAGGATATAATAGGGATATGGTTTGCTTCGCCATGGCAGTTTGCGATGGTTCAAATCATACCAGACGAGCAATCGGTCGGATAAATTATTCATCAGAGATCATTCCTTCGGAGGTACTATGTCGGTTGTGTTGTATCCGCCATCACAGGATGTGGCGGAAAATTATCAGATAATGCGCCGGGCTTTGCGTGAAAACCTGGGCGTTGAAAAAAATATGCTGGCGATCTTAAGCAATGCCAGTGCCATTCTTAATTATTATTTGGAAGACATTAACTGGGTCGGCTTTTACCTTGCCCAGGGCGACGATTTGGTGCTGGGTCCATTTCAAGGCAAACCGGCCTGCCCCAGATTGCCCCACGGTCAGGGCGTCTGCATGGCATCATATCTGCCGGCAAAAATGATCAATGTACCCGATGTTGAGATGTTTCCGGGACATATTGCCTGCGATGGAGACACTCGATCGGAAATCGTTTATCCGATCCGGATCGACGGAGAGGTGATTGGTGTGCTTGACATTGATTCACCGATCGTTAATCGTTTTACATCAGTCGATGAGACCGGTTTATCAGCTTGTGTCAGAGTGATCCAGGCCATCCTGGGACGAGAGTAACAAGAACATTATACCGCATTCTAATTAGACTTGAGGAGTAAATGAGATTTCTATATATCATCATCGCCTTTGTTGCAACATTGGTTGGCAGCTTGACAGGGCTGGGCGGTGGAGTGATCATCAAGCCCGTTATGGACATGGTAAGTGATTTTCCGGTCGACACCATCGGGATCATCTCATCGATCACGGTGTTTTCGATGTCGCTGGTGTCAGTCTACAAACACTGGAAAAAGGGAAAGAGACTGCCGGTATTTATCATTGTGCCAATCGCACTCGGTTCGGTCGTCGGCGGATTTCTCGGTCAACAGATCCTGGATGAGTTGTCGCGTTATCTGCCGATGGGGCGGGTCAAACTGATCCAAAACAGTGTCTTGCTGGTCCTTTTGATCGGTGTGTTTTTATATATGCATTACAAACCGACACTGGGGCAAAAGCCCAAGTACATCATCAGATTATCGCTGGTACTCGGGATCGTCCTGGGCTTGACATCATCCTTGCTTGGGATCGGCGGTGGGCCATTTAATATTGTCGCATTCTTGTATCTTTTCACCTTTGATATCAAGCTGGCATCGATTGCCTCGCTCGTCAGTATTTTGTTCTCTCAATTTGCCAAACTGACGACCATTGCTATCAGCACCGGATTTGCCGGCTATGATCTGGAGGTCGTACCTTATATGGTATTTGCCGCCATTTTTGGCGCTCAGACAGCCGCCCGATTGAACAAGTACATGACAGTCGAGCGGGTCGAAGTATTGTTTATGGTTTTACTCTGGCTGATCACAGGGATCAGTCTGTACAATATTGTGATAGGAGTTATTTAATGCCAACGTTTGAAGATTTTGATGCGCTTGATATTCGAGTAGGACAAATTACCCGGGTAGAAGACAATCCCAAAGCCCGCAATCCGGCTTATGTCATTACGGTCGATCTTGGCAAAGAGATCGGTTTGAAACAAAGTAGCGCTCAATTTACGGTATTTTACAAACCGAAAGACTTGATCGGCCGACAGATCTTGTGTGTTACCAACTTTCCATCCAAACGGATCGCCGGCGTCAAATCGGAAATCTTGATCCTTGGGGTGTATCATGGCGACGGGGTGGTGTTGATTGAACCCGACAGAAAAGTTGCCTTGGGTGACAGATTAGGGTAAACTAAAGACAACTGGGGGTGCCTTATGGCTGAGAGATACCCTTATCACCTGATCCGGATCATACCGGCGTAGGGAAGTCGAATCCATCTCTCGATGGATTTTTTTTTGGAGGTCTTTATGTTTGAAAGTCTGCTCGATAAGTTGAAAGAGATTCCACAGGCGATACCGGAAGCGGTCCAAAGCTTGATCGATAATCCGACAGCGCTGTTAGTCCTTGTGATACTGCTGGTTGCTCTGGTGATGGTACTTCGGTTTGGCCGGATCCAGTTCTCCGCCCGTATGATGACTCAGATCGCCCTGGCGGTAGCCATCGCCTCGGTGCTCGATATGATGGTACTTTTTCGAATGCCTCAGGGAGGTAGCGTAACGATAGCAGCTATGGTCCCGATCTATCTGATCGCATTTGCCTATGGCCCACAGGTCGGGCTGTTCACCGGATTTCTTTTTGGTCTGATCAATTTGTTGCTTGGTGCTTATATCATGCATCCGATCCAGACACTGCTCGATTACCCGGTTCCGTTTATGATGATCGGTTTGGCCGGGGCATTTCCCCGTCATATGAACATCGGGATCATTTCGGCCAACCTGTTGCGCTTTGTGAGTCACGTCTTATCCGGTGTCATCTTCTTTGCCGCCTATACTCCGCAGGGGCAGCACCCGCTGATCTATTCCTTAGTCTATAACAGCTTTGTATTTGTAGATGGTCTGATCGCCCTGATTGTGATGAATTTGTTGCCGGTCAACCGGCTGGTAAAGACTATTCACTCAAAAGCCAGAAACATCAGTCGATAAATATAATCATTCAGCCAAAAAAACCCGAGTAATTGACTCGGGTTTTTGCTATGATTAGGCTGAAATCAAACAATCGATTGCACCAGCTCAATTCCGTTCATCTGCAGGTTGTAGAGGGCAAACAGGTTCATCAGATCACCATCATGGTTGGTTGCCGGCAGATGGAACGTCTCGACTGCATCGACGACACAGATGATCCGGATCGGTATATTCTTTTCATTGTACCAGGTTTGGATGCTAAGTCCCGCCTGGATGACGCAGATGTCTGTCACATCACCGACCAAGACGATCGTCTTGACCTCGGCTTCGTTCAGCCAGTCGGTAAAACCGTCGGCATGAAACACATTGGTGGAGTTTTTAAAAAACACCTCATCATCGTTTTTGACAAAAGCTTTGATTTCCGGGATCAACTCACTTTCGCCGGTATCAATAATGCAGTGAGGTGGATAGGCATTAAATTCACAGGCGTCGGCCGGGTGTTCATCCCGGATGAACAGCTTTCGAGTCTTATCGAGCTTTTGGTTGATTTCGCGGACATAAGGTACCAGCGCGGATACTCGTTCGGAACTCAAGGCTCCCCGATTGATGAAACCTTCCACAATATCAATATGCAGAAGCAAGGTATCGCTGTTATTGATTTCCCCGGCCGGTAACACCGGTAGGTCCTGCATCGCCGTTTCTATGGCCCGTAAATGTTCGATACTCTGATCGGTTAATTTTACTTTTCTCATCTTGACCTCCGTTTTTACTATACCCCAATTGTTCGAGAAAGGGTTTGTCATGGCAAAAAAACAGCCAAGTGAAGTGACTCACCTGACGACGGTGGACCGGCCACCGGGATCTCTGATCTACACCGGTGATTATACTGATGTCTCGATCGAGATCGAGCTGCATTGTTACTCGCAACAGGAGCTGATCGTCAAACGATTGAACAGGATCGATCAGTTGCCGGATGAATATGATCCAAGCTGTGTTTATTGGATCAATCTGATCGGGCTGCACGACCCTGAGGTGATCAGTTACTTCGGCCGTCGCTTTGGCATCCATGAGATGCATCTGGAGGATATCGTCCAGGTGAATCGCCATGCCAAAGTCGACAATGCCGAGGACTATATCATGAGCGAGCACTATATGATCTATCGGGATGAACAGATCCATCACGAAAGCATCGTATTGTTTTTGCTCCGGGGGGTGGTTCTCAGTTTTCAGGAATACACCGGTGATGTGTTTGGACCGATTCGACATCGCCTCCAGCAACCGGATTCGCCCATTCGCCATCAGGGGGCGGATTATCTCTACTATCTGATGTTGGATCGGCTGGTCGATGAAGCCGGAGCTGTCTTGAAAGACTTAGTCTTTCAACTCGATGATCTGGAACGATTGATGCTTGATGAGAACCAAAGCGATATGCGACGGGTATATGAAATCAAGCGGGAATTGCTCAATGTGAAATCAGCTGTTTATCCGCTCGACGGACTGATGCCCATGCTGCTAGGTGAGAATAACCGGGTATTGAGCGATCCGATCATCCCCTATCTAAAAGATGTTGAGGACCACGTCGATCAGGCCTTGGTCGAGCTGGGCCGGGCTATGGATACGATCGAAAACATGAATCAATCCAATATGGCCAAATTGTCCAATCAGATGAACAGCATCATGAAGGTGCTGACCATTTTTTCGGCCATTTTCATTCCGCTCAACTTCATTACCGGTATGTATGGTATGAACTTCACTCACATGCCGTTTTTGCAGCACCCCTATGCTTTTTACGGGTTTGTAGTGGTCAGCATTGCCATCGTCGCCCTGCTGATCGGGTATTTCAAAAGAAATCATTGGTTTTAGCTTCTGCGGGAGCTTTTTGATTGCAGTAATTTGAATGATAAGGTGAGAAGGTAATACCTAAAATCAATTGACCATAGTGGTCAAGAAAAATATACTGTAATTGACCGGACCGGCCAATGGAGGTCTCATGGATGCATTTTATAGTTTGGATCACCAGACAGCAAGTACAGACACAATTGCTGGATGATTTTCCCGGCAGCGATGATCTGATCGAAATGTTTGTTCTCTTTTCCAAACGAAAAGCCATGTTGGCTAAAGATTACCCGTTGATGTTTGACTTTTGGTACAAGGCATTTCAGGAACAGCCGGAGAATCCGCATGATAGTCAGATGATCCGGCAAACCATCGATAGATTGAACACTTTGATGAGTGATAGGATCGACACGTCCAAGCTTAGACCGGGAATCGATTTACCGAAAGCGATCGAGATCTGCACCTGGCTGAGCGAAGGCTATGGACGGAAGTATTCACAGATGCATCAACAGCTCGATCGGGATGAACTCCTGGCCGAGGCGGATGAATTGTTTGATACATTAAGAATAATGCTGTATAAGGAGGACTTATGAACATTGTTGAAGTCAGCCACTTAAAGAAGTATTACGGCAAACACCGCGGAGTAGAGGACGTTGATTTTCACATCAAAGAAGGGGAGATCTTCGGTTTCATCGGACCAAACGGAGCCGGAAAGAGCACCACCATTCGCTGTGCACTTTCTCTGATCTTTCCGACAGAAGGAAGCATCAGCATCTTTGGACTGGACAGCATCAAGGACAAGGTGGAGATTGCGCGCCATGTCGGATATTTACCGAGTGAAGTGGCCTATTACGAGAACATGAAGGTCAAGGATCTTCTGGCGTACTCCATGAGCTTCTATGGACCCACTGACCCGAAGCGTCTCAAAAACCTGACAGAACGAATGGATCTTGATATCAATCGAAAAATTGACGATCTGTCTCTTGGCAACAAGAAAAAAGTCGGGATCGTACAGGGGCTTCTTCATCGACCGAAGCTGATCATCCTAGACGAACCGACGAGCGGACTCGATCCGCTTATGCAGCAGCGTTTCTTTGATCTGATTGAAGAAGAAAATGCGCAAGGCGCGACGGTCTTGTTCAGCTCTCATATCTTGAGTGAAGTGAAGCGCCTCAGCAGTCGGATTGCGCTCATTAAAGATGGACGCATTGAAGATATGAATCAGATTGCCAACCTTCAAAAAAACCACTATAAGAATGTCCGTTTGACAGCCGATCCCGCTGCACTGGATCAGTTTGAACAGTCATCCATGATTGACGTGAAGGATCGCTTCACCAACGAGCTTCACTTTCAGTATAGAGGAGAGATTAACCTACTGTTAAGAGAACTGGCGCAGTTTGACGTACACAACCTTTCCATGGAAGACCCGACGCTGGAAGAGTTGTTTATGGAATACTATGTGAGGCCGAGTGATGAACATCCTTCGTCATGAGAGCAGGTGGCATATAAGAATCCTTCGAGGCTGGATCCTAGCGGTTTTTCTCACGCTGGCTCTGTTTTTAAGCTTCTACACCTCATTTGAAGCAGAGGCGGAGAATCTCATCGACATGCTCGAAGGGTTCCCTCGGGAAGTGATGCAAGGGTTTGGATTAGATGTCACAAGCTTCGGGACATTTTCGGGTTACCTGGCATACATCTATACCTTCATCCAGCTACTTCTAGGCATCCTGGCTGTGCTCTGCGGAATGCAGCTCATCGGCAGGGAAAAGCTGAACAAAACAAGTGATTTCCTGTTCTCGAAGCCGATCTCCAGAAGCAGTATGTGGGCACAAAAAATCCTCGTAGGGATTCTGGGTATGGTTCTGGTCAACGGACTGATTGCCCTTACCGTGTATGTGCTGGCCAGATTACAAGACCATCCGTTTGATGCACCGCTAAAGAGGGTTTTGATCGGCAGTCTCCTTGTCCAGTTGATCCTGTTTTTCCTGGGCGCCCTTCTCTCCAGCATGAAGAAGAGGATTAAGACAGTAACTGGGCCAGCTGCTTCGATCGGTATGGGATTCTACTTTCTCCTGATTATCGGCCGTCTTCTTGAAGAAGAGAAACTGTTGAAGTTGAGTATCTACGGTCTGTTTGATGCCTCTGTGGTAGAGCGCCATCCCCTCGAAACGACAAATATCGTCATTGCATTTGTGCTTATTCTCGTATTTGCCGGTGTGGGGTATTGGCGCTACACGCAGGAAGATCTGGAGGTCTAGATGAACATCATAAAACGAGAACTGAGATCTTCTGTGATCAGCATCGTCGTCTGGTCTCTGGCGTTCTTTTTCATGGCTTATGCATCGATCATCAAATTTGACTCGATTCTTTCGACAGGACCGGAAGTCATGGCGCTTCTGGACCACATGCCGAGAATCATCTTGGCGCTCTTCAATATGGTAGATTTGGATCTGACATCACTTCCTGGCTACTTTGCCGTCGTCGCAAATATCCTGCTCATCATGGCGTCAACGCATGGGCTCTTTTTAGGCATTCGTCTCTTTGCAAAAGAAGAACAGGAGAAGACGGCAGATTTCCTTTTGACAAAGCCGCGAAGCAGAAACAATATATATCTCAGTAAAATCATGGCTGGCATCTTGATCGTCCTCATCCTCCAGCTTGTACTGTTTCTGTGCAACTGGAGCGCTCTTGGAAGTCATCTTCCCGATGCCAGGTATATGCTGATCCATTACACGGCTGTATTTGCTGTCATTCATCTGCTGTTTTTGTCTCTCGGCATCCTGATGATAAATGTCCTTCCAAGAGGAAAGGCAGAGAGCGTGGGTCTGATCATTCTTCTGGCAAACTATCTTATACCGGTAATTGCCGACATGTCAGACACTCTATATGTCATCAAAGAGTTCTTTCCGTTCAATATGTTCCTCCACGAAGATATGGCAAATGCAGGTGGCTTACAGCTCTTTAAACTGATGATCCTGATTCTTGTCATAATAGGGTTCCTAGTTTTAGGGGAGAGGAAGTTCGAGAAAAAAGATATATATGTTTGATGAGAATATCTATGGTGCTAAAGGAAAAACGGTGGTGAGCATAAGCCTTCCACCGTTTTTCCTTTGTAAATGAAGTAATTTCATCTACTATTAGTTTCAATCCACACAAAGCTGTGACAGTTTACTACACTTAATGTTACCACGACTCTCGATTGCATTCAACACATTTTATATATTATTAGAATAATAGATTGACTTGCTCTGACTTCAATGCTAATCTTAAATCAATGGAATCTTTAAACATTTTCAGGCCAATCGATAAGCAATTATTTGATTTACTTTTAAGTGACTAGCATGTGAGTTTTCGATAAGAAACATCGTAATGATCGCACTGGAGGTTCGAAAATGAAAAACGACAGTAAAGGCCTTTTTTTTCATCTTTTTATTCTAAAACGAGCAAAGTCTCTGTTTATTTGGTTGCGATTATTCATCTGCGGTTCTAGGGGCACGAATACATTTGAATAGTGTATCTGGGGCGAATCCCTGTCGGGAATCTCATAATTTTGAAATACAAGAAAGAAGTAGCGAAATGTTGAAAATGGAAGAGTTAATTGTTCTTGTGTTTAAGAGAGCTCAAACATTTTATAACTTGCAGTGATAAGCGTGTACCCAATACAAGTAAAATGCTTCGGAGTCCGAATTATAAGACATTTAAGATGATAGACTATTAATAAATGGAGGGAATATGGCAGAACCTATTGCTCGTTTATTGATTGATGATCAAAATATCGCACACAAACAGCCGTTGACAGATCATCTGATACAAGTTGCCAAACTAGCTGAAAAGTTTTCCAGCAAATGGGGGAGTGAAAACTGGGGATTTGTTGCTGGCTTACTACATGACCATGGTAAGGACTCGACCTTATGGCAGAATTACTTGGAAATAAAAAGTGGCTATAAACAAGCTCCTGCTCAAGGAGCCACTCTCGGAAAAATTCCTCATGCAATATATGGTGCCGCAGAAGCAGAATCGCTTTTTCCAGGTGGGAAGGGAAGAATGCTGGCTTACTGTATTTCTGGACACCATGCAGGTCTTCCAGATTGGTCTTCTGCTGATGAAGAGGGAGGAAAAGCAAGCCTAGAATATCAATTAAGTCAAGCGTTTAAATTTCAACGTTTATCAAACAAGGATTATCATTTTGATAATTATCATTTAGAGCCACCAAACATTCAACTGTCGTCTAACTCTGTTATATTATCGCTTTGGATAAGAATGCTATTCTCTGCATTGGTGGATGCAGACTATTTAGATACAGAACGATTTATGAAACCGGCAGAATCTGAGCTACGTGGAAAATATTTATCGATCCAAGAATTGTTGGAAATCATTTTTCAAGATAATGAGAATCTAGATTCATCATCACCCAATACCCCTATTAACGCAGTGCGCAGAAATGTTCGGGCGCGCTGTCTTCAATATGCAGATAGGAAACCAGGAGTCTTTTCCCTTAGTGTTCCCACCGGAGGGGGAAAGACTTTATCAAGTATGAATTTTGCCCTAGCACATGCGAATAAGCACAACAAAGAGCGAATTATCTATGTCATGCCTTTCTTAAGCATCATTGAGCAAAACGCCGGTGTGTTTAAGAGAGTGTTTGGTGACGATCAAGTGGTAGAGCATCACTCAAATATAGAAGAAAATGATAAGACCACAGAAGCCAGATTGGCTGCGGAAAACTGGGATGCCCCCATCATTGTAACAACGGCAGTCCAGTTTTATGAGTCATTGTTTAGCGCATCCCCTGGCCGTTGTCGAAAGTTGCACAACATTGCCAATTCAGTCATTGTCCTCGATGAAGCTCATATGGTTCCGTTAGAGTATTTGGCTCCGATTCTTGAGACTTTGCGGGCGCTAGTCGATTATTTTGGAGTGACTCTTTTGCTTTCGACGGCTACGCAGCCTGCTCTCGCTGGCGAGATTTCAGGTCATAAAACGGCTGGCTTTGACGAGGTAACTGAGATTATGGGCACGGTTGAGGATGTGAATCGACTGTATAAAGCACTTGAACGCTGCGAAATTCAGATGAGAAAAGAAGACCAGACCGTATCAAGTTGGGAAGAAATCGCAGATGAACTTCAAGATTTGAGACAAGTGCTATGTATTGTCTCTGATCGGAAGAGCTGCAGGTATTTACATAGCCTGATGCCAAAAGACACTTATCACTTATCCGCATTAATGTGCCCAGAACATCGCAGTCAATCGATAAAAGAGATTATAAAAAAACTGGAGAATAACGAAGAAGTCCGGGTGATTAGTACGCAGCTCATCGAGGCCGGCGTCGACGTGGACTTCCCAGTGGTATACCGCGCATTTGCGGGTTTAGATTCCATCATTCAAGCGGCAGGTCGTTGCAATCGCGAAGGAAAACTAAAAGAAAAAGGGAAGGTCATTGTCTTCAATACGGCGTCAGCACCCCCGATCGGATTGCTTCGTAAAGCAGCGCAGGCAACGTCAAAGATCATCAGACCAAATCAAGGCATGCCTGATGTATTTGACCCAAAGATTATTGAGCAATTTTATGGAGAGTACTATTCCCAAGCGAACAGTTTAGATGAAAATCAAATTCTACCGCTCTTGAATCCGTTAATGAGAGATGGAAAGAATCTTGATGTTGCCTTTCGGACGGCATCACGTCGATTCCGAGTTATTGACAATGAGCTGATGAAGACGATTTTCGTACCCCACGAAGGAGAAAAAAATCTTATTCAAGCTCTGATTGAAGATCCGTTTAATCACAGTATTCTCAGGTCTCTACAGAGATACAGTGTAAGCATCTATGAACATGACTTTTTTGACCTATATCGTCGAGGGGCTTTGAGGGAGGTGATGGATGGAACGTATGCATTGATGTCATCTACCGACTACGATAAACATGTTGGCTTGTTACTGAATACGGATGAACACAACCCAGAGTCATACTTTCAGGATGGAAAGGAGGGACTATGAGCAGATGGTGCCTTGAGGTATGGGGTGATTACGCTTGCTTTACACGTCCGGAAATGAAAGTGGAGCGTGTCAGTTACGACGTCATTACCCCTTCCGCTGCTCGGGCTATTTTTGAGGCTATTCTATGGAAACCAGCGATCAAATGGAACATTACAAAAATAGAAGTGATGAATCCAATTAAATGGGCTTCTATTCGGCGAAACGAGGTTGGATGGGTTGGAGGAAGACCCACTCAAGACCAGTTAAAAGGTCATCCCACGAATCCAATGGGAGTCTATATCGAAGATCGTAGACAACAGCGCGCCGGCCTGATCTTAAAAGATGTGCGCTATCGACTATACGGTTACTTCGATTATCTCGGTGAAGCAGATAACTCCGAGACGGACGCAGAAGGAGGGATGGCGAAATTTGCTGCCATGTTCCAACGACGAGCTAGAAAAGGACAGTGTTTTCATCGACCATATTTGGGCTGTCGAGAGTTCAGCTGTCACTTTAAATTGATCGAGAATGATGATGAGAACTTACCGATCGACGAATCAAGGGATCTTGGCTTTATGCTCTATGATATGGATTTTGAGCGCGATTCTAAGAATCCGCCCCCTCTTTTCTATAGACCTGCGATGGTAAAAGGGGCGATCAATACCGACCGCTCAGAAATAGAGGTATTCGGA
>LSQX01193511.1_pt2 | contig 17371 bp, 14 predicted proteins | sample 654561 | NCBI WGS metagenome assembly LSQX01 (sample SAMN04489861, study PRJNA283612) | anaerobic digester metagenome | isolation source: 4 biogas reactors fed with cattle manure at either 37C or 55C with and... | place: Denmark: Kongens Lyngby | collected 2014
TTTGGGCAGCAGGCTGGACAGCGGCACATCCGCGTCATAGACCACATGTCGTTTCTCCGGCGGTGAAAGCGTGAAATACGGGTCAATCGTATAACCATGTGTATCAAAGGAGCTCTTGTGGAAGGACAGTGTATCAGGATATCTGCGATGGTTGACCACATCAAGTACCGAGATCACATGCTCTCCGACAATACGGCGGCGCTCCCGGGTCTGCGGCAGTTTTCCAATATCATAGACACTGCTGTACTTGGCTTTCCCTGCAACAAACAGCCGTGTGATGTCATAAACATCACGGTCGTCAATAAAAGTCCAGTCCGTATTGACATTGCGGTCATCAAGGTTGATATAAGGCAAGCCTGCGCCCTGGACGGCCAGATCCTGTTCATCGGCATTCTGGTAGGCCGCTCCGGCCGCGATGGCAATATCTCCGCTGCCAGTCGCGTCAATCACGGTGTGCGCTGTGACAACAACCAACCCCTGAGGTGTCGCGAGCAACACACCTTTGACACGGCCCGCGTCGACCAGCGCACCGCAACCCATGGCGCCAAACCAGATGTCACCGCCGGCTTCGCAAATTTGCCGCCTGTACCATTCCGTTTTCCAGTCAATGTTCGCCTGTCCGTCCTGGTTTTTCTGGCGTGGATGCTCAGGCGGCGCCATGTTACGGACCCCTTCATCAATTTCGCGGGTGAAGCCTTCCCGGTAACCATCCCAGTAGACGCCGATGCGGCCCATCGTCTGGGTGCCGCCCAGACCATGAAGGTATTCGGCGACCAGTGTTCTGGCGCCATGACGGGCTGCGCTGATGCCGGCATTGGCACCGGCTGTCCCTCCGCCGACAACGACTACGTCGTAAGAAGCGACCACCGGTATAAAGCTTTGTCCCAGCCTGAAGCTGCCATCTTCTACCGCCGGCCGGACTGGAGCCGTTTCGACGCGCAGTTCACCGGCCATCAGCGCTGCTGGCTTTGAAGCTGGTCTATAAGAAAGTTCGGGCAAGGCTTGCGTTTGTGCCATACCGGCAGCGGCTTCACCGATCCGATCACCCAGCAGAATGATGTTTTCCGGATCAGTCAGCGCCTGGGCGGTTGTCCGTGATAGATCGGCACAACTGCCGCTCAGGAAAATGCCCCTGGTCCTTTCCGGCATAAATGCCGCAAGAGGCAAGCGGCTTACGCAGGTCAGATCATCCGGGCAGGGCTGCTGTCCTTTGATTTTAAAAGGCGGAATATAGAAAAGCAGGTCTGCCGCGTCTCTTTGATCCTCGTCCCAGACGTCTCCTCTGATCTGCTGTTCCAGTGCGCACAAAGCAGGGAATGACCAGTCCTGCACCGTTTTGCTAAAGGTGTAGGCGTATGCTGTGATAGCCTGTTGATCCTGTTCAGGGGCAAGTGGCAGTTTACGCTTTTCCGCGCCTGCCGGTCTGGTGTGGTTGCCCGCCGTGACAAAATGAAAGGAATGACTGCCGTCGGACGGATGGTCCTGAAAGCAGGCGCCGGCCATCCTGGCTACTGATGCATCACGGGTCGCGTCGATAATTGCCTTGCCGCGAATGACCTGCTGCCCTGAACGGTTCGTGATCGCAATTCCTGCAGGCGTATGTTGTTCATCTAACAAGACTTCAGTCACATAACTGGCATACAGAAAGGAAACGTCATGGTCAATCAGCTGATTTTCCAGAACTTTTTTCACATGAAAAGGGGTTCTGGCCATGCCTTCAGGAAAAAGCTGAGCCAGCAGCGGATGATCTCCTGTAACGTCTTCAAACAGATGCCAGTATGATCCGCAGATATCTTCACCCAAATAAGGTTGATAACTCACGACAAACACGTTCACACCCAGGCGCGCTGCCGAAAGGGCAGCGGCTATGCCGCCCAGGCTTGCTCCTGCGACAATCAGGTCAACGGTACCGATGACCGGCAGATCTCTTGCCGGTAAACCACAATAAGTCATCTCTTGCTTCATAGCATTTTACCTCTCAATTTAATCGCTCCAGAAAATCGTTGATCCGTTCGAAATGGCGTTCCGGTAACGGATTCCCTTCTTTTTGGGCAGCACGCGTCATCATGCCGGCGATAAACCGATCCATCCAGCGCATCTTGTCTGTCTTGAGCTCACCGCCCAGACAGACCGTCGCTGCCTGTGAGGTAAGTGCGGCGCCAAAAGCCTGCTCCAGATAGGCGTCAAAATTTTCAGGCAGGCCGCAGCATAAAAAGAACCCCAGTTTTTTCATCTCCAGAATGACTTGATTTTTCTGCACCCACTGGCGCACTTGCTTATCGGCCTGACCCATGTAAATTGAACTGCCAATAATGATCCGATCATCGTTATCCAGATCGGGCATGACATCCCTGGCGATATTGATGGTCGTAATCTCGCCGTCCAGTCTGGCAGCTATTTCAGTTGCTGCCTCTGCTGTCAAACCATAGCGGCTGGCATAAATAATCATGGTTTTCATCTTTTAAATCAATCCTTTCTATAGGCCTGTCGATTATCGATAGAGACATTTCATATCTACCGGTAGATCATTTGAAAACATATCTGGGTTGCTCTGTAATAATGATGAAGTCAGATTATTCATACCAACAGCATCACAAATCGTACAGGCTGCATCGCCGAAACGTCCACGACGGGCTATCCCTGCTGCAAGAAAAGCAGCTTCCACCTTGTCGTAATGTGCCGAAATACTAAGACCTGGTGCATGATGACGCCGCATCGGACGGTCAAGAAACGTACCATCTGGCAACCTTATTTTCAGATCCTGGTGTGTTTGTGAAATTCGATTTGGAACTTGGTTCCATTCTTCGACACCATGCAGGAAAGTGTTGCTCTTCAAGGTACAGCCGAGAAAAAGAATCTTGGCAGAACGGTCGATCAGCTTACCCCAGCAACCCTGACGCGGGCAGGGGGTATCCCATTGTTCTTCGCCAGCTGTATAGGCCACGGCATCGGCGCCATAAGCTGCGACCGAGTGCGTCGGATGCCAGGACCGAACAACGCCTGAGCGCTTTAAGAACAAATTGGGCAGCAAACCGATGCAGGACGGCTCATTCTGTGGATCGTATCTATTGTATTCAGCATTAATCTGTCGCCAGGTAAGTGTGGGAAAAATCAGCAGGCCTGGCTTCAAATAAGCCATCAGGGCATCGAGAACGCCCTCTGCTCCACCGACTACGTCCCCAATCGCTTTCATAGAGGAATGGACCAAAAGAGTATCCGTCGGTTGGACACCCAATTCTTTTATATGATACGTCAAATCCGATTGAGTATATGCCATATAAACCTTCCTTTAACCGCTGTAACGGCTTAATAAATATGAATGACCCATAGGGGGATTCTGCTGTTTCCGGTTTATTCTCCCTCTTCATGAAGTCACACTGCAAAGCATAACGTGGCCATTGAAACCAAATCCCATTATACCAAATACGTTTATCCAGCACCCGTGATTTTTGGTTAACCGTAGCGCTTCGAGCGAATGAATGACCTTCCAGGCATGTTGTTTTTGGCAAATAGTGTTACTGTAGAAGCAGGAGCAACGCGCTCCTGCTTACAAGACGAACGATGAGCATAGCCAGCAGGCAGGAAATGTTAATCCATCACGACGCAGCAGGTTGTCAACTGAAAAGAGGCGAATGAACATGGCGCTCTATACCGATACGCAGAAAAACATCATTCTTGAAACAGCTCTGCTCAGGTATGTCATCGCACCTGACGGGCGTGTTGTAGAAGCCCGCAACAAACTGAAGAACAAGTGTTGTCTGTTGTTTCCCCAAAGCACTTACTTTGCCAAGCTCTATCATGAACCGGCCTATCTGGAACGGGACATCCATGCTGACCCCGGGCGCAATTATCTGTATTATGTGGGCCCGTTGATTCCAACAGGCGCACAGGAAATCCTGCCCCAGGCAGCAGCCTTTGCCGATGAAATCCTGACGCTGACCTTTCCAACAGGCCAGGTCAGCATGCAACTCAGCATCGTGCATGACGCGATCGTTTTTGAGATGCTGGATGAACTGCCTGCTGACAGCTATTCCATGACCTTTATGAACACGGCTCTTGATTTTGATTGTCATGATCCGAATGGCTTCTGTGCCGTCGTCTATGCCATGAATATCAAGGCAAAGCCTCATTTCTATCCTGCACCCGTAGAAAAGAACCTGCGGGCAGAAGTTTTTCGCAAAATCGGTTGCAAAGGTGCCAAAGTGGCGATCCTTGCCACAAAAATCAAAGACCTGCGATCCGCCATGCAGCGCCTGAACACCTGTGTGGATCCTCGAGAAATGACCCTGTCCGACAAAGGTGGCCCCCATGCGGCCGATCATGAGGCGTCATTTGGATCCTATTCGATCATCAGCGACATAGAAAAAATCGAAGATTTGCCGCTGTTATGCGAAAAATTCAGAAAACTGGGCATCCGCCAGATTGATTTTCATCAGGGCATCGCCTTTCGCCAGGGTGACTTTCACTTCAGTGAGAAGTATCAGGGGCAAGCCTCCGGGTTCAGGAGCTTGATCACAGAGCCTTTGAAGCGTGAAGGTTTTATATCCGGCTTTCATACTTATGCCCACTTTATTGCCGTGAACTGCGATCACTATACAGCGAATCCCTGGGCGCAAAAACAGCTGCATACACAAGAAAATTTGACCTTAAGCCAGGACATCAACGCTGACTGCGATGTCCTGCCAACCTTAGAGGACACCACAGCCATCAATACAATCACCGGATTCAGGGTCAAAAGCAGCCTCTATCTGCTCGTAGATGAAGAGATCATCAAGTTCAATCAGGTGAATGACCACGGTTTTTCTGCCGTTGAACGCGGTGTATGCGCAACAAAAGCGGTACCGCACCGTAAAGGCGCATCGGTTCGCCATCTGTCCCATATGTTTGGCTATTTCATGCCGCAAATCGGCAGCGAGCTTTTTTACGAGATCGCCCGCAACACAGCCCAGACCTATAATGAGGGCGGTTTTGGCATGATCTATCTTGACGCCCTTGACGGGCTCTCCATGTTCGAACCTGAATTTGGCTGGTATTACGCGGCATCCTTTGTCCTGGAAATTCTTCGCCATTGCCAGATCACACCTATTCTGGAGTATTCGACCATGTACCCGCTTCTATGGTACTGCCGTTCAAGAGGCGGGGCATGGGACAGGGCCCAGAATGGTTACAAGAGGTTTGTTCAAGAGCATGTGTTGTTTAATCAGAACATGCCCCATATGTATCTTCTGCCCACAACACTTGGTTGGTTTAATTTTTGCCCGGTTGCTTTTAATGAAGAAACACCTGCCCGCCAACGTCCGATTTTGTTCCTGGATGATGTTGATTATGTCGGCGCACGTGCTATTGCTTATAATCAGAGTATTGTTTACCAGAGCATTGATGACAAATTCCTGCGTAAAGTTCCGCGTATGGTGATGAATATCGAACGATACGCACAATATGAAAAGCTCAGGATCACAAAATACTTTCCTGAATCAGTCACGGTTAAGCTGCAGGATCCCGCTAAGGAATATACACTGGTCGAGGATAAGGGCACCTACCATTTTGCGGAGACACATTTTGAAAAAGCAAAAATATACATGAATGACCAGGATCGCAACACCCTGCGCGGTGTCAATCCCTTTGGCAGGCAATCGCCGCTCATCCGCATTGAGAACCTGTATACCGCTGGAGAAGGGCCATCAATCGAGCTCCAGGAACGTGATATCAACCAGCCAATCGAAGCGTATCCGAATGATGTGCCGTTTGACCCGCCCCTGGACTTGTCACGAAACCAGGCACTCTTGATCCGTGTGCGCGGCAACGGTTCAGATGACGCTTTACTGCTTGAGCTGCGCCATCCCCTGTATCGATCAAGCAGCAAGGCCTATTTTGAAGTCAAACTGAATTTCCAGGGAGAACGCACTTTTATTTTGGCAGAAATAGACAATGGCCAATTTGCGGAAAGCAGGTATGCAAAGGATGGTTACGCCTATGCCCCGACCAGAGATAGCATGGGTGTGGTGGACGATACCATCATCAGCGGGATCCGCCTCTTCAGGCATGGCTCCTGTGCAGGTGCTGGTCTTTCTACGATTAAGGCGGTGCCTTGCGTAAGTACATCAATCGTTGACCCGTCCATATCCGATGGTGACCACACACTGGTTTTCAAATGTGTTCTTAAGTCAGGTGAGCACATTGAATACCCGCCCGCAGGTAAAGCTGTTATCTATGACTATTATGGCTATGCCAGGGCTGTGGACGCGGTTATCGGTGAAAGGTTTAGTCTGGAGCAGGGCTATTCCCTCCATCTGGGCTGCTCCTCTTGCCATGATAAGGCACGGGCGCTTTTGACAACTGGTCTGATTTCAGACGATCGCATCGAATAGAATCGGCAAAGCAACTGGCAAAGCCTGTTCTGATTAAAGTAACGATGTGTCCTTTTATTCTGGGCTACCATGCGTTATCTATCCTGAAAAGAGCAGGAAAGAGCAGAAAACAGCGGAAAATAAAAAGTTTTCTTTGCTGTCTGTCTTTCTTTGTGCTAGAATAACTCGTTCTGACTCAGAAGCACAGCATGTGCTATGAAAAACGTTCCGAACATGAAAAAAACAGTTTCCCCAGACTGCGCAACGGCCCGTTTATGAGGACACTACTGTCTGACAAGCAGAGCAGCTTGCTCCGCGACCAGACAGCCTGCGAAGCGCGATCGATGCTGAAAAGCCTCTGTGAAAGCTGTTTAAGAAAGAAAGGTGTCTCTTGGACAACAACATTACATTCCCTCAACTGGCGCTGTCGCCGCAGATCCTGCGGGCGGTGCAGGATATGGGGTTCGAAGAAGCAACCCCGATTCAAGCAGAAGCCATCCCTCTCATTCTGGAAGGGCGCGATATTTTGGGGCAGGCGCAAACAGGAACCGGCAAGACCTGTGCCTATGGCATCCCTCTCATCGAGAAAACAGATCCGGACGCTGCAGGTATCCAATACCTGGTTTTGGCTCCGACCCGTGAACTTGCCATACAGATCGCTGATGAAATGCACGAACTGACCAAATATCATGAAGGCATCCGCATTCTTGCTGTTTATGGCGGACAGCCCATTGACCGGCAGATTCTTGCTTTGAAAAAACGGCCTCAGATTATTGTCGGTACTCCTGGCCGGGTCATGGACCACATGCGCCGCAAGACCATCCGCCTTGATCAGCTGAGCGGCATCATCCTTGATGAGGCCGATGAAATGCTGAATATGGGCTTTAAAGAGGATATTGACATCATTCTCGCCGATACACCTGAATCGATTCAACGCATTCTATTTTCTGCCACCATGCCCAAAGGCATCCTTGAGCTGACCAACCGATATCTGAAAGATCCGGTACATGTCCGCATCGTGCCCAAACAGATGACAGTCAGCAATATCGAGCAATTTTATATTGAAGTGCGGGAAGCCAGCAAAATAGAGATCCTTTGTCGCCTGATCGAGTCTGAACGCATCAAGCTGGCGCTCATTTTCTGTAACACAAAGCGAAAAGTTGATGATGTTTATGAAAAACTGCAGACACGAGGTTATTCAGCGGAAGCTTTGCATGGTGACATGAAGCAAATCAGCCGAACCAGAGTCATGAACCGTTTTCGCAGCGGCGAAGTCGAACTGCTGGTGGCAACAGATGTGGCCGCGCGCGGCATTGATGTCAATAACATCGAAGTCGTCATCAATTACGATCTGCCTCAGGATGAGGAATATTATGTCCACCGTATTGGCCGGACAGCACGCGCAGGACGATCAGGTAAGGCATACACGTTTATTGTCGGACGTGAGATATTTGATTTGAAAAAAATCCAGCAGTTTACCCGGTCGAATATCACCTGCACACAACCGCCCTCCCTGGTGCAAGTCGCTGAAACGCAGGTTTTTGACATCCTGGACAAGACGCGAAGCATTATGGCGGAAGGTGGCCTTGACAACTATCTCCATGCTGTTGAACAATTTGTATCAGACTTGAACGCCACTGAAGATGACCAGACGTTTTATACAACCGCTGATGTTGCTGCCGCCCTGATCAGGCAGGCCCTGGGACAAAGACGGCTGCAGACAAAAGAAATTGAGTCTGTTGTCCCCTATGAAGAAATGATCGCCAGAAAAAATCAAGCACGCAATCAGTTTGCCGACGGCAAACGATACGCAAACCGTCCTGTGACGAGAGATTTTCAGGATGCTTTACTCACCGGCAACCCGCACGGAGATAATCTGGCCACTGAAACAAACAAAAGAGACAAGAAAAAGCCGAAAAAGAAGTCTGTGCCGGACATGGCGCGCACCGAGGCTGCTAAAGCCGGGAAAAAAGGAAAAGAGAGTGCAACACGTCATGATTTCTATAAGGCCGGCAAGCTTGATAAAAAAGCCCGGCCTGGATTTAAAAAGGACACAAAGAAGCACGAGAAAAGCGGCAGGAAAGCTTAAACCCTAGCTGATCAACCGCTTCCACAGGCAGAAAGAGGTTGACGTATGGTCAGGAAGCACCGCAAAATGCTTGGCAATGCTGCTGCCCCCGCGACGCTGGCATTGATGGGACTGATCGAAACCCAGAGCAGGGAGACGATCTGCGCATGGTGTCTGGATTACGCGGAAACAAGAATCCTACCGATCTACGCCCGGCGCAACCCAACCGACGAGCGGCCGCGCGAAACGCTTATGGCTGCCCGTGCTTATCTTGATGGCGAGACGACGTTCGCAGAAGTCAAGAATCTAATCCTCAACAGCTGCCATGCTGCTGCCCGGGCGCTTGACCATGACCCTGCTGCCCAGGCCGCAGCCCGGGCCTGTGGTCAGGCGGCATCTGTTGTGCATACCTTGTCACATGCTCTTGGTTTATATTTTTATGGCACAGCTGCGTTTGCCTACGATACAGTCGGGCTTGGCCAGCCTGATGCAACGTATGAACTGATCGCTGATCAAGTCTGTGCTGATCTCAGAGCCGCTTTGCTGGCAATCACTGTGAAAAAAGAGCCCAATCCGGCCAAAATCAAGTGGAAGATCCGCTAGAAACACAACGTTCCACCCCGCGAAGCAGGTAAACGTACAAAAAAGCCTGCACTCGTTGTGCTAGAGGACCTTGGTTCCCCTGTTCTTTCCGCTTCTCTTGGACTGGTACAATCCGTCGTCTGCTCTTTTCAAGGCATCGTCATAGCTTTCATCGGACGCCAGAAAACAAGTGGCGCCAATGGAAATGGTTATCTTTATATTCATGCCCTCTTTGTTACAGGAAGACTGTTCTACAGCCGTCAGCAGCTTGCCCGTAAACAGATCCAGGTTTTCCGGTCTGATCCCATAGGTCCCGGCATGTTCTTCGATAAAGATCAGAAGCCTTTTTATCCTTTCCAAAAACCTGGTCTCATTGAGTGTCTTGATCTCGCTTATGTACCTTACTGTGTTGTTGACCGTATCTTCAAGAAAGTCTTTTTTTATCTCGATTATTTCATCTCTGGTGTTGGTTGCGTGAATCTTGTTGATGATATCATACTGAAAAGCGAATATTGACGCCATGATCGCTGCAAACACAAGGAAAATGCTTACCGCAAAACCCAGGTATCGTTTTCTGATCCTGTCCATCTTTTTGAAGGTATTGATCATGTCTCTAAACATCCCGCAACACCCCATCATCCATCAACAAGCTGTTTCCCAGCTTATCCAGTACATCATCGATCTTCAACGGCCTATGCATGCGGGCTGTCCCTTCTGTCAACGGTGGATGCGAACAGAGGACATCCTTCAGGAATGCCCTCTGTCATTTTTGTATTTATCGCCATCCGCTTTCAGGCGCTGACGTGTAAAAACCTGACTTTCAGATAACCTGAACTTTCTCCGGATGTTCCTCATGAGCCTCTTTGCTTGTGGCAGGGTGTCCGATGGCAATGGATATGACAAATTCATAATCATCCGGCCAGTCCATCCTGCCCAGCATGTCCTGACCATTCGGTCCGGAAAAAGCTGCTGAGGCCATACCGATGATGCAAGAGCCCAGACCCATCGATTGAGCGGCAATCGCCAGGTTTTGCACCGCGATCCCGGCATCCACAGCGGTATCGTGGGCCTTAGGAACCGCGATCATGACAACAAGTGGCGCGCCATAGAAGATGCTGGTATGGCGGCTGGCTATGCGTTCAAGCACTTCCTGATCCCCATTCTCCCGGAAAGTGGCCTGTGCCGCCTGATTAAGCTGTTCGATCAGGTCTTTGTCCGTAATAAAGCGAAAAACCCATTGCTGACGGTTCATAGCTGTCGGTGAAGCCAGTGCTACATCAATCAGGGTGTCAATCTCAACCTGGGTCAGGCCTTCCGCTGTAAAATCACGAATGCTGCGCCGATCCAGAATTGCCTGGATGGTTGTATTCATGGTCTATCGCCTCCTTGTGTTGATGCTATGTCTATTTTATCACAAGCAGGAACCCTTGTGCTTGCTCCACAGGATACGGATCCTCACACCAGAGCGTGTATGGAAAAGTTATGTCAACCTGCTTGACCTTAACGTAACGTCATGGTATATGCTGTTGCATACAGGAGGCAGTACTATGGAATACACGATTAACAAGATGGCCAGACTCGCCGGAATCAGCACCAGAACCCTGCGCTACTATGATGAGATCGGACTACTGACACCGACCAGGAACCATAAAAACGGCTATAGACTCTATGGGCGCAATGAAGTTGACAAGCTGCAGCAAATCCTCTTTTTCCGTGAACTGGATGTACCGCTTGAAGAGATCGGAAAGATGCTCCAGGCAAATGATTTTGACGAGCTCACGGCACTGCAAAACCACATGATCAGCCTGCTGGGCAAACGAACCCGGCTGGATCTGCTCATTGACAATTTGAAGAAAACCATTGAAATGATGAAGGGAGAAAGAACCATGAGCGATAAAGAGAAATTTGAGGGGTTTATGAAAAAGTTGGTTGATGATAACGATCAGCAGTACGGTCAGGAGATCCGCGAAAAATACGGTGAGGAAAATGTAACCCGGGCCAACGCGAAACTAATGAATATGAGCCGGGAAGGATATGATGAGCTGGAAAAATTGACCGGAGAACTGAATGAGACACTTAAGCAGGCGGTTGAGCAAGGTGACCCCGCCAGTGAACTGGCTCAAAAAGCCTGCGCGCTGCATAAGCAATGGTTATGTTTCTATTGGGACAAATATAGCCCGCAGGCCCATATTGGCATTGCTCAGATGTATGTTGATGATGAACGTTTCACGGCCTACTATGAAAAAATCGCACCCGGCTGTGCGGTCTTTCTGAGAGACGCCGTGAAACACTTCAGCGGCTGCTCAGGCAGTCCAGATAAAAGCTCTGTATATCGCCCATAATCCCCTCGTCAAGCTGCTGGGCGCGGGCGCGGTCAATCATCGCGTAAAAATCCTGGCGCACATCATAGGGGATGTTCTGTTCATATTGCTCATACAGCTTGCGGTAATCGTGGTTGATGTCCTCAATATAAGCCAGCGCGTCCGTTGAACGAAACAGGTTGTTATGTCCGTTGCGGTCCTTTTGATCACGAATTAACAGATGGACATTGGATGGCGTATCCTGACGCACCGCTGCAACAATAGAGCTACCAGAAAAACTGACCATTTCATCTTCAGATCCATGGATCAGCATGACAGGGACATCGGTTGACCGAATGGCAACATCGGCTGACAGGGACGCCACAGAACCAAACAAAAACCGCTGGTACAGCCAGAGAAAGGGATACTGCAGATAAATGAAAGGGCCCATCATGCGCTGTCCCTGCTCAAGAACCATTTCCATCGAGCTATTGACACCGGCTACTGAAACAACACCCTGGATATCATGGTTGAAATGAAGAATGTTGGTTACGGCATAACCGCCCCAGCTGTGGCCGAACAGCAGCAGCGGCAGGTTTGATTCCTCTTCCTGGGTGCTTATATAAGTCAAGAGCGCGTCAAGATCCAGCAATGCTTGTGGGAAGCCGCGCGTTGTTGCGCCTTCACTGTCAAAACTGCCGGTTGCGTCAAAAGCCAGCACACGCCAGCCCTGATCAACGAACCAGGTGATTTGCGGCAGATAGCTGTCTGCACCGCTTCCAATCCCATGAGCAACAACAACCAGACCACGATCTTGATCCTGTCCATACAGGTAGCCCTGTAACTGATTGTCCCCAGATTTGAACTGAAACAGCTGTCGTGGATACGTCTCTGCCAGATCTGTGTAACGCAGGCCGGCCATGACGGTTTCGTCATGTCTATCATAACGCGGAAACTGGCTGTCATAGATGAATTTCGTTACGACCAGGGAGATCAGTGAATAAAGCAAAACAGCAACAAGTATGCCGGCCAGGATACGCCGACCGCGCTTATGACGTTTTTTTGTGCTCATGATTCATCCGTCGATTCTTCGTTGTCACGAATGATTTGCTTAAGCTGTTCAATTTCTTTTTTCAGCGCGCCAATCTGGCCAAGCGCTGACAAAGCAAAAATAAACGCTATCGGTGCCAGTAAGCCAACATATTCCATGAATCATACCCTCCATTGCGTCATGAGCCCTATTGTCCTGAATATGGACCTGTCAGTGATTTTGGTTTCTATTATACGACAAGATTGATAAACATGTTCCGGTCCGCAGGGCAGAGCATCAGCCATACGGTCTTTGCAAAAACCGGTCAGAAACGGTTTCGTATAAGCTATAATGGTCTATATAGCAGCGTTTTTCCATCTTGCGCAGCAGAAGAAAGCGCCGAAAAGGCAGTGTACTGGTTGTTTATGTCGTAGTTTATATAACTGTTGTGGTTGACAAGTAAAGACCAGAAAAGGAGCAGTGCTGTGAATAAGGCAAAGGCTGTTAAGCCTAATATTCTATTTATTCTGACCGATGATCAGCGCTTTGATACCATTCACGCGCTGGGCAACCCCGAGATCCAGACACCTAATCTGGACCGACTCGTAGCTAATGGCACCGCTTTTACGCATGCCCACATCCCTTGCGGCACTTCGGGAGCGGTCTGCATGCCCAGCCGGGCAATGATTCATTCCGGAAGGACGCTCTTTCACCTGCAAAAAGAAGGTCAGTCAATTCCTCCGGAACATACCATGCTGGGAGAACATCTGCAAACGGCTGGTTATCGCACATTCGGCACAGGTAAATGGCACAACGGCACCGCTTCCTTCGCCCGCAGTTTCCAGGACGGTGGCGCCATTTTTTTCGGTGGTATGTGGGATCACTGGAATGTACCAATCTGTGATTATGACCCGACCGGTACTTACGCTAATGAAATCAACGTTATTCAAAATCCTCAAGCCGGCAACAAGATCATGCGCGTACACTGTGACCGGTACATGCCGGGTAGACATTCAACTGAGCTGATCAGTGACGAAGCGATCCGCTTTTTAGCAGGCAACTCGTCTAACCAGCCGTTTTTCCTTTATGCAGCCTTTATGGCACCTCATGATCCGCGTTCCATGCCGGAACGGTTTAAAGCCATGTATGATCCAGATAAAATCCGGTTGCCGGAAAACGTCATGGCTGAGCATCCCTTCACCTATGGAGTCCGGGATATCCGTGACGAGGTGCTGGCTCCGTATCCGCGTGACCCGGCAGAAATACGACGCCACATTGCCGAGTATTATGCCATGATCACACACCTCGATGATGAGATCGGCCGTATCCTCAAGGCTCTGGAACGCACCGGGAAAATGGATGAGACCATTGTGGTCCTTGCCGGCGACAACGGATTGGCATTAGGACAGCACGGATTGATGGGTAAACAGAATTGTTATGAACACAGTGTCCGTGTGCCACTGATCTTTTCCGGCTTCGGGATACCCCGGGGCTGTCGCTGTGAACAATATGCCTACCTGCTGGATATTTTCCCGACATTATGTGACCTGATTGATGTCCCATGTCCGGCCAGCGTTGAAGGCAAAAGCCTTCTTCCGGTCATGCAAAAGCGGCAAGCCATTCGCAAAACACTCTATTTTGCCTACACCGACCTTATCCGTGCGGTCAAAGACGATCGATATAAGCTGATCGAATACACCGGACAGATCAGGATGACACAGCTCTTCGACCTGCTCCATGACCCACAGGAACAGAAAGATCTGGCTGAAAATGCCGAATACACCGCGACCATCACACGACTTCGCCAGGAAATGAGTGGTTTCAGCAAGCAGTGGGATGACCGGCAGCACCCGATGGGCAAAGCATTCTGGGATCGTTGTGAGATATGATCATGTACCGTGCAAATCAACTCAGTTTTTGTCCAGTGAATTGGCTGGTCTGTTCCGTTTATATGGAGGCACAACATGGAAAATTCGCTGCGATCAATGGAGGCAGCCATGAATTATATCGATGACATCAATATCGGTCACCTGCCCCATCGCTTGTTCACCGGACTTTGGGACGGAGGGCACATCCAGGGAATAGCCCTGGACAAGGCGCATCGTTTTCTGTACTGCTCATTCACAACCCAGCTGGTCAAGCTAGACCTCAAGGGACATGTGATTGGTTCTGTCCGTGGACTGCTGGGGCACCTGGGCTGTCTGGCTTTCAACAAGCAGGACGGCAAACTATATGGTTCTTTGGAATTCAAGCAGGACGCGATCGGACAAGGCATCCTGAGAAATATCAGCAGTGATAAACAGCTGGAAACAGCTTTTTACGTGGCTGTATTTGATGTTGATAAGATTGATCGCCTGGACATGGATGCCGAAAAGGATGGCATCATGACCACAGTCTGGCTGAGCGAGGTTGTTGCCGATCACCTGGCCTGCTGGAAGCAAGATAGTGTGCTTGTACGCAGCCGCCACGGCTGCAGCGGAATAGATGGGATCACCTTCGGTCCGGACTTCGGCGCTAAAGCAGATAGCAAATTTTTCTTATGTGTCGCTTACGGCATTTACGGCGACACAAAGCGACAGGACAACGACTACCAGGTCTTGCTTCAGTATGACACAGAGAACTGGAATCAATTGGCACAGCGACTAAATCAAGACAAGATGCATCGCAGCGGACCGGTCCATTGCCGGAATAAGTATTTTGTCTTGACCGGCAACACAGAATGGGGTGTACAGAACCTCGAATATGACCCCTTTACCGGCCACTGGCTGATGGCGGTCTACAGCGGGCGAAAAAAGCAATACCCAAACTACACGCTGTTCCTTGTTGACGGCACCAGGCCTGCTGTTAATAAACCATTGCAGGGTGATCCGGACGACCGCCAGGGTGACGTTTTGTCGCTGGCTGATGCAGGCCGGCGAGACGTAAAAACCGGGCTGCGTGGCTGGTTTTTCCCGCATGGCAGCACCGGTCTGTATGCGTTTGGTCATGGCCTTTACTATTTCGCCCTGCATAAAAAAATTGAAAACCAGTATGCTGCCGACATTTGCCTGTATCGCTGGAACGGTCAGTCAGACGGACCGTTTGAACAAGTTACCGAAATATAAACTACCCGCAGATCAGGATGACCTGCGGGCAGTATGTTCTTACGATGGAAGAATCAGGACATTATTTGGTCGGTTTACCAACGGATTTTCTCCATTCAGTGAGCTGTTTCTGAATTTCATCCACAATTTTCTGCGAACCATTGGCTTCGAGTTTAGCGACAAACTCGTCCACTGCCGCGTCCACATCCTCAACCATACCACCCATCAGATAGGTTGTGTTGTGGTATTCGCTGATGATGTTGGCACAGGCGGCGATCTCGTTGGTGATCGGTTCAGGATTCATGATGAAGCCGATGTTGCCGTCCTGGTGCGAATTATCGTTCAGAGCGGCAAGCTTCGTCGGAAACTCAGGTGTAACCTGATTCGGCAGGACCGTATTCACGATGTTGCCGAAATGGTGGCCGTACCAGATATAATAAGACAGGTCATTCAGTGATGTAACGCCCGCATTGTTCGATCCCTTGTAAGGGTCGAGATGGCCGTTTTCATCGAGTGCATAATCTTCGCCCTCAATACCGAAGCGGATCAGCGTGCCCAGTTCCTTATCCGTATTGAACAGATTAAGCAGCATCATGGCGCGCTCAGGGTTCTTCGACTGGACAGGGATGGAATTCATGCAAGCCTGAACATAGGCCGTTGACATAATGCTCAGATTCGCAGTTATCAGCCTGGTTGAAAAGGGATACATGTCTTCACGGATCTCGATGTAGCCTTGAGGCAGAACACCGATCAGAGCGCCGGAGTTGAAGATCGCACGGTCTTCGTCGAATTTGCCGTAAGGGGCCAACCCTTCGTCGACATACTTCTTGGCGAGATGAGCCATATTGCGATACTCATCTGTCGCGTAAATGTTAAAGACCGTCTCGCCGTCACCCTGGCCCTTGAAGAACTCATAGCCGGAAACCTGAACGGCCGCGACGTTGGCGATCATCTCATTTGGGTAGTAGAGCTCGATATAGGTACCGGCCAAGCCACCGATAATCGGCAGGTCGGCCCATTCGGGATGCAAGTTGTCCCGGGCTTCCTTGATCTCCTCAAAGAAGGGGATCAGATCGAAAAGCGTCACCCAGTCAGGTACGTCGACGCCGGTCTCATCAACCAGGTCGCCGTTATACAGCAGGCCCCAGTTAGCTGCCAGATCCTTATAGGGGATCACGGCATAGATTTTGCCCTTATAGGTGGCTGCGCTCCAGGCACCTTCCGGAACGATGTCCCACAGGGCAGGTGCGTACTGGTCGATCAGGTCGTCCAGCGGCGTAAAGGCACCCTGCGCGACATAGCTGTTGTAGCCGTAGCCCTGTGTCACACGGCAGAGATCCAGGTCCTGTCCGGAGGTCAGGTAGATGGAAAGCTGCTGGCTGTACTCAGCCGGAAGGATGCGCATCAGGTCCAAAGTGGCATTGATCTTCTCGCCCAGAATCTCGTTGATCTTCGCCATGACTTTTTCGGCATTCGGAGATTGAGGGGGCGTACTGATCCATGTAAGCTTAACAGGATCAAGTGCTTCGGTTCCTGTCGTTGTGGTTGTACTACCCTCCTTTGTTGTACCGGTTGTCGTTGTACCGGCTGTCGTTGTGCCGGCTGTCGTTCCGGTGGTTGTCGTGCCCCCACCGGCGCAGCCTGCGCGCAGTCCGCCGATCAGAGCGAGTAACAGACCAAAACATAGAAGCCTTTACACGTCTCTTTCCTCCTTTGTTGGTGTATATCTCAAAGCCTTTTATGGCTCCGACTCATGATGGTTATCCTTTCACGCTGCCGATGGTAATGCCCTGGATGAAATACCGCTGGAAATACGGATACACAAACAGGATCGGCAGGGTGACGATCACGGTGATTGCCATACGCATGCTTTCCGTCGGCAGGTTGCGCAGCATCTCCATGCCTTCAGGCGATGAGGCGAAGTCTGCGTTCTGCTTGATAAACTGCAGGTTGTTCTGGAT
>LSQX01199427.1_pt1 | contig 17370 bp, 12 predicted proteins | sample 654561 | NCBI WGS metagenome assembly LSQX01 (sample SAMN04489861, study PRJNA283612) | anaerobic digester metagenome | isolation source: 4 biogas reactors fed with cattle manure at either 37C or 55C with and... | place: Denmark: Kongens Lyngby | collected 2014
AAGTTTTTGGGGTCGAATCACCTCTCACTTCTTACTTCTACTTCTAGCAGGGTGAGCCGCCCTCGCTGCAAGAAAAACCGTCAGGCGGGCATGGCCGCCTACAATGAAATCAGGGCTTGCCACGGGGCCATGCAGGGCATAAAAGCACCACCCCCCGGCATATATTTAACCATTACTGCCGGAAGGGGGATTTTTTTGCCCGCAAAAGTTGTGCCATGGACGAGCCGGCGCCGGCGGCGGCGTCCCCTGGCCTGGAAGAGCTATCTTTACTGCCTGCTCCTGGTTGCCGCCATGGCCCTTGCCCTGCGCCTCGCCCCTGCCGGACAGGGTGGGGCCGAATCGCCGCCCGCTTCCACTGCCGGCCTTTCCGGCTCTCCGCCGGACCATGCCTTGGCCGGAGACGAGCCTGCCGCTGCTGCCCCGTCCGGAGAAAAAGGACAACCCGAAAGCGAAACGCCGGCCGCCGCGCCGCCGCAAGATTCGTCTTTGCTGCGGCTGCTGCAGGCAATGATCGCTGCCAATGTGCCGGGCCTTGAGCCGCCGCCAGTGGCGGAGGGGGAAGTGATTCGCAACGCCGTGCTGGATCTTTTCCACACCCTTACCGGGGTTGATTGGCGCGACCCCCGCTCCATCCTGGCTGCCGGGCTGGGAGCGGACCCCCTGATGGCACTGCCGGAGCCGCATCGTCCGGGGCCTCCCGTCGAAACGGCGGAGCCGGAGCAGCCGCCTCCCGATGACCCGGGGCGCGCAGATCAACCTGTATTCGCACCGGTATTCCCCCTGCCCGGCTACAGCGAGGCGGCGGTGCTGCTTTACCATACCCACATCAGCGAATCCTTCAGCGAGGTGCGTTTTACCGACAACCTCGATCACACGGTAGCCCGGCTGGGCGTGGAACTGGTCAGGCTTTTGGAGAAAGAGTACGGCATCCCGGTCTGGCATGACCAGGGAGTCTACGACCAGCCGCGCACCACCGCTTACGAAAAAGCCCGCCCGTTAATTGGAGGCATCATTGAGAAAAACCCCCAGCTAAAAATGGTGATCGACCTGCACCGTGACGGCGTGGCGCGGAATGTAACCACGGCCGATTTCCAGGGCAGCCCCATCGCAAAATTTCTGCTGGTGGTCGGCACCGGCCACCCCGACTGGCATGAAAATTACCGGATTGCGCTGCGGCTGCACCGGGAACTGGAAGCGGTGGCGCCGGGACTGTCGCGCGGCGTGCGCATGCAGGACTTTGTCTACAACCAGGATTTGCACCCCCGCTCGATCCTGGTAGAAGTAGGCGGACATGAGAATAGCCTGGAGGAAGCCATGCGCGCAGTGCCCTATCTGGCCGAAGCCCTGGCCCGGACCTTCTACATTTTCTTTGTGCAGGAATAAAAGGACCGGATCGGTGGGACAATACGGTTTTTACCGGGGCGCCGCCGGGAGAATGAAAAAAGTTTGCTTTTCGAACACTGCAAAGGCCGGTTTCGTTTAACCGGCTTTTTTAGTGAGGTGCACCCGGTATGGGCTCTAATCTAGTTGACATAATATATTATTTATTGATACGATCGTTTCAGAAACGATTTTACTAGTGATTTTCCTCCTAGCAGTATAGATGAACTGTTCCACTGATACATCCAGTGTTTCAAAAGTGAGAATGTTTTTGGAGCCGCCACCGGGAAAGGGACCGCCATCGCCCCATGATCGGGTAGAGATAAGACCTTCACAGGCTAAGGGAAAATTGGCACGATCTTTGCTTTATATTCGTATAGGGGGTGGTTTATGGCAAATAAACCCTGCCCAAGTAAAATGGCATTATGCTGAATTAAGAAGGAGGTACAAGGAGTAAAAAATGAAGAAGAAGCATGAAAATTTAGTAAAGCAGCTAATTCTTAGAGACGGACCGAAAGGGCTCTATCCGGAACCTCTCTTCTGGATGGAAGGCAAGGACATGGAGGGATTTAATGCTCATTTTTCCTTCCAGTATGTAAAAAAACCAGGCACTTGCCATCCAGTGGAAGGGATGCTTGTACACCCCTATGACGAATGTTTGGTTTTCGCTTCTTTAAATAGAGAGGACATGCTGGATCTCGGTGGAGAAATTTCCATTGTTCTGGGGGAGGAGCAGGAGAAATACTTGATCAGCGAGCCCTCGGTAGTCTGCATCCCCAAGGGCCTGCCTCATGGGCCGATTAAATACGAGCGCGTGGATAAGCCCTTTGTCCATTATACCATTGGGCTAGATCCCGAGTACAAAGCCTCGCCACTAAAAGCAGGGACCCCCACCTCCGGCGGTTCGAAATATAAGCATTTAATCAAGAGGCTGGTCACCACATTGCATCCCGGTGCCGACCCGAATGATATTGACGTGGGCAAGGGAAGCGGGATGGGTTATGAGCACGTCGGCGACGAAAGAGGGATTTTACATCCGCGGGAACGGGGCATCGGTCCTGGAAACGGCGACAGTGTGGTGTGGCTCTATGGCGCGGACCTGGAGGGATTTGATCTTAACTTTACCTGGGGCCATTACAGCGCCTGCGGGAAATGGCATCGCGCCGGTGAAATGCACCAGCACCCCGAGGAGGAGATCCTGATCTTTGTCGGCATGGATCCCGACAGGCCGGACTATTTGGGAGCAGAAGTGGAACACGGGATGGGCTATGAATGCGAGCGGCATATCCTCAACACCCCGGGGCTCTACATTTGTCCCAAGGGATTCCCGCATCTGCCCATGATCACCCGCTGGGCCGATGACCCCTTCTGCTTCTTTGTCGTATGCCTCAGCGGTCACCATGCATCCCCGTGGGTGGAAGTTGAATTCGACGATTAAGTGAAGGAGACATGAAATAAAGGCTGAAGGAGGTTTTACGATGCGCCCGAGATTGCATAAACACCTGGTCAAGCCGTTAATAGTGCGTAACGGCCCCGAGGGCCTTTATCCCGAGCCCCTTTTCTGGATGGAAGGCAAAGATATGGAAGGCTTTAACGCCTGCTTTTCATACGGTTTCGTCAAGAAGCCGGGAGTCTGCCACCCCATGGAAGGGGCGGTGGTGCATCCTTACGATGAATGCCTTGTTTTTGCCTCGACTGATCTGGTAAATTTCCGCAATTTGGGTGGGGAAATTTCCATTGAACTCGGCGAAGAGAGAGAAGAGTACGTCTTTAATGAACCAACAGTTGTCTGTATTCCCAAAGGTTTGGTGCACGGCCCGATTAAATACCGGCGCGTGGATAGACCCTTTGTGCATTACACGATTAGTCTGGCCCCGCAGTACCAGGCTACCGTAATTCCCCCCGGTGAGTTGGCCCCTGTTTCAAAGGGGACAAAGTATCAACATCTGGTCAAACCATTGATCGATGCGGAGAGAATGAAGAAAAATTTCCAGCGCGGCAGAATCGGCACCAACTTGGACTATGAAACGGACACTGATGAATATGGCGTGGTGCGAGCGGTGCAAAAGATGGGACCCGGCAATGCCGACAGTTTAGTCTGGCTGTTCGGTGATGATTTAGAGGGTTTTGAGTTGAATTTTACCTGGGGTCACTACAGCCAGTGCGGCAAGTGGCACCGCAGAGGGGAGGTGCATAGCCACCCGGAGGAAGAGATACTCATTTTTGTCGGTTTAGATCCTGACAATCTGGAGTATTTGGGAGCAGAAGTTGAACAGGGAATGGGCTATGAGGGGGAAAGGCATATTGTAAATGTTCCTTCTGCCTATATCTGCCCCAAGGGATTCCCGCATTTGCCCATGATCACCAGGTGGGTGGATAAGCCTTATGGGTTTATCGTCTGCTGCCTGGACGAAGGTCACGATTCTCCCTGGGTAGAAGTCAATCTGGATGAATAATGTTTTGGAAGTGCCGTAAGTAAACAAATCAGGTTGAATAAGGAGGAGAATTAATTAATGAAGCGATTTAAGCTAGTTCTTGCGGTTATGCTCTGTGTCCTATCGTGCTTTTTCTTCCTGGCCGGATGCGGCAGTGATCAGGGCAATGGCAAGGATAGTGGTGAAGATACCGAAGCTGGCGGCGTCAAATACAGGGAGGAATTAGATGTCATTATTGACAACACGAAAATCGCGATCCTCGATCCTCATAGCCCCGCGGCAGGCACCAGTTCCGCGACCTGGGCTTTTCAGATGATTTATGACACACTTGTCGCTGATCTGGGTGACGGTCAATTCGGTCCCGATTTGGCTACACGCTGGGAAACCGAGGATTGGCAGCATTTTACCTTCCATCTCCGTGATGATGTCTATTTCCACAACGGTGAAAAATTGACCGCTGCTGACGTTGTCTACACGGTCGAAAGGGCCAAGGAAAATCCCGGTTCAGCCGGCCATGATAAGCTATCTATCGTAGAAAGTGTGCAGGCAGTAGACGAGCATACGGTCGAGATGACCCTTCAATCCGTCAACGTCGAATTCCTTTACTATATCTCTGATTCGCGCGCCAGCATACTCAATCAGAAAGCTATCGAAGCCGATCCCGAAAAGGGAACCTGGATCGGGACCGGTGCCTGGACCGTTTCCGATTTTGCTTCCAATGAATATGTAGTATTGGAGGCCAACGAGAATTACTGGGGTGAAATACCGAAGACCAAGAAGATGACCCTGAAGTATGTGGCCGAGGAAAGCACCAGGCTCATGCAATTGGAAAACGGTGAAGCGCAGGTTTGTTTCTCCATTAACGCCAATGACTATGACTATGTGGAAAGTCAAACCGATAAATTTGTTACCTTTCCCTTTACGTCTAACAACAACTCCTATATTGCCTTCAACATGAACGATCCCATTTGCGGCGATCTTAACTTTAGAAAGGCGGTCGCTTCCGCCATCGATCGGGAAGAGATGGTGGCCTCTGCTTTTAACGGCTATGGAGAAGTCAATACACTCGGCACCTTCTGGGGTTTCAGAACGGAATTCAAGAACGAGAACATCCCCATCATTCCCAAAGACCTGGAAAAGGCAAAAGAATATTTGGCACAGTCAAACTATAATGGCGAGACAGTGGAGATTGTTTCGGCCATACCTGACTTGATTAAAACTGCCCAGATTGTCCAGGCGCAACTCGCAGAGATTGGCATTAATACTACGATTAAGGAGACCGACCCTCCCGGAATATCGGCATATGCCACCTATGCGGATAACAAGGCACAGATGATCGTCTATGTGGGTGGAATTAGTTTAAACGCGGGATCAACAAAAGCCTATTTCTACCCCTACGGCTCCTATAACAGGGCAAGCTACAAAAACGATGAGGTCATCGCCCTGTATGACCTTGCCGTGAGCCAGGCAGACCCTGCGGAGCGCGAAGCAACCTATCATAAGATTCAAGAAATTGTTGCCGAAGATTTGCCGTATATCAACCTTATGAACACCACTTTTCTGGTTTGCTGCGCCAAAGGAGTCGAAGGCTTGAAGCTATCGAACCTCGCGTACCATGATTTGACCTATATGTATATGATCGAAGAGTAGCTGCGCCTAAGAACTCGTCGGGAAATTGTACTAAAATCTCAGCCTAGGGTGGCGGCAGAAGTACCGGAAGGTCTCGCTGCCGCCACCGGTTAAAAATGAGGTGTAATTCATGCTGCGGTATGTCATCCGGCGTCTTCTCTGGTTAATCCCTGTCCTGCTCTGCGTGTCATTGTTAATCTATGTCCTGATGGATCTTGCTCCAGGAACCGTCATTGACTCGATGATTACGGAACAGATGACGCCAGAAGATATCGAGAAGCTAAGGCAGGAGTATGACCTGGATAAACCGGTTATTTATCGTTACGTAAAATACATGTGGGGGTTCTTCCATGGGGATCTGGGCAAATCCCAGGTGACCGGCTTAAGCGTTTGGGATTCCTTTATAAGCAGGTTTCCGGCTACCCTGAAGTTATCCCTGGTATCCGTTGTATTCGGCGCTGTACTGGCGATACCGATCGGGATCTTTGCCGCTCAGCGGGCGGGAACGATCTGGGATAACCTTACCACGGGCTTTACATTAATCGGGACTTCCATGCCCAGCTTCTGGTTGGGGCTCCTGCTGTTGATTCTATTTGCTTATAAAATTCAGTTGTTTCCAGCCGGCGGCTACCAAGGTCCTTCGAGCTATGTCCTCCCGGCGATCACCAGTGGCTTGATGATGACGGCGATCACAGCGAGGCAGACGCGTTCCAGCATGCTCGAGGTCTTGCGGGCAGATTACCTGCGCACGGCGCGTGCTAAAGGTGTCCCGGAGAGATTGGTTATCAGGAGACACGCTCTGAAAAACGCGTGGATTCCCATTCTAACTACCATTGGCATGGGTTTAAGCCGTTTCCTGGCCGGATCAGCAGTGATCGAAACGGTATTCTCCTGGCCCGGCATTGGCCGTTTGACTGTCGAAGCGGTTTCGCAACGCGATGTAACCCTCGCTTGCGGCTGCGTGATCATGACCTCTATCCTCTACGTGATTATCCTATTGATTGTGGACCTGCTCTATGCCTTTGTTGATCCGCGTATCAGAGGAAAATATGCGTCCGGCAGTCGGAAAAGGAAGGTGACGGCATGAGTACAGCAACAGATATGCTTGTTTCCAGGAAATATGCTAAAAGAAGTGGCTTGGCTGAAATTTGGTACAGGCTGAAGACCAACAAGGGTGCTATCGCCGGTTTTACGATTATCGTTATCATTCTGTTGATCACCCTCTATTCTATCTTGTTCATTGATTTTGAAGAGGTTACCGCCATGAACGCGGCAAACCGCCTGCAGCCGCCCAGCCTGGAACATCCTTTCGGTACAGATGACATGGGTCGAGATCTGTTCCTAAGAACATTGTACGGCTCGCGCTACTCCCTGCTCATCGGTGTCGGCGGGGTTTCCATTTCCCTGATCATCGGATTGATCCTCGGTTCCGTAGCCGGATATTTTGGCGGCCTAGTTGATGATCTGATCATGCGCTTTTCGGATATTTTGGCTTCCGTACCAGTATTTTTAATGGGCATGGTTATTGTTACAGTTTTGGGACAAAGCCTCCAGAACCTGATCATTGCTGTTGGCGTTACCGCCATCCCTGAATTTACCAGAATCACCAGGTCTTCTGTTCTCGTCGTTCGAAACCAGGAATTTGTCGAGGCAGCCAACGCCATTGGGATGTCAAACCTGGCGATCATCTTTACCCAGGTTGTTCCTAACGGTCTCTCTCCGATCATTGTTACCGTGACCTCGCGGATCGGCGCCGCCATCATTGAGGCGGCCGCTCTTAGTTTCCTTGGATTCGGCATTCCGGTGCCCCACCCTGAATGGGGTCTTCTCGTTTCCGAAGGGCGGAACTACATTCGCACGGCACCGAATCTTACCTACTTCCCGGGCCTCTTTATCATGATCACGGTCTTTGCGTTCAATATACTAGGTGACGGTCTGCGTGATGCGCTCGATCCGAAGCTCAAGAAATAGGAGGTGAGCATGATGGGCAGTGAAATCAACGATCGAACAGTGCAGGACAACAAAGAGTTGGTGCTTGAGGTAGAAGACCTGATTGTGCATTATGTCCTCCAGGAGGAGACAGTGGAAGCGGTAAACGGTGTCAGTTTTTCTCTAGAAAGAGGAAAAACGATCGGGTTGGTGGGTGAAACCGGTGCGGGAAAAACGACGACCGCTTTGGCGATCATGAATTTAGTTCCCGATCCCCCTGGTGTAATCAAGAACGGGACGATCACCGTGTGCGGGCACAAGATGCTCGACCTTTCAGCAAATCAGCTTGAGAAAATACGCGGTAAAGATGTTTCCATGATCTTTCAGGACCCCATGACATCACTGAACCCGGTGCTCACCGTCGGCGATCAGATTGCCGAAAGCGTCATGCTCCATGAAAACCTTTCTTATTCCAAGGCCTTTAAGCGTGCACAGGAAATGTTAGAGATGGTAGGCATACCTGGCACCCGCGCCACGGAGTATCCCCATCAGTTCTCCGGCGGCATGAAGCAGCGTGTAGGGATTGCCATTGCCCTGGCTTGCAACCCCAAGCTTTTACTAGCGGACGAGCCGACCACGGCGCTGGACGTGACCATACAGGCGCAGGTTCTGGATATGATTGATGATCTCAAAAGAGAGTTAGGCACCGCCCTGGTCATGATCACGCACGACCTTGGCATTGTAGCCAAAACCTGCGACCTGGTGGCAGTCATGTATGCAGGACGGATCGTCGAATATGGTACCCTGGAAGATGTTTTTGACCGGACGATGCATCCCTATACCGAGGGGCTTTTCAACTCCCTTCCTGATATCAGTAACAGGAAATCCCAATTGCAGCCCATCCCCGGCCTGATGCCTGACCCGACAAACTTGCCCCGGGGTTGCGCTTTTGCGCCCCGCTGCCGCTACGCCACCGCTGCTTGCAGGGAAGAACAGCCAAGCAGGCGCGAGGTGAGCGAGACTCACACGGTTTACTGCAGCGCTTATGATGACCCGAATTTCCAGATCGAGAGAACGAGGGGGAGAGGCGGAAATGGCTAAAGCACTTTTCCAGGTACGCAATTTAAAGAAGTACTTCAAAACCTCCAGGGGCGTTGTCCATGCGGTTGATGATATCTCCTTCGACATTGAGGAGGGGAAAACACTTGGCATTGTCGGTGAATCCGGGTGTGGAAAATCTACCACCGGCCGGTGCCTGATCCGCCTGATTGAGCCTACCTCCGGGCAGGTTTTCTACCGGGACCAGGATATTTGCCAGCTCAGCCGGGCTGAGATGAAAAAGCTCCGCAAGGAAATGCAGATTATTTTCCAGGATCCCTATGCCTCCCTCAACCCGAGAAAGTCGGTGCTCCAGATCATTGCGGAGCCCTTGCTCTACAATAAAATTATGCCCGGTGCCGACAAGTTTGCTATTGAAAAGCGTGTCCTCGAACTAATGGACAAAGTTGGTCTTGCCGAGCGTCTAATCAACACCTATCCTCATGAACTGGACGGCGGGCGCCGGCAACGGATTGGTATCGCGAGGGCGCTGGCAATGGAACCTAAATTTATTGTCTGCGATGAACCTGTTTCCGCCTTGGATGTTTCGATACAGGCGCAGATATTGAATCTGCTTAAAGAACTCCAGCGTGAATTGAGCCTGACCTATGTCTTTATTACGCACGATCTTTCTGTTGTGAATCATTTTTCAGATGACATCATCGTAATGTATTTGGGACAAATCGTGGAGAAAGCACCAGCAGACGAGCTCTTTGAGAACCCGTTACATCCGTATACACAGGCGCTTTTATCGGCGATTTTAGTCCCTGCGGTCGGAGCCAATCGCGACAGGATCAAATTGCGCGGGGAGCTTACCTCACCGATTGACCCGCCGCCGGTATGCCGTTTTGCCAAACGGTGTAACTACTACAATCAAGATTGCGCCGCGGGTGTGCCTCCGCTTTTAGAGATAACGCCCGGCCATTTCGTAGCTTGTCATCGTATCAAACCGGGTTCTAATACCCTGGTGGAAGCAAATTAATTTTACCGGGAGAACGGCCGGGTGGAAAATGAAAGAATGATGCCTTTTCCCCTGAGCGAAATATCCCAATTAAATAGATTACCGGCCAAGAATCATCTTAGTCTTGCCGCAGACATTGCAAATGAAGGAGAGTGCTCACAGTGAAGTATCGCCATTTTGGCAAGACGGAATGGAAGATATCCGCCCTGAGCCTGATTATAATGCCCTTATCCGCCATTGAAGAGGATCCAGCGGCTTTAAACATTAGTGCAATGAGTAAAATCATCCGCTATGCGATTGATGGCGGCGTCAATTACCTGGATCTTGGATATCCGTACTATATGAAACAGTCGCAGGATTTTTATGCACAAATTCGCCAGGCTTTGGCAGATGGCTACCGGGAGAAGATCAAAGTAGCCCTTCGCCTGCCTTCTTTACTAATTCGTTCTCCGCGCGACTTTAACCACTACCTCAACGAACAGATGCAGCAGGTCTGGCTTAAACAGGTTGATTTTTGCCTATTGGAGGGATTAAACCGTGAAACCTGGCCCAAGATGAAAGAGCTTGGAGCCATCGCGTGGGCCGAGCAAGCCATGCGGGAGGGCCGGATTAAGCGCTTAGGCTTTATTTTCCATGATGATCATCAATTTTTAAGAAGTATCATCCAGGCCTATGACCACTGGGCTGTAGCCCAGTTTCAGTACAGTTATATGGATTACAAGCATCATCCGGGTCTAAGCGGCCTGCAGTTCGCTGCCCAGCAGGACTTACCCGTGATCACCGAGGATCCATTTAAAGGCGGCTGGCTGTTGAAGGAACTGCCGGAGGAGGCAGCAGCCCTGCTGGCCGGGGCCAAACAAAAGCGTACCTTAGCTGAATGGGCGCTGCTGTGGTGCTGGAATCACCCTGAGATAGACAGTGTAATGGCTGAGATGACCAGCTTGCAGCAGGCCAAAGAATACCTGGCCCTGGCAGACAAAGCCGAAACCGGCATGCTCGAAGTTAATGATCTTTTATTGCTAACCCGGGTCAGGGAAGCCTACCAAAAAAGGCGGGCCGTGCCCTGCCCAACCTGTTATTGTTGCATGCCCTGTCCCCAGGGGATCGATGTGCCGCGAATTATTGAACTCTATAACGAGGCCTTAATGTTTAAGGATCCTAGGCAGCCGCGCTATTTTTACCGGGTGGAAAATCATCAGCCTGAAAAGTGCCATGAATGTGAACGCTGTATGCAAGCCTGCCCGAGAGGCTACCCCACCATTGAATTGCTGAAAAAAGCTGAGCTGCTATTTTCAGGAGATACTTTCAGTAACTGCACGGATTAATTAGTGGTGATCTAAAAACTCACCCCAAAACAGCGCGTTGCCTGGTTTGGCATTAGTAACGACTACTGGAATCAACCACCGGCGCCGACGGGATCGTGCGATCAACACGATCGCGACCAGGCATCCCGGAAATGCTTCTAAAAGCAGCACACTGTTTCAAGGGAATCCAGCCTTTGCGAGCTTTTTGGTGATACCAAATAACTTCGGCAAAGGTGCTGGATTTCTTTTTTATTCCATTATTGTTGTATGTTTTAAATGAGAACCAACCGGTTTAAACACCCTAAAAGTTTGACAGAGTTTTTGAATTAACGCGATATTTTGGCCGCGTGTTCAGCTGATCGTAAGCGCTGGCTTTTCCGTTCTTCTTTAAAATCATTTAGGAATGCCTGCGACCGCGATTGTTTTCCTTGACTGGACTTCGCGGAAAGTGTTAAATTAAAAAAGGTTCATGTATTTCTGAGAGGGGGAGAGATATGCTTCCATTGGCTTTACATTCACCACATCTGGAGGATACGATTCGGCAATTAGAGAACTCCTGGCTGCAGATGATCGAAAAAAACCGTATAGACCGCAAGATTCGCCCAGTAATTGCCGAGTCCTGGAAACGTAGTTTAAAATACGGCGTCCCCTTTGATAAGCATCTTCCCCCTTCAACGAATTTTGAAAATGAGTTGCAGCGTTATGAGCAAATATTGGAGATTGCCAATCCAATCATTAACAGGTTCAGGCAGGATATTGAAGACTCGGGATATTTTATTATGGTTAGCGATGCTGAAGGTTTAATCCTGAGGCTTTACGGCAAAACCGATCAAATCGAAAAAGTGGCTAACCAGCACAACACCATGCCGGGGATTGACTTCTCCGAGCGGAATAAGGGGACGAATATCATTGCCCTTTGTTTAAACAACAATTCTTCGAATCAAATCTTCGGCGCTGAGAATTTTGCTGTGATCGGCCACTCCTGCGTAGCTTCCGGCGCTCCGTTGAGAGATCCCTTAACAAATAGGGTTGTCGGCACCGTTGCGATTAGCAGTAATTATAACATCCTGCAGCATTCCCATTCTCTGATTATGGTGAAAGCCATCGGATTTGCAATCGAACAGGCGATGGGCCATTATATCATGCAAAAATTTCAGGATTATGAAAATAAATATTTTAATTCTGATTATGGTTTAATCATCATCTGCGATAGCGGTCAAATCGTTTCCTTGAATACCAGGGCCATGGAGTTATTAAAGCTCGACTATCCAAAGCCGGAAAATCTGAATGAGATTACCAGTGTTCCCGAACTTAACCAGATTTTATTCGAGGCCAAGACCAGTAACAGCTCTTTAACCAGCGGTTGGACTGTGGCGGGAAATGGGAAACATGACCTGGAGGTTACCGCCGTCCCGATCAGGTATGGATTGCTAAGAACCGGTTTTGTATTGGTCGCCCGCAAAAATAGAATGATCGTCATAGAGCCAAACAAGACGAAGACAGTAATGGAGTCCGCTGAAGAAAGAAAAGAAAAAGCTTATTCTGCTTTCCTGACCAAATCTCCACGGATGCATGCAATGCTGGAGACAACTAAGCGTGCCGCCCTATCCAGCTCGAATATTCTTTTGCTCGGCGAAAGCGGAACCGGTAAAGAGCTGTTGGCCAAAGCCATCCACGATTACAGTCCGTACAGCGAAGGTCCCTTTGTCCCGTTGAATTGCGGCTGTATTCCCAGGGATTTAATTGCCAGTGAACTGTTCGGCTATACCAGGGGATCTTTTACCGGTGCGGCAAAAACCGGGAAAAAAGGGAAGTTCGAAATCGCCGCGGGGGGCACCCTGTTCCTGGATGAAATCGGCGATATGCCCTTAGATATACAGGTGGCGCTGCTGCGGGTTTTAGAGGAACGGATTGTCTATCCCATCGGAGCTGATAAGGGGGTACCTGTTTCCTGCCGGGTGATCGCCGCGACTAATCAAGACCTTCTACAGGCCGTTAAAGAGGGTAATTTTCGGTCTGACTTATATTATCGCCTGAATGTGCTCAATATACGGATTCCGCCTTTGCGGGAGCGCAGGGAAGATATTCTTTTCCTCGCCGCATATTTTTGTCGGCAATATGGACGGAAAATGAGTGATCTGGATCCCCAAATTCGGGAGATGTTTTTAAGCTACCCCTGGCCGGGCAATGTGCGTGAATTGAAAAATACCATTGAACGGCTGGTCTGCTTCAGTAGCGGCGGGCCAATCACCAGGGAGTTGCTGCCGGATGAAATCCTGGCCTTTCAACAAACGGCAGACTTGACTTTAAGCGAGGCCTGCGGCCTGTCAGAACAGGAGCAAATTAAAAAGGCTTTGTCTGAGACCGGCCATAATGTCTCCGAAGCGGCGCGGAAGCTGGGCATCTCCAGATCCACTTTATACCGGAAAATGAAAAAATATCAATAGCCTGGCGGGCAATTTTGGGGGGAAGCCATGGGCGCGATGCCCTCGCCGGCTGGTATACTGGCCTGGCGCCTGGCCGGCCCTCGGAAAGGCGGCCTTGTTTGGCCGGCTTTTTTTATGGGCAAAATATGGTTGGGCCTTTGGAGGCGGAAAATGAGCTTTAACAGCGGGAGGGATGGCGTTTGCGCCAAATCATGTTGTGTCTTGCCGCTTTGCTCGCGGCGCTGCTGTTGCTTTATGCCGGTTTAAATGTGGCGGAGCGGGGCGTGCACGAGCTGCTGGCGCTGGAGCGGCCGGTGGCCGCCTTCACTTTGCGGCGCGGCCTGGAGGGGAGATTCGAAATTACCTTTGGCGGCTCTAGCTATTTAGTGAATTTCGGGCAGATCGTTGAAAGGCTCAAGGCATGGGGGGCGCAGCTTTCGTTGACTTTTTAAGCAAGCCTTTTTCAGTTTTTTATTCTGAGATTCTTGACAAAAACCCCGCCTGGTGGTATTTTGGAAGAAGCGTTAGCACTCTCCACGTTAGAGTGCTAATAAAAGGCGCGGGGTGTAAGCCAATGAGCGAGCTCAGTGAGCGGAAAAAACGAATTCTGAAAGCTGTGGTCTTGAATTTTATCAAGTCCGCCGAACCGGTCGGTTCACGGACAATCGCTCGCACGTACCGGATTGGACTCAGTTCCGCTACCATCCGCAACGAAATGGCCGATCTGGAGGAGATGGGCTATCTCTCCCAGCCGCACACCTCCGCCGGGAGAATCCCTTCGCAAAAAGGATACCGCTATTTTGTCGATCATCTCATGGAGCCCGGCAAGTTAAGCGAAGAAGAAGAGATGAAGATCGCTCATTTTCTGGGCCTTGAAAAGATGTGCGAGATCGAAGAGATCATTGTCAGTGCAGCCCGGGTCCTTTCAGAGATTACCAACCAGACCTCTTTGATCATGGGGCCCCAGTTCAAAAAGAGCGCCTTCAAGCAACTGCGCATTTTGCCCCTCGATGAAAAGCGGGGCCTGGTGGTGCTGATCACGGACACCGGTTTTATCAAGAACAGGATCATCAACCTGAACCAGACTCTCTCGCCGGTGGAGCTGCAGCAGGTGGTCAATTATCTCAATCAGCGGTTGAGCGGTTTAACGATCGACCAGGTTACCAGCTCTCTGATCAACGAACTGAAGCGAGATCTTTTCCGCCGGCTGGAACTGCTCGAGCAGGCCATCATCCTGCTCGAGGAAAGCCTGAAAGAAGAGCAGCAGGTGCGGGTATTCCTGGGCGGCACCTCTAATATATTAAACCAGCCGGAGTTCAGGGATGTGGATAAAATCAGGCGGATGCTGGCCCTTTTTGAACAGGAATCGCTGCTTTTCGAGATCCTTGAAGAGCACCTCGGCGACGATGGCGTGGTCGTGAAGATCGGGACGGAAAATCGCTATGCGGATATCCAGGAATGCACCCTGGTCACCGCCACCTACAAGATTAACAACAAGAACATCGGCACCCTGGGGGTTCTCGGGCCAACCCGAATGAACTATAGCCGGATCATCGGTGTAGTGCGATGCGTGGTGGATAAACTAAACCAGAGCTTGAGCTCCTCCTGACGTATATGGTAAGTGGGAAAATCGGGATTGCTTGATCTGGAAAGAGCATAAAAGAGCAGGTGAGAAGATGCGCGAGAAGGGGTTTGACGGCAGGAAAGAGACGGCGGAAGAGGCCTTGCTAAGCGAGCAGCCGGAAAAAGTTTCTCCAGCCGGAGACGGGCCGGCGGATGAGGCGCCTTTAGCCGGGAGCGGGGAGGCGAATCTGGTGTCCGGCTCTGCTGGAGCGGAAGAAGCGAGCCAGGCCGGGACAGCATCAGAAGCGGGTCAAAGCGGAGCAGAGACCGCGCTTCCGGGCCAGGCGCCGGAGGAGTCTGCAGCCGCACCGGATCAAAAACCGTGGGAACAGGAAATCGAAGCGTTGAAAGCTCTCCTTCAGCAGAAGCACGAAGAACTGCTCCGCAAACAGGCTGACTTTGACAATTACCGGCGCATCAGCAGGAACGAGAGAGAAGAGATGCGTGAATACGCCCTCTCTGACTTTTTTAAAAAGCTGCTGCCGGTCCTCGATAATATGGAGCGGGCCCTGGAGTCGGCCCGGCAGGGAAATGTGCCCGGTTCCTACGTGGAAGGACTGGAGATGATTCAAAAGCAGTTGCTTACGCTCCTGGAACAGGAAGGAGTAACGGCCATTGAATGTCTCGGCCAGCCCTTCGACCCCAACTTTCATCATGCGGTGCTGCATGAAGAGGGGGAGGGGGAAGCGGATCTGGTCGTGGCAGAGCTGCAGCGAGGCTATATGCATAAAAAAAGGCTGCTTCGGCCTTCCATGGTGAAAGTTTCCCGGGGCTAAGCAACGGAACAGCATACATAAGGAGGCTATCATTTCAATGGGAAAAGTTGTCGGTATTGATCTCGGTACCACTAACTCGGTTGTGGCGGTATTAATGGGCAGTGAGCCTGAAATAATTCCCAACGCCGAGGGCGGCCGCTTAACTCCCTCGGTAGTGGCCTTTACCAAGGACGGCCAGCGCCTGGTCGGGCAGGTGGCAAAGCGCCAGTCCATCACCAACCCGGACCGGACCATCCTCTCCATCAAGCGGGAGATGGGGACCAATTTTACTGTTACAATCGACGGCAAGAAGTATACGCCGCAGGAGATCTCGGCCATGATCCTGCAGAAATTAAAGCAGGATGCTGAAAGCTACCTGGGCGAGAAGGTGACCCAGGCGGTGATCACCGTGCCTGCCTATTTCAGCGACAGCCAGCGCCAGGCCACCAAGGATGCCGGGACAATCGCCGGTCTCGAGGTGCTGCGGATTATCAACGAACCGACCGCAGCGGCGCTGGCCTACGGTCTCGACAAAAAAGGAGAGCAAAAGATCCTGGTTTTCGATCTTGGTGGGGGTACCTTTGATGTCTCCCTGCTCGAGCTAGGCGATAATGTGGTCGAGGTGCTGGCGACCAGCGGTAACAACCGGCTCGGCGGAGACGATTTTGATGACCGGATCGTCGACTATGTGGCCGGGGAATTCAAAAAGGATCAGGGGATCGACCTGCTCAAGGACCGGATGGCCCTGCAGCGGCTCAAGGAAGCAGCGGAAAAGGCCAAGGTCGAGCTATCCTCGGTCACTTCTACCGATATCAATCTGCCCTTTATCACCGCAACGGAGGCGGGACCGAAGCATCTCGAGATCAGCTTGACCCGGGCCCGTTTTGAGGAGCTGACCGCCGATCTGGTGGAGAAAACAATGGAGCCGACTCGCCAGGCGCTCTCCGATGCCGGCCTTGAACCGGAGCAGATCGATCATATCATCCTGGTCGGTGGATCAACCCGGATACCAGCGGTGCAGGAGGCGATCCGCCGTCTTCTGGGCAAAGAGCCGCACAAGGGGGTCAACCCCGACGAGGTTGTTGCCCTCGGTGCCGCCTATCAGGCTGCGGTCCTGGCCGGCGAGGCCAAGGATATTTTGCTTCTCGATGTGACCCCGCTCTCCCTGGGGATCGAGACTCTCGGCGATGTTTATACCCGGATCATCGAGCGCAACACGACCATCCCGACGACCAAAAAGCAGATCTTTTCCACCGCCGCGGATAATCAGACCAGCGTGGAGATCCATGTGCTCCAGGGCGAGCGCTCCCGGGCTTCTGCAAACAAGACCCTGGGACGGTTCATGCTTGACGGGATCCCGCCCTCGCCGCGCGGCCTCCCCCAGATCGAGGTCAGTTTCGATCTCGATGCCAACGGAATCGTGAATGTTTCGGCGAAGGATCTGGCGACCAACAAGGAGCAGCATATCACGATCACCTCCTCGAGCGGTCTGGCAAAGGAGCAGATCGACGAGATGATCCGCGATGCCGAAACCTATGCGGACGAAGATCGCAAATGGCAGGAGCTGGCCGAAGCACGCAACAAGGCCGATGCCCTTGCCTACCAGGCCGAGAAGACGCTCAAGGAGCTGGGCGACAAGGTCGAGCCGGAAAAGGCGGAAGAAGCGCGTCAGGCGGCTGCTGCGCTGCAGGAGGCGGCCCGCGGCGATGATCTGGAAAAGATCAATCAGGCGACGGAAAAGGTGAATACCCATCTCCATGAACTGTCGGCCAAGCTGTACGAGCAGGCCCGCGCCAGCCAGGCCGGGGACGCTCCCGGCAGCGGGGGGCC
>LSQX01077156.1_pt1 | contig 17369 bp, 18 predicted proteins | sample 654561 | NCBI WGS metagenome assembly LSQX01 (sample SAMN04489861, study PRJNA283612) | anaerobic digester metagenome | isolation source: 4 biogas reactors fed with cattle manure at either 37C or 55C with and... | place: Denmark: Kongens Lyngby | collected 2014
ACAGCGGATCTGAGCGGTTCCGTAATATAACCCGCCTTTACATGGCGGAGTGGAACTACCTGGACAGTGAGGGCTTCACCCGGGGCTATGCTGCGGTCTCCTTTGATCACAGTGTTGTTCAATGTAGGTCCGGAGCTGGCGGGCAATACCTTTGAGTACCCGCCCATGTTCTGTATTGAGAGGTTGTTCATCTCGAGCACTGATAGCATCACTTCCCTTGCCTCCCTTAACGAGATGGCTTTGGGTGAAACAACAGAGACCTTTCCTCCTACAGCGGGATCCACTACGATATTTTCATTGAGAAGTTCCGACATGAACCTCAGGAACTTGCTTATCTCAAGGTTGCTGAAGTTAAGCTGAACATTGTTTGACTGTCTCATTTGGCGGGCTGCCGTAACGAGATTCTGTTCTTCATCCGTATTTTCCTGCGTTTGGGCATACGTACATCCGGCTGATAAAGAGAGAATAAATATAAGGATAAAGATGAAGGATAATAATTTGGTTTTACTGAACATGTCAGATCTCTCCCCGGCTGCTAGTATGAATGATGTGTAAAGATTTTATGGCTGGATAGAAGCTGTGAATTTTATGCTCTTCCGATCGCTTTTCGTTTTTTCAAACAGCCTGCAAAGGCTTTTCATTTGTGGACATCATGATGCCTGATCAGTCATAGGGCATATATATGACTATATTACGCTCATCTTTGGTGTTGCTTACCCTGATCTTTTTCCATCTCATATCTTCTTTGATGACGGTCATTTCGGGCTGTTCCCTGCCGGAAAAGTCAAGCCTTCCGAAATCATCGCCGAACATTTCCTTTGTGCCGTCAGAAGTCTCCCATATTATATCGCCGCGTCTGCCTGACGTCTGTACTGTTTTCAGCATTATGCCTGTCCTTATAGCTTTTGCTTCCTCTGTCAGAGCGATTTCGGCCTTTGCTCCACTTAGCCCTTCCTGGCCAAGCATAACAAGTTTAATTGATGCCGTGGCGGTCAGGGCCAGTATGACTACCGCCACCATAACTTCAACCAAAGTGAAGGCGCGTTTCCTTTTGATATTCATTTTACCTGATATTTTAATTCCAGAGGTTTTCCGGACCTCTCGACCTTCACGTCAAACCTTGTGCCNNGCATCGCTGAGATTTGATATCTCAACTCCGTTTACGGCTTTTATAATATCATCCTTCCTGACTCCGACCATACCCAGGACACTGTCAGGGTCTATTCTTGCCAGCTGCATGCCTCCGCCCTCGGCAGGGATCATCCTCATCTTGGCGATCTCGTCATAAGGATCCATAAGAAGCTTGTCCACCAGTTCCCTGGGGACCACTCCCTCTACTCCTTCCGATGCAGGCTCTATCCCCGGATGTACCTTTTGTTGAGGGATTTTTTTAGTTGGTGTTTTCTTTGGCTGAGGGCGAACTGATGCCTTTTGCGGCGGTGTCATGTTGCCGGTAGAGATGCTCATAAACAGGATGTGTTCCTGATCACCATTGATAAGTGTGACTTCCAGGTATTTGACATTGTTCAGCCTGTAACCGTTGATCTCCTCGCCTTTCAATATGAAACGAGTTGAGGCGCTGTCGCGGATCCATGCTCCTATGCCGGGCAGCGTTCCGGCAAGGCTCATCTCTTTGATCTGTGATGACCGGCTGTCCAAACTGCCTTTGCTCTTATCCGGCATAAGCGCACCCATTGGATTCAAATCATAAAAATCCCGGTAGGGATCAGCATTCATTGAGTGGACAAGGGACGGAGCTCTTTTAGATACCGCTGCTGCGAGATCATATTTTGCCTCAGTCGATCTGTTTAGCAAGTTGAATTCTATGAAAAAACATATAACTGAGGCGATGATGAGACCTGCAAGAAATGAGAGGGCAGGGAGAACTATATCCTTTGAATGCCCTTTGGTGTCAGAGGGGTATCCGTTTCTGAAAAGCTCTGACATTTCACTTTTATATTCGGACAAACGGGACCTCAGGTCTTCTTTCACCTTGATATCCTCCATTCTCCTGAGCTGATCTTTGTCAGGGGGAGCACCTGCATATTGCTCAGCATCTGAAGCGCCCTGTCAAACTCATGGGGGAAACTGGCGGTCATATCAGCGGCCACTATCTTACCCGTATCCGTTGAGATGTTTATGGAGCCCTTTGCCGATACGTCGCCGTCAAGCGTAAGGTCATCGAGATACAGGGTCTCTCCGTCGGAACTGATGTTTGCCTTTCCGGAGGTCCATTTAAGTTTCTGTCTTGTTAATGTTGTGATCTCGCCGCTTCCGAAAGAGAGCGTCCCCGTTTTTGAGGCGGATATCAAAGATTTTAATATCATCGGGTCCACCCTGGCTTCGTTGACTGTGATCGAGACTGCCGGCATGTCAGCGGTGATGCCTCTGTAGACGAATTCCCTGTCAAGAAGACCCTCTGTGTAAGTATCCCTGAATGAAATAAAAATATTTTTTTCTGAAGCTGATAAGGCAGCCCGGCCGGCTGAATATTCTGCTGCCGTGTCCCAGGGGAAAAAGAGTGCCAGGCCTGCAATAAGCCCCAAAGATCCTGCAAAAAAAACCTTAAGTGTTTTAGAGAGAGCCATCGCCGGTTGCTCCTATCAGCATAGATGCGTTTATGAGCCTTCCCTTTTGAGCGGAAGTTATTGCCCTGATATCTGCTGTCTTTACCTGAAGACCCTTTTCAGAAAGACTCTTTAGCAAAGAGACAAATTCCGCTCCGTTCAGTTCGTTCATCTGAACGGTCAGCCCCGACGATCCTGAGTTCATCAGCCCCACACGGTCTTTCAGGCCGAGTTCGTTTATCGTGTCAGTGAGGAGAGACAATGGTTCTTTGTCCCCTGCAGAACTTCTCGAAGGATATGAGTAAAAGGTATTTGCGGCAGAAAGGACCCTTCCTGCGTCGATGATCCTCTCCTTGCTGTTGTTAAGAATGACCGAAGCTTCCAGAAAGAGAGCTGCAGCCGCTGTCCAGATCAAAAGAGCGAGCAGTCCGAGGCGGATCAGCTTTTTTGTCTCAGGCAGTCCCCTTATATCTTCGATCATTTCGGTCTGCTCCTTTCGGAACTTTCAAGTCCTATGGAAAAACGCATTCCTGAACCGGGTATCTGTTGGATGTCGGATATCTTTGCGTTGAAGCCGTTTTTATTCAGGGAATCGCGAAGGGATTCCACGGGGGCGCTGCCGGCAGCTGTGCCCTGTATCTCAGTCCGCTCAGTCCCATATCTGATCGCGTCAAGTTTCAGGGATTTTGATGAAGCAGACATTTTCCAAGCGGCCGCAATATTGTCCAGAGTCTGTTCCATGCTCATATTCGTTCCACCCGCGCCGAGGTTCTTTATTTTTGCTGCCGAGGATGCCAGAGGGCTGTTGGACCTCTCTCCAAAAGCTATTTTGTAAATTTCAAAGGGGACGTCCTCAAAATGATCGCTGTTCAGTCTGCTGTATATAAATGCTCCTGCCGAGAGGACTAAAAACAAGAGGCCGAGGAAGACTGCAGCCCTCGCCGTGTTGAAGGCAGCTGCGAAAAAAGATTCCAGTTTTTTTGCACTGTAGGCACTTTTCGTTGAAAGGTCAAGGGATGCAGATCCCCTTAATGACTTCAGGGTCTCACTTCCTGCTTTTTGGATACTTCTTGAAGAAAGGGATGGTCTTTCTGCAACTATGATGTTATCTATCGTGATGTCCGCGGAAAGTGAGTAATCGACGAACCATTTTTCAAGGTCATTAACAGAGTTTTCTGCGGAAGGTGTCCATCTGTATAGTAGAGGAGACCGGTCCTTAAAAAGCATTCCGGAGGTCCCGCTTTCAGAGTTCCATATTGCCAGGCCATTACCCTCTGTCTCATTGAACATAGCCAGTGGGGCCGGCCAGAAAGCGATCCCGTCGCCCAGCCTTCCTTCTGCCTCCTCTATCTCGGTCTTCGAAACGAACCAGACAACTCCTTCAGTCCTGTCAGATCCCTGTTCTGTTACCTGGGGTATCATGAGGACTGAATCGTCATCGTTTCCAAGCGCATACCTGAAGGACATCTTCAGGGCGTCCCGTACCCTCCCGTTTTTTCCGAAGGGGAAGGAGAAGGGATGGACTGATAACGTCCTGAGCTGGAGGAGCGCAATGATCCGTCCGTTTTGGGGCGATGGCAGGGTCACATTGCGATCGACAATATCCTCTTCAGTACAGAAACGGATCTTCTCGTCTGTTTTTGCATTGCTCCCGGTATTTTGTGAGAATAAGCCTTTCAGTTTTTTGGAAGCTGTCATCTGCCTAACCTATTCCTCCCAGCGCACCACACTGCACGTGTCGTTTCCCCGTTCTAGTATGATCCTGAAATTCCTCTCTTTTTCATCTCCATATGATACCTTGATATTCAGACGAAAATAAGAGCTTTCAAAAGCGATAACATTAGAAAGTTTTGTGATGACCTCAACAGGTATGTTGGGTATCTTTTTTAGGTCGTCCAGGCTTCTTATGGGATACATCATCCTTAACGCGGTAAAATTCCGAGCCTGTGCTATGTCGATCTTCTCGTCCATTATTGCTATTACCTGTGGTGAAGCGGTGTTGATATTGACTTTTTCTTTTCCGTAAACGGTGAGATATCCTGCAAGGCCTACGGGGATGTCCTTTGTTCCCCAAAGCACCCCGTCGTTTATTTCATCTATCAGCTTGAGTTCGGCAATATCACTCAGTTCACGGTTGATGCTTGTGCTCCTTTCGCTTCCTTCCAGTTTCTGGCTGCTGTCGGCGTCAATGAAATCCAGTACTATCGCTGAAAGCCAAGGGAGGCCCACATTTTCCCATATCCTATCCCATGCTTCTGAGTACTCAGATCTGATGGTGACCTTGTCAGGCAGCAAAATGCCGTTTATTGGGATCATGTCATCAAGCGGTTCTATTGCAACCTCGACTACGAAGCCATCAATATCCGATCTCAATACACCATTATAAGCGTAAAGGGGCTCAGATCGGCTGTCATATCCATTATTATCTTCCGCGATCTTTTTTGACGCATATTTGCAGGCGATCTCAGCAATGCTCCTGCTTCTGGCTATGAAGCTAACTGCCTCCGCCCTTTTCATCTCAGCCCTTGCGTACCACGAAAATGCCGTCGCAGCAGTAAGAAGCAACGTTACTGATATCATTACGGATATGAGTATGAACCCCTTATTCTTTGAGGATCGTCGGCAGCGAATCTTCATAAACTTGCTTTCTTCCGTTTAGTGTTATCGTTATCCTCATGGCTTTCGGGAGCTCCCCTGTATATTCATCGGACCATGACTCACCTGACCAGACGGAGAGTTTTAGCCCCTCTGCATATTTGAGCACCATTTTGCCGTCTTCCGGCCTAAGACTGTCTGTATCCAAAGCTGTCGGCCCTGCATCTTCATCGGATCCCTTTGCCTCAGATCTCCATCCCGGTATCTCCCATCTGTAGAGTCCAGGTTTATGTTTATTGAGGCCTGATGCAGATACTATCTTATAAACTATCAGCCCCGGCGCCTTATTCTCCTTCACAGGAGCGGCTGACCAGACAAGCAGCCTGTCATCCTCTCTGACAGTAAAGCCCTCCTTGTGGACAGTCCGAAAGATAGGAAAAGAACTGCTTTCGGCAAAATTCCTTGTATCGTAAAATATCCTGTCGGCGGCTTCCATCACTTTCACGCTTTTACCCCAGTCCCTCTGGACGGTCTCAAGGGACTGCACAGTAAAGACTAGCGGAGCCAGGGCAGCGACGGCAATGATTCCGACCAGCCCTACAGCCAGAAGTATTTCGATCAATGTGAAACCCTTCTGTTTTTTCATCTGAAATCCAGAAACCTTTCCCCCATCTTCTGGGACAAACAACGGATATTATTCTCTCTGATCTATTAGAAATCGTTCTGACAGAAAAAACTGCTACTAATATACAGTATCAGGGTAAAATGAAAAATGCTCTGGTAAAGAAGCGCACCTTCTATTTATCCGTGTGAACAGACCTGTAGATCGTGAAAAGAGAAGCCAGAGCACCGATGAGGACAAAGCCGGCAAAGATCAGCATACCTCCGTTTCTTAGCCCCTCTTCCCTTACATGATCGGTCAAAAGACGAAAAGCACCGTAAGCAAGTATGAAAAGCGGAGTAAGAAGAGTATGGCCGGGAGCCCTCTTTTTAAAAAACAACTTTTCAGTTGCGGCCAGAAAGAGCATCATCCCAAGCATGAAGGCTGATTCTATCAGGGGATATGGGTATCTGAAAATGGAAGCATGGTCATTTGGATAATGCACGGCAAACCACGGCAGCGGCAAGCTGTCGAGACTGATCCCGCGGCAGCATCCATCGAAATAGCATCCCAGCCTCCATATGGCTATAGCGGATGCCGCAGGTATCATTGCAGCATCGGCGAAATCATTCCATCTGAGTTTTTCCCTGTATGACTTATATATGCCGGCAAGACCGCCGAATAATATCCCCCCGGAAGAGGAAAGCTCGGCAGGGAAAAAACCGCTGAATGACGGGTCCTTTGTAAAAAGCAGGACAGTTTTGCCAAAAAAGTCAAAAAAGAGAGCGCCTGCGGCAGCTGCAAAAAATGTCCACACGATCGCGTTCGTTGTTCTGTTACGATCCAAGCCATACTTGATCACTGCTCTGGAACGTGTCCAGAACATAAATAGTGAGACAGCGGCAATCCAAAAAAGATAGCTGGTCCTGACAGTTATAAAGCTGTATTCAAAGAGGATCGGGCGCATCTTTCCATCTCCCTGCCTGATACTGCTTTAATATATCATTTTTTTACAGATCCAGAAATCGGGATGTGAAAACAAAAGGCTGAACAGGCTCATTATAAGCTAAGGGACATATGAAAAGAGAGCCGGCTAAGTTAGAAAAAATGATTGCTATGCTGCAGATTGGCTTGGTTTCAAAGTAAAAGCGGCTGACAAGTATAAGTCAGCCGCTTCCTGCGATAGTGGAGTTGTATATATTACCTCATCAGCTGCAGCAATCCCATGCTGAATATCGGGAAATATGTAAAGAGAAGCAGGCATCCGACCATTGCGACAAAGGCCGGGATGATCTCCCTTGAAATATTCTCTATGCTCTCCCCCGATATGGCAGATGCAACGAAGAGGTTGATCCCATATGGCGGAGATATAAAGCCGCAGGCAAGGTTGACCGTGATTATCAGCCCGAAATGTATGGGGTCGATACCGATCATCTTGACTACAGGCAGAAGTATCGGCGTCAGTATGATGACGGCCGCTATGTTGTCCACGAAACAGCCGATGATCAGCAGGAACACGTTGATGATCATAAGCAGCAGGAAGGGGCTGTCAACGAAGGTAGTCAGCCATGCTGCCATCTTTGCAGGGATCTGCGCCATTGCAAGGTAGCTTGCGAACGCCATTGAGAGCCCGATAAGGAATGATGTAGCCCCGTTGATGAGTCCGGTCGATTTGAGGCAGTCATATAGCGATCTCATGTCCAGTTCATGGTATACAAATTTCCCGATGATCACAGAATAGACGACAGCTACGACTGCCGCTTCGGTGGGGGTAAAGATGCCGCCGTATATGCCCCCGAGGATGATCAGGGGGACAAGCAGTGCCCAGAAAGATTCTTTGAACGCTTTGGAGACCTCAGAGAATCTCGGACGATCTGTCATGGTTTTGTAATTGCGCTTCCTTGCAGTTATATAGCAGACTAACATCAGCGCTATGCCTATTATGATCCCGGGGATGATGCCGGCAATGAACATGTCGCCTATCGAACACTGCGCGACTACACAGTAGATCACGAATGGAATGCTCGGAGGTATTATGACTCCGATCGTGCCTGCAGCAGCTGTAATAGCCGCGGCAAAACCGGCATCGTACTTCCTTTCCTTCATCGAAGGGATCATAAAGGATCCGATGGCCGAGACTGTGGCCGGTCCGGAACCGGAAATGGCAGCAAAGAACATACAGGCAAGGACCGTTACCATAGCAAGGCCTCCCACGATGTAGCCGACAAGGCTTTCAGCGAGGGCGACAAGCCTGCGTGAAATGCCTCCGTTGCACATAAGAGCGCCTGCAAGTATGAAGAACGGTATTGCCAGCAGCGGGAACGAATCGAGCCCTGTAACGGATTTCTGGGCAAGCATTATCATAGGTATGTCGGATGTCATCAACATGGCAATGCACGTTGAAAGCCCGAGAGTGATGCCTATGGGAATGCTGAGTGCTATTGTGACGATAAGGATGGAAAAGAGGATAATAGCTTCCATGGTCCCGCCTCCTATTCCATTATCTCTGCCGCAGGTGATGCAGGTGCGGGCAGGCCATTTTTATGCAGCTTGTAGAATTCGACTAAAAGCCTCAGGCACATGAGGGCGCACCCCACCGGCACGGATGCATATGGCCAGGTCATCGGTATCCGCATCGCCGCAGATTCCTGCCCGGTCTCCTGGAGGAATATCAGCAGCATCGTCCCTTGCCATGCCAGGAAGAAACTGAATGCGAACCATACTATCAAAATCATATATTCAAAATATATGCGTGATTTCTCTTTTATCATATTTGCGAACATTTCGACTCTGAAGTGGCTTCTTTCTTTGACCGCGTAACTTGCGCCTATCCAGGAGAGCCACAGAAAAATGAAACGGGCCAGCTCTTCGCTCCAGGAGAGCGAGTTTGAAAAAACATATCTCATTACTACCTGAATAAAGACTATAACTGTCATTATTGCCATTGTCCAAACACAGAAGTACTCTTCAATATTATCAAGGAATTTACTCACAGCCATCGCAGGTACGACCTCCTTTTAATGCAAAAAAGCCGCTTCCGTCCCGCAGGGCGGAAGCGGTGGTGCAAATATTGCTCTTATTTCTGTACTTTCTTGATTATTTCCATAAGATCCTTGCCGAGATCCTTTTCGAACATCGGGTAGACCTTGGCTGTTGCTTCTACAAAAGGTTTCTTTTCTTCTGCTGTGAGGGAGTTTGCTTTCATTCCGGCCTTGATTACTTTTTCCTTGAATGCGCCTTCCTCTTTTTCCATAAGTTCACGCTGTTTTGCTGTGGCATCCTTGGCAGCCTTGACTACGAGCTTGTTGAGGTCTGCCGGGAGTTTCTCCATGAACTTCTTGTTTGCGATAAGGATCTCGTAGGAGAATACATGTCCTGTCTCGGAAACAAACTTCTGTACTTCGTAGAACTTACCGTCATCGATCATTGCATAGGGGTTTTCCTGCGCATCAACGGTTCCCTGCTGCAGAGCGGTGTAGAGTTCTCCCCAGCTCATGGGTGTGGGGTTGGCTCCGAGCGCCTTGAAGAATGCGAGGTGCATCGGGTTTTCCATCGTACGGATCTTCAGGCCTTTGAGGTCTGCAGGGCTCTTGATGGGTTTCTTGCTGTTGGTGACGTGGCGGAATCCGTTCTCCTGGTAGCCGAGAATAAGGATGCCTTTGGCAGCCAGGTAGCCGTTAAGTTTCTCTCCGAGAATACCGTCTACTGCTTCAAATGCGGTCTTTCTTGACGTGAAGAGATAGGGCAGGTCTAGAGCCTGAATCCTCTTGTCGAATCCTGCGAGCGCGGACGAAGAGGGGATAGCCATCTGGATCGTGCCCATCTGTACTCCTTCTGAAAGCTCACGGTCACCGCCAAGCTGTCCGTTGGGATAGAGCTCGACCTTGATCTTGCCCTTTGAACCCTCTTCGACCTGTTTCACGAAGACTTCTTTCATTGCCTTCATTGTCGGGTGCGAATCGGAACCGATGTAACCGACCTTGATAGTGTATTCCGGAGCCGCGAAAGCGGTACCCGCGAATACAGCGACTACTAAAATAACCATAAATACTGACAAAAACTTCTTCATTTGCTGTTTCCCCCTTTGAATTTTTACATCGTTTGGAATTATAGAAAACACCCCTGTGAGGCGCAACTATCAATATGCCTATTTCTTTTTCCTTACGCGTATCTCGCCCCTGTCGGCGTCGACCTCAACATAGTCCCCGTCCTCTATCGCCTTGTAGGGGTCGGGATCCATCCTGTCTACCATAGTGCATCCGACCATAACTGCGGAGGATACAATTACCGGTTCTGTATCGATCAAGATTATTGCAGCCGGAAGATTGTTCTTGACCCAGAGTTGGTAAAAGCCGTCTACCTGGACAACAGAGCTGCCTTTGCCGGATTTAAGCACGAGTATCTTGTTTGCTATGCTTTTGCCGTGTATCGCATGATTTCTTTCGATGACAGTGCCTGTCTCGGGGTCGGTCAGATAGAAACACATCGCATCAGTGGAGACGAGAGCCTCTCCGCTTGCGCTGCCCTTTACTATCTTGCGGCACTTATAGACCTTCATATCCTCAGACATTAGTCCAGCCTCCCTTTTATTGCTGCCTCGACACACTCTGAAAGTCTACGGATAGCGAATGGCTGTCCGCGGCGCTCCCTGTAATATGCGCACTTAGGAGAGTCTGTCACACCAAGGCTGCCTTCGAATGATTTCCAGCAGGGTTCGTCGATGCATGTGTTTCCTACCATGCGGACTCCGAGAAGCTCCAGCTTCTGGCGGAGGCGCGAACGCTCGGCAAGCTCAACGGCGCCGGATTCGGCCAGTATCCAGAAGGCGGTGTTGTGGCTGACCTTCCTTCCCGCGAAGAGCCTTTCTATTTCAAGGATCTGGCTGTATGTGTAGTGAGGGCAGCCAAGCATTACCAGATTGATGTCCCCTGTAGCTGCTGTAAGTTTTGTCTCCTGGTCCCTAAGTGTTTTATTTGTGATAAGCGCTGCGGGAGCCGGTATTTTTTTGCCGCCGAAAGCTGCTTCTAGAGTGGGTGCCTCAGGCGTGATGCCGACCATGTGATACATAGCCACGGCTCCGCTTGTAGCGGCCTCTGCTCCGAAGTAAAGGAAGTCTTCCTGTGAGGGGCGCACTTTGTTTTTAAATACAAGGACAGGGTCAAGCGATCCTGCCATCTCTCCGATGCAGTGCCCGAGTATCCCCCAGTCGTAGCATTCGTTAAGTTCGGCATCGACTTCAATAAGAATGTCGCCGTGCCTGTTTTCGTCGATGTGGTATCCGTAATAAGGGGTCTTCCCGACGACTGCGGCAGCAAGCGCGCTTATTGATGACTCACGGTTTGAGCGTGCGCCCAGGGCACCGTTGACATAGGGAGTCGCGCTGGACTCTGAAAAGGCTATGTGCTCTCCCAAAAAGGGGACGTTGGAGCATACTCCGGGAGCGCAGTGGTATGTCAGTATTGCACCTATCTTGCGGTACGCTTCTCCTGTACGGTTTGCAAGGTCGAGTTCCTCTTTTGTGACGTCGTAGAATTTGGTCAGGTAGTCCGTGTCCCAGTAAGGATTGGTCGTTGGCGGAACAGCGCAGGTGGCGCCTCCGTCGACAAGGAGCTCGCACCAGTAGGTGTCGCCCTCTTGTCCGCTTAGCGCAACGTGAGCGCGCTTTATAGGGATCAGCTTTTCCGCGTCAAAGGTGACTCCGAGAGCATAGAGCATTTCCATTGCTTTCTGCTTTCCCGCGCCTTCAGCCCCGTCGAGTATCCGTTTTTCTTCATCAGTCAGAAACATAGTCAGCCGCCTTTCTTGTCCTATATATTTTCGATGACCGGCAGTGAAATGCCGCCCTTAGGAATAATGCCTATCGTAGCTCCGGGGATCAGGCGCATCGCTTCATCAAGAGCGGCCTGAACTGAGGGGAAAGGTGTGTACTGCATCGCGGCAAGGTCTTCTTTGCTCAGGCCGTCAGAGACGCAGAATATTTTTGCCTTGTCCCTGGCGCGGCAGTTACAGACAGAAAGCACCGCAGAGACCATGTCAGCTTCAACATCTTCCGGGGAAGCCGCAGCCAGCCTCCTGAGGACCTCGTCCATGGGCAGCGACAGCCATTCCCTGAAACGGGGGTGGTTGTGTGCAAGGCCTTCTGTGCAGGGAGCAGCGAATATCATTACGCCGCCCTCTTTTACTGCGAAATACGCACAGCTTGTGCCTTTGCAGGCTTGCCAATAGTCCATGTCTGAGGGTGAGGAGCTTACGATTACGATGTCTGCCGGTTCCGGCACATTTATACTGTAAGATTTTTTCGCAAGCCTTACTCCCTCTCTGTGCGCCTTGATGAAGTCTCCCGCAAATATCCCGGCGATCTCTCCCTCATAGTTCTTTACGGTGTTGACGATAAAGGCAAGCCCTGCGATCTTTGCGACCTCTTCCATTCCCATGCGGCATGGATTGCCGTCTGCCATCCCGAGCGGTATATCAGGACAGAAGCCAGCGGCCGCGTGGGTGGCTGATGTCGTAACGAAGTCACAGACTCCAGGCTGAAGTATCTTTGCGCCGCCCGAATAGCCGGCATCGCAGTGCGGAACGATATTACCTATGCCGACAAGGAGATCGGCCTCCAGTGCGTATTTGTTTACGTGTACAGGGATCTTATAATCACCTGCAGTGACTGTACCGAGATCCTTCATGTCTTCGCTCGCATTGGCGTCGTGCTGTACCACTTTGAAACGTCTTACCATTTCCGCCCCGAGCTTTTGTATTATCTCTTCATCGGTCATAAGCCTGTGAGTGCCTGGCGCGGTAAGAAAACTCATGGCGTTGTCAGGGACTCCGTTTTCGTTTAGGTAGTCTGTGATTATGGGCATTATTATGTCGAGAGGAGTGCTTCTAGTGTTGTCTTCAACGAGAAAGACGATGTTTTTCCTGTCTACGGCAAGTTCTTTGAGCGGTGGAGTGCCGATCGGCGATTCAAGGGCTGAGATAAGCTCTCCCTTAAAGTCTTTGACCGCCGGGATGTTCGTCATTTTCCCTTCGAAAATGACAGATCCTTGCGGTGCATCAAAATATTCTTTCCTGTCTCCGTATGGTATGTCGTATCTCATCAGCTTTGTCCTTTCATCTAACACAACTTGTGTGTTGAAAGTATGTAGCCTGTATACATTTTATAGATTATACCATTCCGTTTATGTATGCACTACCCGTAGCGAACGCCCAGCGGACTAAATCGTCCCAAATATGTGAGCATGATAGTATCTTCAGAAATATATGTCAACTCAGATTTTATAGAGGCTCTGATGCCAATAGATAAAGCCGCCTGTTCACTTCTTTTCGCGTTCTATTGTCAGGATGCTCCGCATCTTCCTGCAGCAGATGAAATATGTAGACAAAAACCTGATTAAGATGTATGTTTGCTGTATACATATATAGTAAAAATGGGGGATCTAATTGACACACGACCATGAAAAAGCCAGCTGGACAAAAGCATACGAGTGGATCCGTGATGCAATTGAATCAAGTGAGATAGAGATGGGGGCTCCGTTGCCGGAGAACCTTCTTGCCAGGGAGATAGGGGTCAGCAGGACACCTATCCGTGAGGCACTAAGGAGTTTGGAACAGGACGGATACGTCAAGATAATTCCCCAAAAAGGCGCATTTGTATCAGAAATATCCCTCGAAGACCTGAAAGAGATATACGACATTCGCAAACTTCTGGAACCCTTTGCAGCGCTATCAGCGGTAAACAGGATCCCTGAAGAAGAAATAGATGAGATGGAGAAGGGCTGGAAAGCACTCAAAAAGGCTGCACTCGCAGGAGAGGTAGACCTGACACGCGTCTCTGAGATGGATCTGCTCCTGCACCTGACTATAACGAAATATGCTACTAATAAACGTATTGGAGCCATCATCACAACATACCACGCGCAGATCAAACGTTTCCAGAAGCTTTCCGCACAGTCCCTTTCAAACATACATGAAACGATCGGCCAGCATCTTGAGATATTGGAAAAATTGCGGGAGAGGGATGCCAGGGGATTGTCCTCTCTGCTCTATGAACATATCGCAAAGAGCGAGAGCAACATAATGAAAGACTATTTTCTAAAGTAGATCGAGAAAACCGGAGGAAAATATCAATTATGAAATTCAGAAGCTCCGAAATACTTTCAGATCCGGTCTTTACCGAAAACAGGGCCCTCTATAAATCCATGGGCTTCTCTGACGAGGACCTAAAAGGGCCTCTAATAGGGATAGCGAACGCGTGGAACGAACTGGTGCCAGGACATTACAACCTAAGACAACTTTCCGAATTCGTCAAAAAAGGCATATACAGGGCAGGCGGCATGGCAGTCGAGTTTGGTGTAATAGCTGCCTGTGACGGGCAGTCATGCGGACATAACGGCATGAAATACATACTCCCCACCAGAGACCTTATAGCATGTGACATCGAAGCAATGGCCGAGGCCCACAGGCTGGACGGCATTGTTATGCTCGGATCGTGCGACAAGATAGTTCCGGGTATGCTGATGGCGGCTGCCAGGCTGGGAATTCCGGCGATATTGCTTGTTGGGGGACCGATGGCCGGAGGCGTTGCCTTTGACGGGCGCAAAAGCGACTCCACTTCCGTATCGGAGGCTGTGGGCATGCTGAGCGCCGGACGCATAACCAAAGAGACTTTATCAATGCTTGAAGACAACGCAGCACCCTCATGCGGTTCATGCTCATACTACGGCACCGCCAACTCGATGGGCTGTGCGGCAGAGGCTATGGGCATGTCCCTCACCGGTTCGTCTCTGATCCCCGCGACAGCATCCGAAAGGTTCAGGGCCGGCGAAATGACCGGCATTAAAATTGTGGAGCTTGTAAAAAGAGGCGTTACTGCAAGAGACATAATAACAAGGAACTCCCTTGAAAACGCAGCTAAGATAATGGTCGCCACGGGAGGCTCCACAAATACTTTCATCCATCTCTCGGCAATAGCACACGAGATAGGGACAGACGCAGAGACTATGATGGAAATATACGACAGGGCAAGTGAAACTATACCCTCTATAGCGATGGTGAACCCTGCTTCTTGCTACGACATGGAGGACTTCTACCGCGCCGGAGGGATCCCGCAGGTCATGAAGGAACTGGGCGAGGAGATCGATCTTTCATGCATGACCGTGACAGGAGAAAATCTGGGAGATAATTTAAAAGCATGGACTGACCCGTTTGGAGTTGACCGGCGTGTGATCCGCACCAAGGAAGATCCTTTCTGCAGATCGGGAGGGTTAGCAGTGATGCGGGGAAACCTTGCTCCGGGAACAGGCATAACAAAACCCATAGCAATGGATCCTGCTATGTACCATTTTTCCGGACCTGCAAGGGTCTTTGACTGTGAAGAAGACGCGAACCTCGCTATCCTAAACGGAAAGATCAAAGATGGGGATGTGCTTGTCATCCGTTACGAAGGCCCGAAGGGCGGCCCCGGGATGCGTGAAATGTACTTTGCCATGAAACTGCTTTACGGCAGGGGCCTTGCAAAAAAGACCGCGATAATTACAGACGGCCGTTTCTCCGGAACCAACAACGGCTGTTTTGTCGGCCACATCTCACCCGAAGCTGCAGAGGGAGGCCCGATAGCCGCAGTCAGGGACGGAGACATCATCACCATAGATGTTGAAAATAAAAGGCTTGATGTAGACCTCTCCCCCGAGGAGTTGGAAGCCCGCCTAAAAGACTGGAAAAGACCTCCTCAGAAAGAACTGAAAGGCATCCTCGCCATATACGCAAAACTGGCCGCCTCAGCAGCCGAAGGCGGAATGATGAAGGTCTAGGTATTTCTAGTTTTTTAATGAAGGGATTAGACTTGATTCCCAAGCAACCCGCTGCAGATGTCAATTTTTATTGCTAATGCCAGTTCTTCCAACTGTGCCGGTGATTTGAAATCCAGTCCCGTCAAGAATGCTATCTTTTCCAGTCTGTATCTGACCGTATTTTCATGCTGTGAGATCATTTTTGCCGTGAAGCTTATGCTGCATCCGGACAATACAAATTGAGTAAGTGTTTCAAGTAGGTTTGAGTTGTTCTCTGCATCGTGTTCGTTTATCGGCTCTAATATTTTTTTCTTAAAAGCCTGCATTTCTCTGCTTTTGGCGAAAGGGAAAATTATCTCATAAGAGCCTAAATCACTGTATCTGAGAAAAGGCTTACGAAGATTCCTGTTTAAAAGCGCAGAAAAATGGCTTTCTTTTATACATTCAGAAAATTCTCCAAGGCTGAAGTGGGGTTGGCTTACACCTATCGTATAATTGGATGCGTCCGGGAAAATATCTTTAACAGCCTGAGAGACGACTTCATCGTCAAAAATCAGAGGTGAGTCATCGCAGGAATAGAACAAAAAGGCCCCGTGTTTATAAAGACACATCGTGCTTGCAGGTGTAGAAAAACGGCTTCTGTCATACCTTTTAAAACAATCGAGGAAATCTGATTCACTAAAATAATCCCGGCTCATAAAATAGATTGCTATGTATTTTTCCTCAAACGATGGATTGATAAGTTTTGCATGATCTCTGATTTCATCTGCAGAAAGTTTTCGTGAGATTAGTATGTTTATCTCATTTTGCATAAAGGTTATGTCTGCCATACGTTCTACATACCTGTTGACGTCATAAATTATCTTTTCGAAATATATATCCATCGAGTTGATCATTACAATTGGAAAATTCTTGGAGTCAGCATATCTCAGGGCTGATTCAGGTATTGGCAAATGAAAAACATTCCTTATAGCTAATCCGCTTGCGTCTTGTTTTAAAAGATGTTTGATACCTTCACCGATCATTGATATGTCCTCTTTTGCACAAAGAAAAGTGGTCAAGACAAGTTGATCTTTAAAAAGGCTGGTATGGAAATATTTATTTCTTAAAGAAATGTCAAGTTCATAGTCTAATATGCCAACATCCTTGACTATTCTTGAAAGCCCTCCTTTGCCTGCAACCAAAGAGACATTGGTTCCGTAGGTGTTCAAAAAATCAGAGATCATATAATACATTAAAACCAACCCTTCCTTGTATTTTTTTATAAAAATAAAAACATGCTCATTTGGATATTGAAAATAGAGCATGACTGATTATAACAAATATTAACTCTAATTGATCTTTAATTTTATTCCATTTTGCGAGGAAACGTCATGTTTATTTATTGAATTTTATAAAAAAATTAGTTTTAAATTGTAAATTTATACATCAAATACCCTTTGATTGCTTTGTTATATAACAATAAACTTTTAGTTGGAAGCACTGTCAGGCGTAGGAAAGGTGCGGAAAGAAGTATTCATCAACAGGAGGAGAAAAAATGAAATATGTAAGGATGTCTATCGAAAAAGAATCACCAGAGCAACTTGGATATGAAAAAATAAAAAACAACCTCACAGAGACTTCAGTTAGAGACAGGAATATAAGAGATCTTGGACTTGTGATCGACGACATGATCCTTCCTTATGGTGATCACCTCGGAGATCCCCGCCTCCGTGAAACTATTGCTCAGCAGTCCGGTTTAGACGATCCAAATGATGTGCTTGTTACTGCCGGTGCCGCTTCAGCTCTGTTTTTAGTTGCATCGTCTCTCTTGGAACC
>LSQX01130460.1_pt1 | contig 17369 bp, 14 predicted proteins | sample 654561 | NCBI WGS metagenome assembly LSQX01 (sample SAMN04489861, study PRJNA283612) | anaerobic digester metagenome | isolation source: 4 biogas reactors fed with cattle manure at either 37C or 55C with and... | place: Denmark: Kongens Lyngby | collected 2014
CGTCCTGCGGTTTTTTATAGCCCCTTGCTCCTCGTCCCTCGTCCCTCATTTCGTTGCTGGGCGCAGTGTGGAGGTATGCATTTCTCTGGGAAGGTGAGACCAGTCGTTGTGGCATAAGAGTGCCATATCCCCATCAGGCTGAATGAGCACCTGCGAAACACCGCAATTGGCGAGATCCATGCGGACCCAGCTGCTGGGATCAGCCTTCAACATGATTGCGATAAAAAAGCGGATGAGGTTGCCATGGCAGACAATCACATCATGGCGATCGTTGCGCTTGGCAACTTTGAAATGACGGCGAAAGGCGATCTCCGCACGTTTGCGGTCCTGGGCAACCATGGCTTCCGTATAGTGGGGCATTTCCAGCTGCAGCTTGGGTGTCATGGTGGGAATGCATTCCCAGAGAAGATCCGTGGTCTGCACATTCATGGCGGGAAATTCTTTGGAGATGATCCGGGCTGTTTGTTCAGCACGGTTCAGGGAACTGGAGTGAAGAGATGAGATGGGTTTCTGTCCCAGCATTTTCGCTGTGAGTGTTGCCTGCTTGATACCCAATGGGGTCAAAGGCCCTCCCAGTTCTGAACCGCTGGGGTTGTTCGTATCATGTTGACCGTGTCGCACAAGGTAGATGACCCTGATTGCCATGAACTTTTAACTCCTTCGAACTGTGTATACACCATGCCTTGCCAGCGCAAGGGTTCAATAAACACGCCAGCCCGCATCATTAATCGCAATTGAGAGATGAGTATAGCACTTTTCCAGTTAATTGTGTCAACTGTCACTCATTCTCACGGGCTAAAATAGCAAAAATAAACTGTTCCCGTTCGTGCAGAATATTTCCGGCACGATAAAGGATGCCCCTATAGTATATGCATGAAAGGAGCAATAAAATCAAAGCACCCGTCAAGCCTGTGAAAATTTCATGATCGCCCCAGGGAGCCGGGAGCACTGTGCTCCTGCGAAATGCGAAGCAGAGTGAGGCCGGGAGTACCAGGGCCGTAGTCAGTACACTGAGTATGAGCATATGGCGCAACAAATGGAGACGACTGATGGGCGCACGCATGGCATCCCTTCGTACGGGCTCGGGAAAATAAAGAGAGTACAGGTTGCCCGTGGCACTGAAAAGCAGAAAGAGGTGGAGAACCAGAAACAGAACAATGAGGACTTCTCCACTTGTGAGAGGCTTTAAAAAGAAGATGGTTGCAAAAAGGAAAAAGGAAAGCCCGAAAACGAAAGGCGCCAATGCCAGATTCTTGGCCAGCAGATAGCGATAGCGGGGCGCGGGCAACAGCATGAGCGTTTGAAAGGCCAGCCCGTCAATACCGAAAACGTTGAAGAAGAAGAAAGAGAAGTTAAAAAAAGGAAGAAAAAGCCAGAAGTGGGGTATCCACTGACTTCCATCGTAGGAGCGACCGCCGGGGCCGCCACTCTGATAGAGAAAAATAACGAAGAGACCCATGGACGCAGGCATGAGGAAAAGCATGCGCATATGGGGATGTCGCCAATAGGAATAGAAAAAGGTCAGCGTCAGCTGGCGGGTTTCGGCTGAAAAGAAGGAAGGCCGCAGCACAGCTTTTTCAGGGCGGCTTGATTCGGGAAGTGCTCTTTGTTTTGTACCGCCTTTTTCCTCCGGTGATTCCGAATGACCCGATTGGTAATAACGCAACACGGTGACATAGCCCAGATAAAGACCGGCGAGAATCAGCCCGGCACTTCCCGCCAGACTCAGCCATAAGGCCTGAGTGCTTGTGCCTGTAAGGCTGTTCCACAAGCCGTTGATGGGCCATAAAAAGGGGATTTGCCGGTGTACGCTCAGCAGTCCCGGGAGCCAGGATTCCAGAGCAGTGGTGTCCAATGGCCCCTGACCACGGTTCAGAAAGAGGCGCAGCAGCATTGCAGGCATCTGGGCCAGAGCAACGAAAGCAACGGGTAGAATCACGAAGACCACCCGTCTTCTTCTCCTGTTGACCATCCAGAGTGCGAGTATGCCGCACAGATAATAGGCCCAGGCGTTGAGCGCCCCGATAAAGAGGAGGGTGAAGACGGTCATCCAGAAAAGAGCTGCCAGGCCGAAACCCTTGTAAAACCCGGCCACCAGAGCCAGGAAGGGGGGCAGCGAAAAGAAAAAGAGGGGGGTGGCTGAAAAGAGCAGGAAATTGAAGAGATAGATCCACCAGGGCCGGATGGGCAGACTGAGCAGTTTGTCCATACCGATGCCCTCGCCCCGCTGCAATTCCATGAGGAGCGACCAGAGAAAGAAAAAGAGGTAGATGGATGCGGCACCATCCAACAGAATAAACAGTGCTGTGGGGTTTCCTTTTGCCTCCGTTTTCCCGGCGAGATAATAGAGCAGTGCGGATACAGCCAGCGAAAGGAGCAGGAAGAAGAAAAGCAGTATGCCCAGGAGCAGGCGGCCCAGTGGACTGACCCGTTTGAAACTGCTCCGGATCATGAGAAATTTTATGCGGGCCATAGCATGAAACTGTTGTGCGAGCATTTATTCGCTTCCCAGCCAGGAAAGGCTTTTTGGCGTTGTTTCATGGGCTCCGGCGATCCTCAGAAATACCCGGTCAAGGCCTCCTTCAGCCAGAAACTCTTCCTGCGTACCTTCTTTAGCCAGTTTGCCCTCACAAAGAATACCTATATGGGTGCAGAGTTTTTCCATCACTTCCAGAATATGGGAGGTGAGAAAGATGGTCACCCCCCGGTTCCGCAAACGACTGAGCAGGTCGCGCATGGTCCGTGTGGCCAGGGCGTCCACGCCTTCAAAGGGCTCATCCAGAAAGAGCAGTTCAGGATCATGAATGACCGCTGCACACAATGCCAGTTTTTTGCGCATCCCGTGAGAATATTCCAGGACCAGTTTCCGGGAGGAACTATCGAGACTCAACAGTTCCAGCAGCTCCTGACTGCGATTGTCGACCACGGAGCCGGGCAATCCATACATGCGCCCGATGAAACGCAGGTATTCAGGACCGCTCAGGTTCTCAAAGAGACAGAGGTTTTCCGGAACGACACCGATACGCCGCTTGATCTCCAGACTGCTTCTTTTCAGATCATAACCCAGAAGGCGCGCATTTCCCTCGTCGGGTGCGAGGGAACCCGTGAGCATTTTGATCGTTGTGGATTTGCCGGCCCCATTGGGTCCCAGAAAACCGTAAAAAGCACCCTTGGGTACCCGGAAATGAAGATGATCCACTACGGTGCGGGTACCGTATATTTTTGTCAGCCCCAGACTTTCTATACTTGATGGCATATCAGTAATCTTCTTCAAGACTTTGGAACAGTGTTTTTACCACAGGGCTTTCAGGCCACAGCGCTTCCGCTTCAGTCAGGCATTTCCGGGCCGCCGATTTGTCCCTGTTTCGAATGTGTACCCGTGCTTCATTGAGCCAGGTGTTGAATATATCCGCTTTCAGTCGTGCCTTTTTCCTGGCGGCCTGCCAGGCTTTCGCCGCTTTTTTCCAATTGGGCTTTGAATCAAAGTTGTCCGCCAGGAAAAAATTCAAGGCATAATCACGAAGCAGATCAAAGGCTCCCGGTGCATTGCGAACGGCGGCCTCTGACATTTTCATGGCCGTTTCATAGAGTTTTCGGCGGTTTATCTTTTTAGCCAGCATCACCTGTTCAGGATGGATCAGATAAATCTGGACCAGGTTGAAAAGGAAGTCCGGATTATCAGGCTCTTCATTCAGAGAAGAATCCAGATGCTCAAGTCCTTCGCTGTAACGGCCCTCATGACAGTAGAGCAATCCCAGATTGTTCAGGGCCCGGCCATAGTGAGGATCCAGGATAATGGCACGGCGCCAGTGTTTGCCCGCATCGCCGGGCTGTCCCAGATGGTCATGGAGCAGTTCGGCATAAAAGTTGTGGAGCAGCGCACTGTCATTATGAAGCTCCAGCGCCTGTTCATAACTGTTGCGGAGTATCTCCAGATATTCCCGGACTTTCCCCTGAAGCTCACGGGCTTCGGCTTCCTCATTCTCCTTATCAAGTGAATCGGCCCGGGATTCCAGACGGCGAAGATGTATCATCATGAATTTATCGAAAGTGCGCACTCGGGATTCCACTTCCTGACGACTTCCGTCCAGGGAAGGAGGATCGGGCGGATCCAGGGCAAAGGCCTGCAAGGGCCCGCAAAGAACCGCAAAAAGAAGGAATAGAAAATAAAGGGAAGTGCTCCGCATAAACATACCGCCTGAATCCTGTGCAGTCATGAACTCTGCATGTAATAAACACGGCCAATATGATATTATTATACATAAGATGCCTGTACAATGCGTCTTGTTCTCTCTTGACACGCCAACCCCGTCTTTCTGTGCTTTTTGCCGAAGGAAAGGGGATTGCCTCAAACCCCGAAAAACAGCTTTGAAGGAGCATGCTCATGCTGCAATGGACCCCTCTGGAACAGGAAATCATGGATGATATGCTGCGCCGTCGTCCGGATCTCAAATGTTGTGAAGAAAGCATATGGACATTCCACCGGGCCTTGAAAAAATGTTACGACGAAGGCGGTACTTTTTTCACCTGCGGAAACGGCGGTTCCTGTACCGATGCACAGCATATTGTGGGCGAACTCTGCAAAAGCTTCGAACGGAAACGGCCTCTGAAGCCGGAAATAAGCGAAGCGCTGCAATCCCGGCCCCTGGGTGCCGAACTTGCGGAAAATCTGGAGCGGGGATTGCCCGCTGTGACACTGGGCCTCAACAGTGCGTTGAAAACGGCCGTGGAAAATGATTTACCCCTCCGTGATATCGCTTTTGCACAGGAACTCAATGCACTCATTCGTCCGGGCGACATGCTTCTGGCCATCAGCACGAGCGGCAAAGCGAAAAACTGTCTCATGGCCATGTCCGTGGCAAAGGCCTATGGCGGCGTAACAGCTGTGCTCACCGGACCCGAAGGCGGCGCCATGGCTGAGCACGGGGATATTGTCATCAGAACTCCCGGACAGATCACCAAAGAAATTCAGGAAGCCCATGTGGTGATCTGGCATACCCTCTGCTGCCTCATTGAAGGCGTTTATTTTCCGGAAATGCGATAAAACTTCATTCACAAAAATTTCAGGGGACAGCCCTGCGGAGAAGGAATTCATGAAAGATAAAGCCATTAAAATCGCCTGTATCGGTGCGGGAAATGTAGGCGCCACAGCGGCGCAATACTGTCTGGAACTTGAGCTGGGCAACGTGGTGCTCTGCGATATCGTGGAGGGGCTCCCTCAGGGCAAGGCTCTAGACATGACCCAGGCCGGACCCATACGGGGCTATGGTTCTCTCTGCACGGGTACCAACGACTATGCCGACATTGCCGGTGCGGATCTGGTCATTGTCACAGCCGGCCTCCCACGAAAGCCCGGCATGACCCGTCTGGATCTTCTGGAAAAAAACGGGATGATCATCTCCGGTATCTGTGAGGCCATCAAAACCCAGGCACCCGATTCCACAGTCATCATCGTCACCAATCCCCTCGATGTCATGGCCTGGCTCGCTTATCAGAAACTCGGCTTTCCCAAAAACCGCGTTCTCGGTATGGCCGGTTGTCTGGACAGTGCCCGCATGAGCGCTTTCATTGCCATGGAACTCAATGTGAGCATGAAAAATATCAATACCATGGTTCTCGGCTCTCATGGAGATACCATGGTGCCCCTGCCGTCCTATACCACTGTTTCCGGTGTGCCCATTACGGAGCTCATGACTCCCGACCGGCTGGAAGCGCTCATCGCCCGGACCCGTGACGGCGGCGGTGAGATTGTGCGTCTCTTGAAAACGGGCAGCGCCTACTATGCTCCCGCAGCCGGAGCCGTTCGCATGGCTCAGGCCATCCTCCGCAATGAACAGCAGCTGCTGCCCTGTGCCGCTCTCCTGGAAGGCGAATACGGTCTTTCTGATGTCTTTGTGGGTGTGCCCTGTATCCTCGGTCAGAATGGCATTGAACGCATCCAGCCTTTGAAGCTTACGGACGACGAACAGACCGCTCTTGAAGCCTCGGCTGCGGAAGTGCGCGAAGGCATCGAAGGCTTGCGCTCTCTGGGTGTGCTCTGAGATTGTCTGAAGATGGCCGAGGAGCAGCAAAGGGACTCGAAAGACGCGGGAGGATCCCTGCTGCAAATACTTGCCGAGAGATACTATGCTTTTCCCATTTTTTGAAGCATTTTCATTGACTGGTAGTCGCCTTGAGCGGCGGCCTGCTCGAACCAGTGGACGGCCCGTTCTATATTTTTCGGTACACCTTGGCCCTGAGAATAAATCACACCCAGATTTGACTGGGCGGAGATATATCCCTGCATGGCGGAGGCTTCCAAGTATTCCAGTGCTTTTTTATAATCCTGCTCAACGCCGTGCCCGTGAAAATACAGCATGCCCAGATTGTACTGTGCTTCAATGTGTTCTTCGGCTGCTGCTTGTTTCAGCCAATCGGCACCTTTCGTCTTGTCCACGGGCACACCTTCTCCCTGACAATACATAAACCCCAGTTTGGCCGCTGCACTGCTATCGCCCTGCTTCGCAGCCTCATGAAACCAGTGGAAGGCTTTCTCAAAGTCTTTTTCCACGCCGATACCGAAGTGATAGAATACGCCAAGATTATACTGACAACTGCTGCTGCCCCCTTGTGCGCCTGTTTCAAGCCAGCGTCGTGCTTCGGCTGGATTCGGTTGAATTCCCAGACCTTCGGTATACAGAACACCCAGAGCTGAGCAGGCATCACAATTACCCTGTGCCGCCGCCCGTCGGAACCATTCCATCGCTTTTTCGTGATCTTGCTCCACCATATCTCCGTGAAGATAACAAGTGGCTAAATCCATTTGTGCCTTTTCCAAACCGTTTTTGGCCAGTTCCGTAAGCTTTGCAATGAATTGTTTTTTCTTTTCATGATCCGGACTCATCAGGACACCCTCCTTCTGTTAATTGATGGTTAAAGCATTCACAACGCTTGATGGATAGCATATCTTTTCAGTAACAGCAAATCAAGAGTGTTCTTATGAATTATTTCTTATCATATCTGATACCCAGGCGCAGTCCGGCCATGGCAATGGCCACAATGGGATTAATCAGATTGAAGAAGCAAAAGGGGAGATAGGAAAAAGTGGCCACACCCAGAACACTGGCTGCGAAGGCTCCGCAGGTATTCCAGGGAACGAGGACGGAAGTGAGGGTCCCTCCGTCTTCCAGAGCCCGTGAGAGATTGCGCATGTCCAGTTTATAATGTGCATAAGCCGTCCGGAACATTCTTCCGGGAATCACCAGGGCCAGATACTGATCAGAAAGAAAGATATTGCAGAGGATACAGGAGCCTATGGTGGAGGCTATGAGACTGGACAGACCCCGGACCCGACTGAGAATGGCCTGAGCGATTCTGTTCATGAAGCCTGTTGCCTCCATGGCGCCGCCGAAAAACATGGCTGCCAGAATCAGTGAAACCGTGTCATACATGGCCGCCATGCCTCCCCGGGACAGCAGGGTATCCACGATGGGCTGACCGCTCTCCAGAGTGAACCCTTCATAGGCCGTGGCGATCAGTGTTTTGTACTGTTCCAGAGCTGAGAGGCTCTCTCCGGTGGCATTGAGAAAGCGCTGCGGCTGGAAGAGCAGTGCCGTGGCCGCACCGAGAAGCGTTCCCACGGTCAGCGCTGGAATGGCCTTCACTCCCCTGGCCGCCATGATAATAACCAGCCCGGGGATGAGAAGCAGATACCAGCGTACGGAAAAGTTTTCGTTGATCCCCTGCAGAATTTGTCGCACAGTCTCGTCATCATATTCACCGGGTTTATAAAAGAAGCTGATTCCGGTAAAGAGCAATAGAGCCAGCAGAAAACTGGGCACCGTCGTATAAAACATATGACGGATATGGCTGAAGAGTTCGCTCCCCGAAACAGCCGGCGCCAGATTGGTCGTGTCGGAGAGGGGCGACATCTTATCGCCGAAATAGGCTCCGGAGACGATGGCTCCCGCAACCAGGGGATCGGGAAAGGACAGCGCCTTTCCTATACCCAGCAGAGCAATGCCCACCGTGCCCATGGTGGACCAACTGCTTCCCACGGCCAGCGAGACAATGGCGCAGAGGATACAGGCGGCCGGGAGAAAGACGGCTGGCGTGAAAAGTTGTATCCCGTAATAAATCATGGCCGGTACGATGCCACTGAGGATCCACAGACCGATGAGACAACCCACAGTAAGCAGAATGAGCACAGCTTCCATGGCGAGGACAATGGATTGAATCGCCTGACTTTCCATCTCCTGGTAACTGAGAGAAAGCAGGAAATAACCGAGGGTGGAAACCAGTACTCCACTGAGCAGTAAAGCCATCTGATTGGGGCCTGCACTGGCGTCCTCACCGAAACACCAGGCATTGACCATGACCAGTACAATGAGGAAAAGGCAGGGCAGCAGTGCGAGGGGAAGCCGTACAGAGGGCGGTGACAGGGTGGTCATGTAAAAGCAAACTCCCGGATTGTACTGATTGTCGGATAAAATGACTCAGAAATACAGTGTATCTTTCTTATTCCAAATGATGCAGGGGGCCTTCCCGTCAGTCGTTCTCCTCTGTCCGAGGCCTTGACTGGTCATTCCCTTCCTCTTTCCGGACAGGGGGAAGAGCTTCAAGAGCTTCCTCCCGCCGCCTTTCCTGATTTTCAGGATGGCGGGGACAAGTCGGAATACAGGCGAAGCAACTGCCATAGCAGCGTTCATCCTCTTCGCTATTTGGGCGTACCGACATTGCGGCGTTCTCCAATGGCAACGAGCCGTTCCTCCAGCGGAGCCAGAGGCGGCGCCTGATTTTCAGGAGTGTCCAGGTAGAAAAAGACGGTGGCGCAGACATCGTCCCGCCGATAATAATTGGTCCAGCCATAGGGTACATCCGGATCATCCAGACTGCGCGGAGAGTCCCCTTCCAGCAGGGGCACAAAACCGCTTTCAGCCCCTACGGAAATGGGGAGGATGTCCACGCCTTTGTCCACCATCTCCTTCACATGCTCTTTCATGGCACCGCCGATCTGCTGGATGGTGACCCGGATATCTTCATGAAAAAAGACGGGATCAGGAATGTGATAGCGATACATGGTCCAGTACTGATTGACATTATCGATCAAGAGAGATCCCTGATGCGGGTGGACGAATTCGCCTTGAAAATAACCCGTGCCGACATAGTCTTCCGTGCCCGTACCCACCAGCGTGGGCAAGGTCGTATCGCCATCCAGAAAAATCTTCACTTCCCCTTCGCCCCACCAGCCCAGATTGTCGGGATGGCCGATGATACCCAGATGGGTACCCAGATAGCGCCCTTTGCCTGTGGTCTTTTGCAATATTTCAAAGTCCTCACGCAATGCCGTATGTCCGTCCCGGCGCCAGGTGGCGTGGAAGTAGAGGGGCTTCTTTTCATGCTTCCTGACGGAATAGTTGATGTCATAAAAAAACTGCGGCAATTCCTTATCCGATTCGTTGGTAAAGGTGATACGCGCCCGGGTCTGAAAGGGCATGGGAATGGTGAAGTTGAAAGAACGGCCCTCGGGACTGCTGAACAGTTCATTGTGAAAAGCCCGGGTCTCTCCCAGAATAGCGCCGAAGAAATCTCCGAAGGGAACTTCCACAGCCGCTTTCTCCCCATGATCCCAATACATGCGCAGGACAAAGGAACGCAGATCGCGGGGACTGCGACGGGGAAGAGTGCACCACATGCGATGAATCACACCGCTTCCGGAGAAATCCATGAGAACCACTTCTTCACCGGGAGCGACGCTGCGGAAGGCATCGCCTTTGGCACCGTCATTGGCTGTTCCTCCTGTTCCTCTTTCCCCGGAAGGATTTTCAAAGCTGACCCAGCGGCTTTGCACCTCTTCCTCCATCTCATACAGAGGGGTCGCCGCAGCCAGCAGCGGGAAACAAAGAAAGAGGGCGAGAAGGAGGGCGTTTGTCACTGTGTTGCATGCATATTGTTTCATGGTCTGTCTCCATCAACGAAAGGCTCTTATGTAAATCTGCTTGTCAGAGAAGGATGATCCGAGTATCAAAAGGTACAACTTCCGTATTGATTAAAGTATACCGGATTTTGCCTTCCTGATTGAGCAGGGGACCCGGCGAAACAAAAAGTGTGCCTTCTATATCCACGGAGAAGGCTTCTGCGGCACCGCCGGTAATGATGATTTGTGCTGTGCTTTCTTCCCGCTGTCGCTGAAATTTCATGAGGCTCGTTTCCCCCGTCAGTATCTGGGAGGGGCTGTTCACGGAACCATGACAGAGGAGCCACTCAATACCTTCCCTGATGAAACTCCGTTTGCGGGGCAGCCTTGCGAGATATTCAATGTCGGCACAGCCGAGAGTGGCGAAGCTTTTTTCGAGAAGGGGCCCTTCAGGCAAGCGCTTCGCCTGGGGCCGACGGGATACAAGAGCCCGGTCCAGACGTCCCTGCACCGCCTGTATGCTGCTCAGCCGCAGTTGTTCCACACATTCCCGGGCGCCCTCCGGAGCCAGGCAGATATTCCCCGTATGTACCCGCTCCTGGATCCCTTCTTCGTCCAGATGCTCCAGGAGCTCATGCAAAGCTGCGCTGTTGCTCAAGATGTCGCCTATGGCTGCCAAATACATAATGATGACTTTCCGGGTGAAGAGAAAAAGAATTCAGAAGAAGCTTCCATGAGTAAGGACTAAGCCTATTGTAATGATGCCGGAGATTTCAAATCATTTTCCTGAAATTGTTTTAACTGCTTGAAAATGATCTTCAGGGGCTGGGCCAGATCTTCAGCAATTTCCGGGGGAATCGGTCGGATCTGCGAAGGGCTTTGGTTCAGGTCGAGCTTTCATTGAGCCAAGTGTACAAAACAGCCTGACCCCCATCACCTATCACCTATCACCTATCACCTATCATCTCGTCCCTCGCCCCTCGCCCCGATTTTCCTGTGAATTTGTTTCTTAAAAGAGTTTTGGGTACACTTTAATCTGGAATGAAAAGGGAACTCAACAACCCTTTTGTAAATTTTGTTGAAAATACCATGTAAAATATGGATGTTTTGTTGTATAATGAATTGTCCTTGCCTGACTGATGAAGGATGGGGACAGTACAGCAATTTTTAACCATTCCCAGCGCATGGAGTGCTGAGAGGTTGTTTCAGGATCATCTAACTTAATTGTAGAAGGAGGAAACTCACCCATGGCCATGAAGAAAGCCAAAGCTACCGACAAACCACTGACCAAAGCCGCAACCGTGACAATTCTGGCTGAAGAGACGGGACTCACCAAAAAGGACGTAACCAATTTTCTGGATGTCCTGGCCCAGCTCGCCTATACGCAGGCTCCCGCTGGTTTTACGCTTCCCGGACTTGGAAAGCTGAAACTCGTCCAGCGTGCCGCTCGTATGGGCCGCAACCCTGCAACGGGTGAAGCCATCAAAATCCCGGCGAAAAAAGTGCTGAAGTTCACCATCGCCAAAGCGGCCAAAGACGCCGTAACCCCGCCCAAAAAATAATCTCTTTTCCCGTTCTCCTTTCGGCCCGGAACCTCGTTGTTCCGGGCTTTTGTTTTTTAACGCTGTGCTATGATACAACACGGAGCAGGGGAATGCTTTTTTGACCTGTGGGGCCGTCTCAAATGAAAGGATCCATGAAAATGTATCGAAGTTCTACCAGATTTGCTTTTCTCTTGGCACTGATTCTTATGGGCTGTGCCCATCTGCCCGTACTGAATCTCTCTTCCGTAACAGCGGAATCATTGCTTCTGGCGGAAAACGGCGAAACAGCCATGACCATTGTCATCAGCGAGAATGCGCCCGAGCCCACCCGACACGCCGCTCAGGAATTGCAGTATTTTCTTCAGGAGATCACCGGTGCCGAACTGGCCATCACAGACGACAGCACTCCCGCCGGAGCAAGTGAAATCTGGCTGGGCAACAGCAGACGTTACAGTGATGCCAATATCCTGGTGGATTATAAAGTACTGGGCAAGGAAGGTTATCTGATCCGTACGCGGGGAAACAATCTTCTCATCACCGGCGGTGAACCCCGTGGCGTTCTCTATGGGGTTTACGGCCTTCTGGAAGATCATCTCGGCTGCCGCTGGTTCACTCCTGAAATTTCCTCCATTCCCGAAGCCAGTGTCCTGGCCATACTGCCCATTGATGAAGTGCGCATACCTGTCCTCGAATACAGAGAGCCCTTTGTCACCGAAGCCAGAGATGGCAACTGGGCTGCCAGAAATCGCATGAACAGTCAGTCCGCCAGCCTGGGAGCCCATCAGGGCGGGAAGGTCACCTACCATGGTTTTGTCCATACCTTCAATCTTCTCATCCCGCCGGAAGAATATTTTGATGAACATCCCGAATATTTTTCGCTCATCAATGGGGAGCGTGTGAAAGATCATTCTCAACTCTGTTGCACCAATGAAGAAGTGATGGAGATCGTGACGGAAAGAATCCGCAAGAACATGGCGGAAAATCCTGAGGCGACTGTTTTCTCCGTGTCACAAAATGACTGGGCCAACTATTGTGAATGCGAGCGCTGTACAGAGCTTGCCGAAGAAGAAGGCAGCCAGATCGGCCCTGTCCTGCATCTGGTCAATCATGTGGCCCGTGCCGTTCGCAATGACTTCCCTGACAAGGTCATTGACACGCTGGCTTATCAGTATACGCGCAAGCCTCCGAAAAACATGCGTCCCGAGCCCAATGTGATCATTCGTCTGTGCAGTATTGAATGCGATTTTTCCCATCCCTTTGAAGACAGGCTGACTCCTGAAAACAGAGCCTTTTGTGATGATCTGGAAGAATGGGCCCAGGTGGCGAACCGGCTCTGGATCTGGAATTACAACACCTCCTTCCATGATTATCTCGTGCCTTTCCCCAACCTGAATGTGCGGGGACCCAATGTCCGTTATCTCATTGCCAATAACGTGCGTGGTATTTTTGAGCAGGACGTTTACAACACGCCTCATGGTGAGTTCAACACTCTGAGCGCCTATCTCGGAGCGAAACTCCTGTGGAATCCCAATTATGATACGGATCTGGCCGTCAATGAATTTCTGAGCGGCGTCTATGGTGCCGCAGCCACGCCCCTGCGTCTTTATCTGGATCTGATTCATGATGCCGTGAAAGATCCCGCAACAAGCATGAATATCTGGATCAGTCCCGATGAGCCTTTCCTCACAGATGAACTGCTTGCCCGGGCGGACGAACTCTTTGAAGTGGCGGAAAAAGCCGTGGCCGATGACCCTGTCGCCTTTGAGCAGGTTCAAATTGCCCGCCTGTCGGTGGACTTCACTATAATGGAGCACACACGTCTCACAAATCAGGATGCCTATGTGGTTGATCATGAAAAGCGTACTGTTCAGGTAAGTCCTGAATTCCAGACCCGGGCTCTTCGCTTCTTTGATGTGGCCGAACGCAACGGACTTACACGCCTTCGTGAAGTGGGCGGTGAGCTCGGCGAATATAAAAAGGAGATCTTCGATCTCTTTCCGGAAGAACATGTGCCTGCATTGGAAGCGCAGGCCGAAGTGCCGCCCCTCAAGGCGGGTGCATACTTCCGCTATTACAAAATGTATTGTGAAAGTCTCCCGGATTTTTCAACCCTGCACCCCACGGAGGAAGGGGTCGCCCCCCGCCTGGATCTCGGACCTACTGAAAAATATCAGCCTTCCGTGGAATCGCTTCTCTATACAGGTTATATTGAAATTCCCCGCGATGGCGTATATGCCTTCAGCGTACGATCCAATGATGGCAGCCGCCTGAAAATCAACGATACGGTCGTGGTCGATAATGACGGTCTGCACAAGGCTGTCACTGTCACAGGCTTCCGATCCATGGAAAAAGGATTTTATCCCTTTGAACTCGCCTATTTTGATGCGGGTGGCGATTGCGCGCTGGAGGTCTTTTACTCCGGACCGGATATCCCCTGTCAACCTTTGCCCGAGAGCGCTCTCTTTCACGAATAAACAGCTTCAGTGAGCTCCGGAAACAGTAATCCAAAGGAGAAAAACTCTTTGATGAATAAGAAATTCGCCTGGTTTGGTTTTCTGACAGGGATGCTGTGCGTCTCTTTTCTGATGCTTCTTCTGTATCTGGGATTTCAACTGGAAAGGAAACAAGAAGAGGAGGCAAAGAATAAGCCTGCTGTGGTCAGTGAAAGAGCAGCGTCCAGGACGGCGGGAGCGACTTTAACAGCCATAGACGGGCCGCCTACCGAGGAAAAGATTGCGGCCCTTCTCAGCGAGGGAAAGGCCGACGCCCCTTCAGAAGGACCGACTGAAAAAACCAGAGAAGTGAAAGCTCCTCAACCGCCTTCTGCTTTTTCCATCCGGCGTTCCGCACCCATTCGACAATTTGTGCCCGGCAAGGATCTGGAACTGTATCTGCATATCTCCAAAAGAGAAGAAGGCATACCTGACAGCCTGGTCATACGTGATGAGCTGCCTTCGGGTTGGGCTCTCAAGGAAGTGGCCAGAAGTACCACGCCCATGACACAGATACCGGAGTCCGGCAAGAAAGAATCATTGGAATTCCGCTGGGAGAAACCTTATAAATTTCCCATCACAGTGAAATACAGTGTTCAGGTTTCTGAGGAATCGGAGGCTGTGTCCCGAATCACAGGAGATGCCACCTGGGTCTTCGATGGTAAGGAAAATACCAGTACGCTGGCGGTGCTGGACTTGTATGCGGCACCGGCTGTATCTGTTGAATAGAAAATCCGGATCAATAAACTACAGAGAGACTCCATGGAAACAATGCAAGACAAGCAAGCTGGTACAGTGGCCTTGATCCGTTGTGATGCCTATGAAGAAGAAAAGGTGTTTCAAGCTGTTCAACGGGGCGTGGAACTTCTGGGAGGCGCCTCACGCTTTTTCAAAGAAGGGGAGGCTCTGCTGCTCAAGCCCAATGTGCTCTCAGGCAAATCGCCTGACCGTGCCATAACCACCCATCCCACTGTTTTTCGTGCTGTCATAAAGCTTTTTCAGGAGGCCGGTGCGACGCTGAGCTATGGCGATTCACCCGGATTCGGCAAGGTGGAGACTGTTGTACAGAAAGCGGGTCTGGCACCCGTTGCCAAAGAATACGGGGTTCCTCTGGCGAATTTTTCAGAAGGGCGTACCATCTCTTTTCCCGAAGGAACGATGAGCAAGCAATTCACCATCGCTGAAGGCGTTCTGGAAGCTGACGGCATTGTCTCCCTGTCCAAACTGAAGACCCATGCACTGACACGCATGACGGGGGCGGTCAAAAACCAGTTCGGCTGTATCCCCGGCCTGCTTAAAGGGGAGTTTCACGGACGCATGCAGCGTATTGACCACTTCGCTTCCATGCTCGCAGACCTGACCCGACTGCTCGCTCCGCGTCTTTATATCATGGATGGTATTGTAGGCATGGAAGGCAACGGCCCCGGCAATGGGACTCCCATTGATCTCCGGGTCCTGTTATTCTCCACTGATCCCGTGGCCCTGGATGCGGCTGCGTGCCATATTGTATGTCTCGACCCGAAACTGGTGCCTACCATTGTCAAAGGGAAGGAACAGGGACTGGGAGTGTATGATACGATTCACTGGCTGGGTGATCCTCTGGAAGACTTCCTCTGTCCTGAGTTTGATGTGAATCGAAAAAGGGACTGGAGCAAGGATGCTTCCGGAAAACTGAGTTCACGCCTCATCAAGAATTATGTGACGCCCCGTCCGGTTATTCTCAAAGACAAATGCACCGTTTGCGGTACCTGTGTGAAGGTATGCCCTGTTGACCCCAAGGCTCTGCAATTTCCGAAGGGGGATAAGACAGTGCCTCCCGAGTTTGATTATTCCCGCTGCATACGCTGTTATTGCTGTCAGGAAATGTGTCCCGACAGTGCTATCATCGTCAAAACGCCGCTTCTGGGCAACCTGATTCACAGATAAAAGACCGGGCTGAAAACCGGGAAAAGACTTTATTCTTCCCTCAGGCTGTAACGGTATTCATAGGCCCTGCCGTGCAGCTCCGTGGCCGTGTCAACCAGTTCCGCATAAGGGGTATCGGTCACGTCCAGGAAACCGATATTGTAGTTTTCCCCATCCTTCCACCGGCCTGTGACAGGTTGATCCACCCATTGAAACCAGTGACAACCCACAAAAGCGGGATGGGCCAGAACGCTTTCCACATAGTCTTTGTACAGGCGTGCCCGTTCAGCCTGGTCTCCGGCACCAGCCAGGCCCGTATGAAACATGCCCCGATCCAGCGAACCGAAATGGAACTCACCGATCATGACGGGTTTGTCTTCCATGCTTATGTCGGCCAGATAGTTGGCGGGCAGGGAATTGTAGTAAAGATTGAAGGAAAGCACATCGGCCTGTTCAGAGCAGGCACGAATCACCTCGGGCGGTGCAGTGGCAAAACGACAGCCGAGGTACAGATGGTTCGGATCATATTGCTGCAGTATTTCTTTGATTACCGTAAAATAACGCTGAGCGAAGCAGTACAGAAAATCGGACATGTCCCGGTCGAAAGCCGCTGTAGGCGATCCCGTGCCTCTCACCTCCTCCCAGCGCTCAAAGTGACTTTCCCAGGCCTGATTCAGCACTTTCAGGTCGCCATGGCGCTGCCGGAGCCAGGCGATGAAAACCTGGCGTGCAGCCTGATCGGGAGCACTGGACAGAACGCCGTTTTGAACCCCTTCCCAGGCGAGCTCGTTATCAAAAAAATAACCGATACAAAGAGGCTCATCCTTCCAGGAACTTGTGATGCCGGCCACGGCTTTCTCCACCTGACGGGGAAAGGATTCGTCAAAGACATCCACCATTTTGCTCCAGTAGCCTGTGGAAGATTCTATGACTTTGATACCCCAGAAGCCTGACCATACGACAAAAGGCATGTCCGTCCGGTGAAGCAGATCCCAGTTGCTCCAGGTGCCCAGAGTATTGAAGCCCCAGTCTTTCATCCGTGTCAGAGCTTCTTCACTCCAGAGTTCCAGCCAGTCTTTTCCGTATTTACGAATGATATTCGCCAGGTGGAAATTGAAGGTGCGTCCTTTGCCGCCTATGGGATCCGCATAACTGTGGGCTCCTGATCCTTTGGCGTAGATCTGATGAAAGGGCTCCTCCTCTTTCGCGGGCAGCCAGTCGAACCACGCTTCCCGTTTTTCCACAAAAGTTCTTTCCCCAAAGCCCACACAGTCCAGGCCCAGCGAGAAAAAAAGCTTGCCTTCCGGAGTGATGAGCCACCATTGGTTATCAATTTTTTCCGTCCGGAACCAGCCCGTGGCCTCCCGCTGCGGACCAGCACTCCAGCCGCCGAAAAGATCCCGGTCCGGCGGGGCTGTACGTGTCGCCCGGGCAAGACGCTCCTCTTGAAGTCGATTCTGAAGCTCTTCTTCAGAGTTGAGCTTTCCCGGCCAGTCCGCATGTTTATACTGGCCCTGTCTCTTATACACATCT
>LSQX01141647.1_pt1 | contig 17364 bp, 12 predicted proteins | sample 654561 | NCBI WGS metagenome assembly LSQX01 (sample SAMN04489861, study PRJNA283612) | anaerobic digester metagenome | isolation source: 4 biogas reactors fed with cattle manure at either 37C or 55C with and... | place: Denmark: Kongens Lyngby | collected 2014
CGGGCCTGCCAATTATGAATTGACAGACTGCTTTGGCAGCCGAACAGCGGCACTTTGGTAGCGGCCCACAGGTACAGGGCGACTGCCCTGTTGCGCAGCACGCCAGCAGGCAACAAAAAATCCCCCGCTGGCAACACCAGCGGGGGATTTTTTTATGACACAGCCGAAAGTATTAGCCCGCCAGCTCCACCAGCAGCTTGTTCAACCGTTGCACATAGGCGGCAGGATCCTTGATGCTGTCACCAGCAGCCAGTGCCGCCTGGTCAAACAGAATCAGCGCCAGATCGGCAAAGCGGTCTTCGTCCTGTTCGTTATCCAGCTTCTCCAGCAGCGGGTGGGTCGGGTTGAACTCGAACACCGGTTTGGACTCAGGCACTTTCTGGCCGCTGGCTTCCAGAATCTGACGCATTTGCAGACCCAGGTCCTGTTCGCCAATGGCGAGAATGGCCGGTGAATCGGTGAGTCGGTGGGACACGCGAACCTCAGCCACCTGATCTTTCAGTACGCCATTGAGACGCTCGACCAGGGCTTCTTTTTCTTTGGCGATCTCTTCCTGGGCTTTCTTATCTTCTTCAGAGTCCAGCTCGCCCAGATCCAGATCACCACGGGCAATGTCAACAAAGGTCTTGCCGTCGAACTCGGTCAGGTAGCTCATCATCCACTCGTCGATGCGATCGGACAGCAGCAAGACCTCGATACCTTTCTTGCGGAATACTTCCAGGTGCGGACTGTTCTTGATGTGGTCGTAACTGTCACCGGTCAGGTAGTAAATCTTGTCCTGGCCCTCTTGCAGACGGCTCACATAATCGGCCAGCGCAACGTTCTGGGCACCGTCAGTGCCATGGGTGGAAGCAAAACGCAGCAGGCCGGCGATTTTTTCCTTGTTGGCAAAATCTTCGGCCGGACCTTCCTTCAGCACTTCACCAAAGGCATCCCAAACCTTGGCGTAGCTTTCGGCATCGTTCTTGGCCATTTTTTCCAGCATGTCCAGCGCCCGCTTGGTCAGCGCGGTTTTCATGCTGTCGATCACCGGATCCTTCTGCAGAATTTCACGCGACACGTTCAGCGACAAGTCATTGGAGTCGACCACGCCCTTGATAAAACGCAGGTACAGCGGCAGAAATTCATCAGCCTGGTCCATAATGAACACCCGCTGCACATAGAGTTTCAGACCGCGCGGCGCTTCACGGTGATAGAGGTCGAACGGCGCACGGCCAGGCACATAGAGCAGTGATGTATATTCCAGCTTGCCTTCGACCTTGTTGTGGCTCCAGGCCAGCGGGTCTTCAAAATCGTGGGCAACGTGCTTGTAGAACTCCTTGTACTCTTCATCCTTGACCTCGGTGCGCGGACGGGTCCACAAGGCGCTGGCACGGTTGACCACCTCCCACTCAGGCTCGGCAGGTGCGTCTTCTTCACCGTAATGCTCTTTTGGCAACTCAATGGGCAGCGCCACGTGGTCGGAATATTTGGTGATGACGTTGCGCAAGCGCCAGCCATCAGCAAACTCTTTTTCATCGTCCTTCAGGTGCAGCACAATACGGGTACCGCGTTCGGGCTTGCTAATGGTTTCAATGTCAAACTCACCCTCGCCCGCGGACGACCAGAGCACGCCCTCTTCCGCTGGCAGGCCAGCACGGCGGGTAAACACTTCGACTTTTTTCGCCACAATAAAGGCAGAGTAGAAGCCAACACCAAACTGGCCGATCAGCTGGGAATCCTTTTTCTGATCGCCGGTCAGCTGTTGCATGAACTCGGCGGTACCCGACTTGGCAATGGTGCCCAGGTGTGACAACACATCATCACGACTCATGCCGATAGCGTTGTCTTCAACAGTCAGGGTGTTGGCTTCCTTGTCAAAGCTGATGCGAATTTTCAGCTCAGGATCATTTTCCAGCAATTCGGGCCTGGACAGTGCTTCGAAGCGCAGTTTGTCGGCAGCATCCGAAGCGTTGGAAACCAGTTCGCGCAGAAAAATTTCCTTGTTGGAATACAAGGAGTGGATCATCAAGTGCAGCAGTTGCTTGACTTCGGTCTGGAAACCGAGGGTTTGCTTTTGGGTATCTACAGACATTGGCTACTCCACAAAGGCCTGTTACAAATTCGATGAGTGACAGGCGATATGGGGTCTCCTTTGGCTCATTTCAAGAAGTTGATCAACTTTCCAGCCGTATCTGTCCTATTTCGGCCGGTGCGACCTGAAACACTACAAACCCCGGTGCCTTCACCATCTGCCTGATTAGCAGCTCACCGTCTTCATTAAGACCCTGAAACTGGCCACGTATCTGGCGGCCGGCAAGCGTTTCAATCTGCACCGTCTGATGCAGATATACATCGGGATCAGACAATAGTCTCTCCAGAGAAAACTTGTTTACATCTGTTGATTTCTCAGCCTGTAACTGCGTTTCCTGTTGGCTGACAGGCGCTTCAATCGCGAGTTTCCAGAGCGGGTCCGGCTGGACCTCTGCAGCCTCTATGTGCAAGCGGCCACTGACAAAAGCCGCCAGCCGTGAAGGCAGTGACAAATACAGCTGCCCTTGCAACCCGTCGTCCACAGGCTGCAACTGCAGTCTCAATGTGTAACCACGGGAAACTCGCCGTGCCTGCGGCTGACCCGTCCGGGCATCCTGCCAGAACACTTCGACGAGCGGCAGATCACCACTGTCTGTTGGCAAAATATCCAGCTTTAGGTGCTCATCAAGCAATGTCGCGCCATAGGCTGACAAGTCCAGGCGCACTTCCTTGCTGGCAATAAAGTCCTGGCCCTGGCGCAGAACGAGAATACCCCGCCTAAAAGAGACCTGATCGGGCAAGAATGCCTGCCCTTGTACCTGCCCCTGAAGGACGTCAGCATCACTGTCTGCCAGCTCTTTCCAGTGGCCTTGCAGCAAACGCTCCAGCTGTTGTGGCTGCGTCTGCCCCAACTGCCACAGCCCACCGGCCAAAATGCCGAGGCCGGACACAAACACCAGAAGAGGCAGCAGCGCAACCCGCCCATTAATCAGACCAGACAGCAGCGCCAGTGGTGGCAACACACCTGTCAATGCCCAGACCCAGTGCTCACGGGCGGTGCGCTGCCAAAGCCAGAGCCAGCCCAATAAGCACAGAACCATACCACCAAGGATCAATAATGCTGCCATGCTACTGTTCCAGTCATTCCAGTCATGATAAGGCTTTTTGTGCAGCATACTGCCAGCGGTCACGGATCGTCATACCCGCAAGCACCAGCGCCACCGGCAACAGCCAGGCCATTTGCTGCCCGGCCAGCGGCAGGTAATCCAACAGGCTGCTTAGGCCGGTAAAACCGGCAGCAGAACTGGCATCAAGAATGCCGAACACCAGGGTTACCAGCATGGCAATCCGAATCACTGGCTGCGGGTTATACCACAATTTTTGCGCCAGGCTCAGCAGCACCAGCACAATAGCCAGCGGATATAAGCCTACCAGCACCGGGACTGATACCTTGATCAGCTGAGTCAGCCCCTGATTGGATACAGCCCAGCTAAACAAGGTAAAAAACACCACCGTACGTGAATAGCGGATACCCCAGAGTTGTTCAAAATACTCACCACATGCCACCAGCAAACCAGTTGCAGTAGTCAGGCACGCCAGGGTTATGACTACCCCCAAAAGCAACGAGCCCGGCACGCCGAACGCATGCTGCACATAGGCAGCCAGCACCTGCCCTCCATTGCTGGCTTCAGCCGCGATACCGTAGCTGGTCGCCCCCAGGTAAAACAGCGACACGTATACCAGCGACAGACCAATAGCGGCGATAACGCCTGCCTGAATGGAGTACCGTGTCACCTTGTTGAGTTCGGTTACACCCTGTGAACGAATCGCAGCTGCAATCACCACACCAAACACCAGTGCACCCAGCGCATCCATGGTCAGGTAACCATCGAGAAACCCGCTGCTCAGCGGGGTTTGGCTATAAGGCAACGCTCCCGGCCCCGGCAGCCCGGCAGGGCGAAATACAGCCGCCAACCCAAGCAATACCAACGCCAGCAGCAATACCGGTGTGATCAGCTGGCCTATACGCTCCAGAATCTTCCCCGGGCTCATCGCCAGATACAGCACTACAGCGAAGTACAGGCTGCTGTACAACAGCAAAGCCCACCAGCTGTGCTCAACAAAAGAGCCCAAGGCTATTTCGTAGGACACGACGGCCGTACGCGGTGTAGCGAACAGCGGACCAATAGCCAGATAAACGGCAATGGCAAAAGCAGTTCCAGCCAGCTTTCCCAGTGGCCGGGTCAGGCTTTGCAGCCCACCGCCAACCCGTGCCAATGCGACCACGGTCAGCAGCGGCAAACCAACTCCAGTCAATAAAAAGCCCAGCGTAACCAGCCACAGCTGGCCGCCAGACTGCAACCCGGCGGCGGCCGGAAATATGATATTGCCTGCGCCCAAAAACAATGCAAAGGTCATAAACCCAAGCGCCATGATTTGGGTTTTACCCAGCCCTTTCATTACAAAACTTCCCGAAAAATTAAAGGCCCGCATTGTACAGTTTTGTACCGCTTTCTGCTGCGCTTCTGTGTGTGAATACTGATGCAAATTACAGCAAATTGATTTTGATGGCCTGTTCGACCTTGCCGCCGGCCCTTCTCTGGCTGCAACAGCATTTTCTACTCGCTTCCCAGCACAGCCCGAATCACACGGGCGCCTGCACAACAGCCTGACCACGCAGGTGGATATTTAAGCGCTTAGTTTTGTCACACAACTGTAACTATTGCTCACTACACTTCTGCGGCAAGCCAATCATGAGTTGACGGAGTGTCAATGCTGAACCGTGTAAAGATTCCGCTGCGTCTCGCGCTGCTGGGTGGTATCCCCATGACAGGACTGGTGCTCGTGCTGCTGTTGTCATTTCAGATATCAAGCAGCAAAGACCGACTGTTTGACCGGCTGTACCAAGATCACCTACTGGTCTTAAACGATATTTTGCTGGTACAACGCCTCGTACAAACCAGCGCACTGAACGAAATACGCCTGTACCGCACCGGCTGGGCCAGCGCTGACAATACGACGGCCAGCGTTAACGCCATACTTGAGCAGGCCAGCCAGCACTGGCTTGCCTACCAGCAGGCTCGTACGGACGCCAACTCCGAACTGAACCAGCAGGCTGACCGCGAATTTGCCGACGCACTGGCGCTATATCAGGACTGGCTGCAACCCGTAGGCAGTGATGCGCTGAATATTCGTATCCTCAACGACTCCACTGTCAACCATGAAGTGAGCGAGCAACTGGGTCGTTATGACCAAACGCTGAACCAGCTGATTCAGCATCAGCTGGATGCTGCTGCACAAGTACAAGAGGAAGCCAGCGTCTTGACCAGCACCCTGGCGCAAGGCTATGTCTATGGCGGCAGCCTGCTGGTGTTAGGCTCGTTGCTATTGGCCTGGCGTATCCAGCGCTCGATCCAGCGTCCCTTGCAGGAGCTGCGTAATCTGATTTTGGCCATCGAGCAAGAAGCGGACCTGCGTCTGCGTGCCAAACCGATTGGCAACGATGAAGTGGCCCAAACTGCTGCCGCCCTCAACACCCTGCTCAACCACTTCCAGCAACTGATTCACAGCCTAGAACAAAGCGCCGGCAGACTCAGCGGCCATGCGGCTCGGGCGCAAACCATCAGCGAACAGGTCAGCCTCAGCAGCCAGCAACAAAACACGGAAGCCGGCCGGATGAAGTTATCGATCAACGAGATGTCGCTGGCCATTCACGAGGTCGCACAGCGCTCCAGCGATGCAGCCAGCCTCGCCAACCAGGCCGATAACCTGTGCCAAGCGGGCGTGCAACAGGTCGGCGATAGCATGCACACCATCGAAAACCTAGCCCGACACATCGGCAGCACCAGTGACATCATCACGGCCCTGCACAGCCACTCAAGCAACATCAGCGGAGTACTGGAAGTGATTCAGTCAGTCGCTGAGCAAATCAATTTGCTGGCCCTGAATGCCGCTATTGAAGCTGCACGGGCCGGGCCCGCCGGACGCGGCTTTGCCGTGGTGGCTGACGAAGTACGCAATCTCTCCAGAAGCACAGCCGCATCGATCACATCCATCCAGACACTGGTCGAACAGCTGCAAGCACAAGCCGGACTGGCCACCCAAGCTATGCTCGAAGCCCGCGAACAAGCGCAAAACAGTGTCGATTTTGCCATTGGCTCTAACCAAACCCTGCAAAACATTCGCGGCGCAGTACAGGAAATTTCCCGCTTAAACAGCAGCATATCTGTCGCCACAGAGCAGCAACAAGCAGCAGTGAGCGGCAATCTTGCAGGCATCGAAGCGCTGAATCTGTCTGTAAGCCAGCTTGATCAAGATGCTGGCGAGTCGCTGCGTATCAGCCAAGAACTGGCTGGACTGGCCAGCTCGTTGCGCAGCCATGTCCGCCAATACCACACCCATATGGAGCCTGTCGCCCACCATGTCGCTTGAACACGAGCTGCTGAGGATTCTCGGCCAGAAAAAAGTCAGCACCTGCTTTCAGCCTATTTTCCACAGTGACGGTCGTTCTCTGTACGCCTATGAAGCTCTCAGTCGCGGCCCCGACAACAGCAGTTTGCACCAACCGTTGCAGCTGTTTGCCCAAGCCAGACAACAGCAAAAGCTGTTTGCATTAGAAAGCATCTGTCGCACTAACGCTATTAAGCAGTTCAGCAGCCAGCGCTTACCGGGCAAGCTGTTTCTCAATGTCACACCCGAAACCCTGCTACAGCCCGACCACCAGCGCGGCTTAACCTTAGAGCTGGTCAATAACTCTGGCATGAGCCCTGATCAAGTGGTGATTGAAATCACCGAGCACTCGCCCACCCACGACTACGAACTGATGCGGCGCGCGGTCTGTCACTATCAGCAGGAAGGCTTTTCAATTGCCCTGGACGATCTGGGTGCCGGCTACTCTAGTTTACGCCTGTGGTCGGAAGTGCGGCCCGAGTTTGTCAAGCTGGACCGGCACTTTGTCGACGGCATTGATCAGGACAGCTTCAAACGGGACTTTGTCAGTGCTTTGGTCAGTCTGGCCCGCTCGGTTAACAGCTTGGTCATTGCCGAAGGCATCGAGACCAGCGCTGAGTATCAGACACTATGCGCCATTGGCGTTGACTACCTACAAGGCTACTATTTTGCCCGGCCCGCACCCAGGCCAGAGCATTACCAATTTGCCCAATCAACGCCAGCCGGTCATTTCGGCCAGAGCCTGACCAATATCGGTCAGTGAGCGTACCGTGCGCACGCCCGCCGCTTCCAGTGCGACAAACTTATCGCTGGCTGTGCCCTGACCCCCGGCAATAATCGCTCCGGCATGCCCCATACGTTTGCCAGCTGGGGCCGTTACCCCAGCAATATAAGCAACCACTGGTTTGGTGACGTGCTGTTTAATATAAACCGCTGCTTCTTCCTCGGCAGTACCGCCGATTTCACCAATCATGACAATTGCTTCGGTTTGTTCGTCGGCCTGAAATAGACTCAGCATGTCAACAAAGCTGGAGCCGGGAATGGGGTCACCGCCAATGCCAACACAGGTGGATTGGCCAAACCCAGCATCAGTGGTCTGCTTGACCGCTTCGTAAGTCAGCGTGCCCGACCGTGACACTATGCCCACACGTCCTGGCAAATGTATGGTGCCGGGCTGTATGCCAATTTTGCACTCACCTGGCGTGATGATGCCCGGGCAGTTAGGGCCGATCAAGCGCACACCCAACTCGTCACACTTGGCCTTGACCAGCAGCATATCTTGCACTGGAATCCCTTCGGTGATGCAGACTATCAGCGGAATACCGGCAAACGCCGCTTCCAATATCGAATCTTTACAAAATGCGGCCGGCACATAAATCACCGAAGCATTGGCACCGGTTTGCTGCACCGCCTCTTCCACGGTATTGAAGACAGGCAACCCCAAGTGCGTAATACCACCTTTGCCCGGCGTGACCCCACCCACCATATTCGTGCCATAGTCAATCGCCTGTTGCGAGTGAAAGGTGCCCTGCGTGCCAGTAAAGCCCTGGCAAATAACCCTTGTGCTTTTATTAACCAGAATACTCATGCCTTACCCTCCGCTGCGGCCACCACCAGCTTTGCTGCCTCATCCAAGCTTGGCGCTGGAATCGTATTGAGTCCGCTGGCTGCCAGCATGGCTGCCCCTTCGGCGGCACGATTGCCTTCCAGCCGAACTACGACCGGTATCTGCACACCAACTTCCTTGACCGCCGAAATGATACCCTCAGCAATCATGTCGCAACGCACAATGCCACCAAATATGTTGACCAGTACTGCGCGCACACTGTCGTCATCGAGGATGATTTTAAACGCTTCAGACACCCGCCCTGTGGTGGTACCGCCCCCAACATCAAGAAAGTTGGCCGGTCGACCACCATACAAGCTGACCATGTCCATGGTACCCATGGCCAGTCCTGCGCCATTGACCACGCATCCGATGTTGCCATCCAGCGCCACATAATTCAGTTCAAACTTGGCTGCTTGCGCCTCGCGCGGATCTTCTTGGGTCACATCACGCAGCGCCCGCAAATCTGGGTGGCGATACAGAGCGTTGCCGTCCACTGCGATTTTTGCATCGAGACAATGCAGCTTGCCGCTGGTGCGCACGACCAAGGGGTTAACTTCCAGCAAACTGAGATCATTTTCCACAAACAGGCGGCACATTCTGACGAAGATTTCGCTGAACTCACGCACCTGATCGCCCTCTAGCCCCAGCTTGTAAGCCAGTGTCCTGCCCTGAAATGGCTGCGCCCCTGTTAGTGGGTCAATGGCGGTACGAAAGATTTTCTCTGGTGTTTGTCTGGCTACTTCTTCGATGTCCACGCCACCCTCAGCACTGGCCAAAAACATCAACCGGCGTGTGCTGCGATCCACCAACACACTGAGATACAGCTCACGGGAGAATTCGATACAAGGCTCAACCAGCAAACGATTGACCGGCTGCCCTTTGCTGTCTGTTTGGATAGAGATGAGCCGCTCGCCCAACCATTCCCGTGCAAACTCGGCGGCCTCATCAATACTGTGCACCATCCGCACCCCACCGGCCTTGCCGCGCCCGCCGGCATGCACCTGGACTTTAACCACCCAGCAATTACCGCCAAGGGTCTGACAAGCATGAACGACATCGTCCACCGTGGTGCCGGTCATGCCCAGCGTAACGGGCAGCCCGTAGTCGGCAAACAGCTGTTTGGCCTGATACTCATGAAGATTCATGCCGCACTTCTCCTACTGGTTGTAAGGTTGAGCTGAATTTCAATACTGACTATAGATACCACAAAAAGGCATAAAAAAACCGCCCCGAAGGGCGGTTTTGCAAGGATTAACGCTTTCTGCGATTGCCAATATGAATCGCAGCGCCGTTGACAGCCAGCGCGGCTTCCTTGACCGCTTCCGAGACCGTCGGATGCGAGAACACCATCATGCCGATATCCTCAGCACTGGAGCCAAACTCCATGGCAATGGCGCCTTGCTGAACCAGCTCGGCAGCACTTGGGCCAATGGCATGTACGCCCAACACGCGGTCAGTACCGGCGTCAGCAATGACCTTAACGAAGCCTGCCGTGTCATTGGCAGCCATGGCACGACCGCTGGCAGCAAACGGGAACACCCCAACGTTGACCGCAACGCCTTCTGCCTTGAGTTGCTGCTCAGTCTTGCCGACGCCGGCAATTTCAGGGTGAGTATAAATGACGCTAGGAATCAGATCGTAGTTGACCTGCGGCAGTTGGCCGGCAATACGCTCAGCAACCATGATGCCTTCTTCCGAAGCTTTGTGCGCCAACATCGGTCCGCGCACTACATCACCAATGGCATACACGCCAGGCACACTGGTGGCGCACTGATCATCAACATAGATGAAACCACGCTCATCCAGATTGACGCCACTGTCGGCTGCCAGCAGGTTGTTGGTTTCTGGACGACGGCCCACGGCGACAATCAGCTTGTCAAACGTCAGCTGCTGCTCACCCTCAGCATCAGTGAAGGTCACGGTGACTTGGTCGCCCTTAACTTCGCTGCCGGTCAAACGCGCGCCCAGACGGATATTTAGACCCTGCTTGGTCAGCGCCTTCAGCGCTTCTTTACCCACTTGCTCGTCCACAGCTGGCAGGAACTTATCCTGAGCTTCGATCACGGTCACTTCGGCACCCAGACGTGCCCACACAGAACCCAGCTCCAGACCGATGACACCCGCACCGATCACACCCAGCTTGGCGGGTACAGATTGAAACTCCAGCGCACCAGTGGAGTCAACGATCACCTTTTGGTCAACTGGAGCAGGCGGAATATCGATCGGCTGAGAGCCCGCAGCAATAATAATATTGTCCGCTGTGTAAACAGTGCTGCTGCCATCGCTGCCAGTCACCTCGACCTGATGGTTAGCCAACACCTTACCGTGGCCTTCCAGCGTGGTCACACCATTGGCCTTAAACAGGCCAGCAATACCACCGGTCAGGTTGCGCACAATGGTGTCTTTACGGCCAATCATCGCCGGCACATCCATGCTGACTTCACCGGTGCTGATACCGTGCACTTGGAAGCTTTCTTTGGCTTCATGGAACTTCCAGGTGCTGTCAAGCAGCGCCTTTGAAGGAATACAGCCAACGTTCAGACAGGTACCACCCAGCGCAAGCTTGTCATCCTTGCCCTTGAACTTTTCGATACAGGCAGTTTTCAGGCCCAGCTGGGCAGCACGAATGGCGGCAACATAGCCACCAGGGCCTGCACCAATTACGATTACATCAAATTTGTCACTCATGAGATTTCCTCGGTTGTATCCTTGCGGATACCTGGTCACCGGCAGGACACCGGTGACCGAATACAAAATTATTAGATGTCCAACAGTAGACGGGCCGGATCTTCCAGCAAGTCTTTCAAGGTCACCAGGAAGGTTACCGCTTCTTTACCGTCAATCAGGCGGTGGTCATAGGACAGCGCCAGGTACATCATCGGCAGAATCACTACTTCACCGTTCACAGCCATTGGGCGCTCCTGAATCTTGTGCATGCCCAGGATTGCAGTTTGAGGCGGGTTAACAATTGGCGAGGACAACAGTGAACCAAATACACCACCGTTGGAGATAGTGAAAGTACCGCCGGTCATCTCTTCAATGCTCAACTTGCCATCGCGGGCCTTGAGACCGTATTCACGAATCTTGGCTTCAATTTCGGCCAGTCCCATCAGCTCGGCATTGCGCAGTACGGGAACCACCAGGCCACGATCACTGGAAACGGCTACGCCAATATCCTGATAACCGTGGTAAACAATGTCTTTGCCATCAATCGAAGCGTTAACACCTGGCTGACGCTTCAGCGCTTCGGTGGCAGCTTTGACGAAGAAGGACATGAAGCCCAGACGGGTACCGTTATGGGTCTTCTCGAACAGGTCCTTGTATTTGGCGCGCAGGTCCATGATCGGTTTCATGTTGACTTCGTTGTAGGTGGTCAGCATCGCCATGGTGGACTGGGCTTCAACCAGACGCTCGGCAACACGGGCGCGCAGGCGAGTCATCGGCACACGCTTCTCGGTACGGTCACCGGCAGCAAACAACGGCGCGTCGGCAGCTGCAGCGGCAGCCGGACTGACAGCGGCGGATTTGCCGGCAGCAGCTGCAACAGCATCTTCTTTGGTAACGCGGCCATCTTTGCCGGTACCCGGGATACTGGCTGGCTGCAACTGGTTTTCGGCTGCAATTTTGCGCGCAGCAGGTGACAGAATCGGCTCGCCGGCAGCAGGCGCGGTAGCGGCGGCTGGCGCTGCTTCTGCAGCCGCCGGAGCGGCGCTGGCAACAGCTTCAGTGTCCAGCTTTCCCAGCAGCTCGCCACTGAGGACAGTGGCACCCTCTTCGGCCACGATTTCTGTCAGCACGCCGTCAGCTTCGGCCAGTACTTCCATTACCACCTTGTCGGTTTCAATATCAACAATCAGCTCGTCGCGCTTGACCGCCTCACCTACCTGCTTGTGCCAGGTAGCTACAGTGCCATCGGCAACGGACTCAGGGAATGCAGGGGCTTTGATTTCAATCGCCATGTTTTAATTCCTAAAAAATAGTTGTCACAGTAGTGTCGGCCGCACCTGTGGGTACGGCCTTTGCGGTCAAACAGTAAATGCATCCTGTAGCAGTACTTCCTGCTCTTCGGCGTGCTGTGAAGGATAGCCACAAGCCGGAGATGCCGAAGCTACCCGGCCGGCATATGCCAGACCCAGCGAGCTGTTATATTCGCCAGCCACATTACGCATGTGATGCTGACTGCAGTACCAGGCTCCCTGGTTCATGGGCTCTTCCTGACACCAGACCAGACGCTTGAGGTTCGGGTACTTGGCCATTTCTGCCGCCAGATCCGGCTCCGGGAATGGATACAGCTGTTCAATACGAACAATCGCTGTATCCTCACGGCCTTCAGCCCGACGCTTCTCCAGCAGCTCGTAATACACCTTGCCACTGCACATGATCATGCGCTCGACTTTGGCCGAATCCAGCTTGTCGATCTCTCCAATGACTGTTTGAAAAGAGCCGCTGGACAGGTCTTCAAGGGTAGATGTAGCCAGCTTGTGACGCAACAGTGACTTGGGCGTCAAGGCAATGAGCGGCTTGCGCAGCGGACGGATGACCTGGCGGCGCAGCATGTGGTAAACCTGCGCCGGTGTGGTCGGAACACAAACCTGCATGTTGTGCTCGGCGCACAGCTGCAAAAAACGCTCCAGGCGTGCCGATGAGTGCTCGGGGCCCTGCCCCTCATAACCATGCGGCAGCAACAGGGTCAAGCCGGACAAGCGACCCCATTTGGTTTCACCACTGCTGATGAACTGATCAATCACTACCTGTGCACCGTTGGCAAAGTCACCAAACTGGGCTTCCCAGATTACCAGTGCATTCGGCATCGTTCCGGCATAACCGTACTCAAATGCCAATACCGCTTCTTCAGAGAGGAATGAGTCGTGGATGGTGAACTGCGGCTGCTCATTCGACAGGTTTTGCAAACCTACATAGGTTTCGCCATTTTTCTGGTTGTGCAGAACAGCATGGCGATGAGAGAAGGTGCCGCGGCCAACATCCTGACCGGTAATCCGAATCGGATGGCCCTCATGCAGCAGTGTCGCGTAAGCGGCAATCTCGGCAAACCCCCAGTTGATCGGCAAGCCACCTGCAGCCATCTTGCGCCGGTCTTCCAGAATTCGGGATACCTGGCGTTGAACCACAAAGCCCTCTGGAGTTTCCTGCAGCTTGGCGGTCAGCTCTTTCAGGGTCTGCAGGTCGAAGCTGGTGTCATGCTCGGCAGTCCACGCATGGCCCAGGTATGGGCTCCAGTCTACAAATAGCTCTTCGTTGGGTTCCATTACCAGGCTCTTGGCAACATGCTCGCCATTATCCAGAGCGTCACGATACTCTTCGACCAGCTGCTGTACCTGCTCTACCGTCTGTACTCCTTCTGCAATCAGTTGATCGGCATAGAGCTCGCGCGTGGTGCGCTGTTTGGCAATCTTCTGGTACATCAACGGCTGCGTGCCACTTGGCTCGTCCGCCTCATTATGGCCGCGACGGCGGTAGCAGACCAGGTCGATCACGATATCGCGCTTGAACTGCATGCGATAATCAACCGCCAGCTGTGCAGCAAAGATCACCGCCTCGGGATCATCACCGTTTACATGCAGGATAGGGGCCTGAATCATCTTGGCAACATCGGTCGAGTACTCGGTCGAACGGGTATCTTCCTGTTTGTTGGTGGTAAACCCGACCTGGTTGTTGATAACGATGCGAATCGTGCCGCCCGTCTTGTAAGCACGGGTCTGGGACATCTGGAATGTCTCCATGACCACACCCTGGCCGGCAAACGCGGAGTCACCATGAATGGTGATCGGCAGGACTTTGTCACCAACCGGGTCTTTGCGGCGGTCCTGACGGGCGCGGACAGAACCTTCAACCACCGGAGACACAATTTCCAGGTGGGACGGGTTAAAAGCCATGGCCAAGTGAATTTCACCACCTGGAGTCATTACGTTGGACGAAAAACCCTGGTGGTATTTCACATCACCGGAGCTCAACCCCTCAACACGCTTGCCGTCAAACTCGTCAAACAGGTCTTGCGGGTTCTTGCCGTACGTGTTGACCAGCACATTGAGACGGCCACGGTGGGCCATGCCAACGACAATTTCCTTGGTGCCGTACGAACCGGAACGCTGGATAAGCTCGTCCATCAACGGAATCAGGCTTTCACCGCCCTCCAGGCCAAAGCGTTTGGTCCCCGGGTATTTGGTACCCAGATACTTTTCCAGCCCTTCACCCGCTGTCAGGCGCTCAAGGATATGCTCTTTGACTTCTGCAGAAAATTGCGGGCGGCTGCGTACACTTTCGAGTCGCTGCTGAAACCAGCGGCGCTGTTCCGAGTCCACGATATGAGTGAACTCCGCACCAATGGTACGACAGTAGGTTTGCTGCAGCGCATCACGAATTTCGCGCAGACTGGCCTCCTGCTTGCCAATGGCCAGATCCGAAGTGTTAAACACAGTATCCAGATCAGCATCGGTCAGACCATAATGCTGAATGGTCAGGTCTGGCTGCACCGGGCGCACCCAGATACCAAGAGGGTCAAGATTGGCTGCCTGATGACCGCGCATGCGATACGCCTGAATCAGACGCAACACTTCGACCTGCTTCTTGTCATGGTCGGAGCTTACAGTACCGGCTGATACAGGCTGGGCGCGACGCTGGTTTTTGGCCAACAAGATGAACTGTTCACGAACAGTTGCATGGGAAACATCAGAAGTTGCACTACCAGCCTCTGCCGGCAGCTTGTCAAAATAGGTACGCCACTCCTCAGGAACGGCATTTGGATCATGAAGATAGAGCTCATACAGCTCTTCTACGTAAGCAGCGTTGCCACCGGATAGGTGGGCGCTTTCCCACATGCGTTGCATAACGCTTTGTTGCATGCTAGTCACCCTTGATAAGGGAAACACTACCGGCATGGAAACTCGGCGACTCTTGAAGCCATCAAGCAGCGACTTCAACAAGTCACTTGCGGATCCCGCAGATAGTCTGGGCCGTACCCAGGAGTCCCTGCTGGTCGTCAATAACTTTCAAAACACCTGGTAAGGTGTTTGTCATAGAGCCCATTTGCCCGGGCTAACCCGGGCAAATGAATTGCAACCTTGATCAGGTCGCGTTTTGTAACAACATGCTGCGAATCTTGCCAATGGCGCGGTTGGGGTTCAACCCCTTCGGACACACATTGGTACAGTTCATGATGTCACGGCAGCGAAAGACACTAAACGGATCTTCCAGTCGTGACAACCGCTCGCGCGTCTGCGTATCACGGCTGTCCGCCAAAAAGCGGTAGGCCTGCAACAGCGCGGACGGGCCGAGGAACTTATCCGGGTTCCACCAAAAAGATGGACAACCGGTGGAGCAGCATGCACAGAGAATGCACTCATACAAGCCGTCGAGCTGAGCACGGTCTTCTGGTGACTGTAAACGCTCGATCGCTGGCGCTGGTGTATCATTTTGCAGATAAGGCTGCACTTTTTCGTACTGCTGGTAGAACAGGCTCATATCTACCACCAGGTCACGAATAATCGGCAGGCCCGGCAGCGGACGAATAACCAGCACGCCATCTTTGCCTATCTTTTCTGAAATCGGAGTGATGCAGGCCAGGCCGTTCACCCCGCCCATGCACATACCGTCCGAGCCGCAAACACCTTCGCGGCAGGCACGACGGAATGCAAGGGTCTCGTCCTGCTCTTTGATCAGCTGCAGAACGTCCAGCACCATCATGTCCTTGCCGTCGATCTGGACGTCAAAGTTCTGCATGAAAGGTGCAGCATCCTTTTCAGGATTATAGCGATACACGCTAACTTTCAATGTATTTGGCAGTGACATTATGCTAACCCTTAGTAAGTACGCTCTTGAGGCTCGAAAGCAGGAACTGTTTTCGGCGATAAATTGACGGCACGCTTGCCAACAGTCTTCGTTTCTGGGAAGTACATGCTGTGGCACAGCCAGTTTTCATCATCACGGCTCTCGTAGTCCTCACGGGCATGAGCGCCACGGGACTCTTTACGCGCCTCGGCGGCAATAGCGGTTGCTTCGGCCACTTCAAACAGGTTCTGCAACTCAAGCGCCTCAATGCGTGCAGTGTTGAACGCACTACTCTTGTCATTTATCTTGACTTTCTCAATGCGCTCGCGCATGTCGGCCAGCTCGGCAATACCCTTCTGCATGAACTCACCAGTGCGGAACACACCAAAGTAGTTCTGCATGCAGTTTTGCAGCTCTTTGCGCAACGGCGCAACATCTTCGCCCTCCGTGCGCTCGCTCAAGCCGGCCAGGCGAGCCATGGAGCGTTCAATGTCGGACTCACCGGCATTACGGCTCTCAACTCCCTCGCGCAGTGCCTTTTCCAGATACAGGCCAGCGGCGCGGCCAAATACAACCAGGTCAAGCAGCGAGTTGCCGCCCAGGCGGTTGGCACCGTGTACGGATACCGAGGTCACCTCGCCCACACCGAACAGACCATCAATGATCTTGTCGTTGCCGTTGGCATCCTGGGCAATTGCCTGACCGTCAATATTGGTTGCAATGCCTCCCATCATGTAGTGACAGGTCGGAACCACAGGAATCGGGGCGTTTACAGGGTCAACGTGAGCAAAGGTTTTAGACAGCTCGCAAATGCCAGGCAGGCGGCTATGCAGAACTTCTTCACCCAGGTGATCCAGCTTCAGCATGACATGGTCGCCATTTGGACCACAGCCATTACCGGCCAGAATTTCTTTAACCATGGAACGTGCGACAACATCGCGGCTGGCCAGGTCTTTGGCATTCGGAGCGTAACGCTCCATGAAGCGTTCGCCATGCTTGTTGATCAGGTAACCACCCTCACCACGACATCCTTCGGTGACCAGCACACCAGCGCCGGCGATGCCGGTCGGGTGGAATTGCCACATTTCCATGTCTTGCATCGGGATGCCCGCACGCAGGCACATGCCCACACCATCACCAGTATTGATCAGGGCGTTGGTGGTCGAGGCGTAGATGCGGCCCGCACCACCTGTGGCCAGTACTGTGGCCTTGGAGCGAATGTAAACAGTCTCACCCGTCTCGATACAAATAGCGATAACACCAACGCAGGCACCGTCCTGGTTCATCACCAGGTCAACGGCATACCACTCGTTGAGAAACTCAGTACCGTGCTTCATATTGGCCTGGTACAGGGTGTGCAGCAAGGCGTGACCCGTACGGTCAGCCGCCGCACAGGTACGGGCAGCCTGACCGCCACGACCATAGTCCTTGGACTGGCCGCCGAACGGACGCTGATAAATACGGCCTGTTTCGGTGCGGGAGAAAGGCAGCCCCATGTGCTCCAGCTC
>LSQX01306374.1_pt1 | contig 17364 bp, 18 predicted proteins | sample 654561 | NCBI WGS metagenome assembly LSQX01 (sample SAMN04489861, study PRJNA283612) | anaerobic digester metagenome | isolation source: 4 biogas reactors fed with cattle manure at either 37C or 55C with and... | place: Denmark: Kongens Lyngby | collected 2014
GACGAGCTGCTCTACCTGCTGTTTGAACAGATGGAGAAAAACCCCTACCACCAAGCCGTCATCCGGGAGTACTCCATGCGCTCGGGCTCCCTGTCCGCCCTGCGCGCCCTGTACCTGCTTTACCACGATCTGCAGTCGGCGGATGAAAACGAAACGCTGCGCCGCGTCATCACCACCTGCCACGAGCCCTGGCGCTTCAAGCACTGGATTGACAGCGTGACATAAGGAGAACCCTTGGGAAAAATCATCGCGATCGCAAACCAGAAAGGCGGCGTGGGCAAGACCACCACCGCCGTCAGCCTGGCCGCCTACCTGGCCAGGGCCGGCAGGAAAACCCTGCTGGTGGACATGGACCCCCAGGGCAACGCCAGCAGCGGCCTTGCCATTGACGCGCGCAAACACACGATGTATGAGGTGCTGATCAACCAGCTGCCCGCCAGGGAGGCCATCCGCAAGAGCGCGGAGCAGGGCCTTTCCGTGCTGCCCAGCGAGATCCGCCTGGCCGCGGCCGAGGTGGAGCTGGTGGGGATGGACAAGCGGGAATACCGCTTAAAGGACATGCTGGCATCAGTTCAGGGCGAGTATGACTTCATCCTGATTGACTGCCCCCCTTCCTTAAGCCTCTTGACCCTCAATGCCCTGACCAGTGCCGACAGCGTGCTGGTGCCCATCCAGTGCGAGTACTTCGCCCTGGAAGGCGTCACCGCCCTGACAGCCACCATCGCCCGCGTCCAGAAAACCACCAACCCGGGACTGGAACTGGAAGGCGTGGTGCTGACCATGTTTGACGGCAGGACGAACCTGTCGTTGCAGGTGGCAGATGAAGTCAAGAAGCACTTTAAAAGCAAGGTCTTCCTGTCCATCATCCCCCGCAGCGTGCGCCTGGGCGAAGCGCCCAGCCACGGCCAGGCCATTGGCACCTACGACCCAAAAAGCGCGGGCGCAATCGCCTACCAAGCCCTGGCAAACGAAATCATCCAGGCCAACAAGGCCTTTTCAAGGAGCAGCCGTTCATGAAGAAATCTGCGCTGGGGCGCGGGCTGGACGCCCTCTTCCCGCAAGACAGCTTTGAGGGCGAGGTCAGGCAGGTATCGCTTGATTTGCTCGACCCCAACCCCGACCAGCCCCGGAAGGACTTTGATGAGGACAGCCTCAACGAATTGGCCGCCTCCATCGCCCAGCTGGGCCTGCTGCAGCCCATCCTGGCCAGCCCGCACAAGGGCCGCTACCGCATCATCGCCGGGGAGCGTCGCTTCCGCGCGGCCATCAAAGCCGGCCTGCAAACCGTGCCCGTCCTCATCCGAACCCTGGAGGACCACCAGCGCGCACTGGCCGCGCTGACGGAGAACCTGCAGCGCAGCGACCTCAACCCCATGGAGGCGGCGTTTGCGATTCGCCGGCTGATGGACGAGGGCAGCCTGACCCAGGAGGAGGCCGCAAAACAATTGGGCAAGTCCCGCCCGGCGCTGGCCAACCTGTTGAGGCTGCTGCAATTGTCCCCCGCCGTCCAGGAGATGGTGCAAGCAGGCCAGCTATCAGAAGGCCACGCCCGTGTGCTGGCAGCCTTTGGGCAGGCAAACCAGCTGCAGCTGGCCCAACAGGTCATCCGGGACGGCCTCAGCGTGCGCGCTTTGGAATCGCTTTCCAGGCGGCAGCCTGCCAAAAAACACAAGGCGCAGCCCAGCCAGCTGCCGGAGCTGACGGAGTTCCAGGACCGGCTGACCCAGGCCGTGGGCGTGCGCGCCAGCGTCAAGGGCACCCTCAACAAGGGGCGCATCGTCCTCCCCTATGCTTCCTATGAGGAGCTGGAAAGCATTTACGAGGCCATCAGCAGGCTGCTGGATTAATCAACAAAACCGGATCACCTCACCATGCGACAATCGCCGCTTTTTTTGACGCTGTCAGGCCTTTCCTGTATAATCTTTCTGGTATGTTTCAAGAAGGAGTGGCGGCGGATGACGACAATACGCGCGTTGGTGGTGGCCGATGAAGAGAGCAAGTACATCTGGGACTATTTTGACCGCTCCAAGTTTCGCGGCATCGATGTCATCATCTCCTGCGGGGATTTGAAGCCCGCCTACCTCTCCTTCCTGACCACCATGGTGGGCGCGCCGCTGCTGTATGTGCATGGCAACCACGATTCACGGATGCTGGCCAACCCGCCCGGCGGCTGTGACAATTTGGAACTCAAGATGCAGGTCATCAAGGGCATCCGCTTCCTGGGCTTTGGCGGCGCCAATTCCAGAAGCCCCAAGCCCTTGCACTACACCGAAAACGACGTGGCCCGGCAGGTGGTCAGGCGCATGCAGGAAATCAGCTGGCATGGCGGCTTTGACGTGCTGGTCACCCACGCGCCGGCCCATGGCCTGGGCGATGGGGAGGACCAGTTCCACAAGGGCTTTCACGCCTACCGCTCGCTGCTGGACCTCTTTTCCCCCTCCTACCACTTCCACGGCCACCAGCACTTGAACTACGGCAGCAACAAGCGCCTGATTGAGTACGGCGCCACCACCATCTACAACGCCTTTGGCTACAGCATCCTGGACCTGGAGTTTGACTTAGCGCCCAAGCGCAAGCGCATCAGCTATATCAAGGCACGATTTGATTGGAGCAAGACCTATGGAAGGAATGCGTAACCAGGAAGCCCGGTATGAGTACAACAAGGCCCTGCGCCTTGGGCAGCGTGATTACAGCGCGCGCACCTCAAAGGGCGAGCGCGGCAACCTGACGGCGCTGGACGAGCTGACCAGCCAAAACCGGATTGTCGCCTACATGAAGCTGCCCCAGCGCGAGGTCTCCCTGCAAAGCGTGGTGGGCACCTATACCTCCGCGCGCGCCAACTCCTTCGCAAACAACTTCATGCCCCTGCACCCGGAAAACAGCGAGTTTGCCGCCAAGTGGATCAGCCTGTGCGCCATCCATATGAACGAGGGCCTGCGCGACGCGGTACAGGTGTATGAATATCTCTGGCAGTTCTATGTCATCGAGGGCAACAAGCGCGTCAGCATCCTCAAGCACTTTGGCTCGCCCAGCGTGCGCGCGGACATCACCCGGGTCATTCCCCAGCTGGATGAGAACGACCCGGAGATTGCCGTCTATTACGCCTTTCTCAATTACGACAAGAACGGCAGCTTCAAGAACATCCGCCTATCCAAGCGCGAGGATTATGAAGAGCTCAAGGCCCTGGAAGAGGCCTACCTGCAGCGCCAGGAAACCCCTGACAACATCAACTTCAACGGCATGATGCTGCAGTTTGAAACCGCCTACAACCAGGTCAAGCCGCCCCAGCCCCTGGGCGACGCCTTCCTGGAATACCTGAAGGTGTACAGCTTCCCGGTGGAGACCACCATCTCCCAGATCATCGAGCAGCTGACCGCCATGATCCCCCAGATCAAACTGGCCAGCCTGCCCCCGCAGGAGCCCACCCTGGTGCTAACCCCGACTGAAAAACCGGCCCCGCCCGGCCTGATTTCCCGCCTCTTCTCCCAGCGGCGCAGCGCGAAGGTGGTCTTTGCCTACCCCGCCGGGCGCAGCGGGGACAACTGGATTGGCGCGCACGAGGAAGGCCGCCAGGTGATGCAGGAAAAGCTGGGCGAACAGGTGGTGTCCTCCTTTATTGACGGCCTGTCCGCCAGCAACATGTACGAAAAGCTCAACGACCAGGCCAAGGGGGCCGACCTCTTGCTCATCACCTCCTCCGACCTCACCCTGCCCTCCCTGCGCTTCCAGCTGGAAAACCCGGACTGCCTGACCCTGGTGTATTCGCGCATCCGGGTGGACTATCGCTTAAGCACCTATTACGGGCGGTATTACGAGGCCATCTTCCTGTGCGGCATGGCGGCGGCCATGGCGTCAAAAACCATGAAAATCGCCTACATCACCCCGAAGATTGACTACAAGCGCCACACCGCCGACATCAACGCCTTTGCCCTGGGGGTGAAGGCGGTGCGCGCGGACGCGGAGGTCTATCTGGTATACAAGGACGTGCTGCCCTACCAGCCGGCCACCTGCGTCTTTGGCCTGCGCGCGGCGGCTAAGGAGGGCGTGGACGTGGCCTACACCCCGCGCTACCCGGGGCTGTCGCTGACGCTGCCGGACAAGGTCTTCTCCTTCATCAGCCGCATCGACCAGGATGGCACGCCCTACGAATACCTGGCAGCGCCCCAGTGGGACTGGGGGCGCTTCTACACCGAGATTGTCAGCAGCTATTTAAACGGCTCCCTGGACATCCTGCGCATCATCGACCGGGGAGACCCCAGCGTAACCGGGCTGTGGTGGGGCCTGGGCGCCGGCGTGCTGCGTTTTATCACCAGTGACGCGGTTGGCGTAAACAGCGCCCAGCTGCTGCACTTCATGCGCTCCAGCATCGCGCGTGACAGCTTCAACCCCTTTTACGGCCCCCTGGTGGACCAGGAGGGCAAGCAATTGGTCAGCGAGGGCGACAGCATCAAGCCCTATGACGTGCTGAACATGGAATGGCTGTGTGACTTTATCCGGGTAATCGGATAAGTTTTCCAGAGTAGAACAATTGAAAGCGAGGCAGGAATGAGTACAGCGAAAAAGAGCAGGCCGATGGTTTGGCTGCTGGTGCTGGCGGTGATTGTGGCCCTGGGCCTAAGCGGGCTTTACCGCGTGGGCCAGGGCGAACAGGCCCTGGTGCTGACCTTTGGCGAGGTGACCGACACCAATGGCCCCGGGCTTTACTGGCGCATGCCGGGGGTGCAATCCGTCGTCTCCCGCAGCGTCACCACCATCCACAACAAGGAATACGGCTACCGCACCTCCATCGGCGGCACCAGCCGCGCCGCGGCCCAGTACCGGGATGAGATGGATGAGTCAGTGATGCTGACCAACGACAACAGCATCGTCCAGCTGGAAGCCATCTATCAGTACACCATCCGCGATGTGCGGGAGTACCTCTTTGACGTGGAGGACCCGGAGGGCACCATGCACCTGGCCTTTGAAGCCATCCTGCGCCGCAACATCCAAAACCGCTCCCTGGACGACGCCTTGCTCAACAAGGACGCCATCGAGCAGGAAGTGCTGCCGGATTTCCAAGCGCTGATTGACTCCTATGACATGGGCGTCAAAATCCACAGCGTGCACATCCAAAACATCACCGTGCCTGACGCCGTCACCTCCTTTTATGAGGATGTGAACAACGCCAAGAACGAGATGACCCGGCGGCTGGACGAAGCCCAGCAGTACGAGTTCCGCGTGCTGCCCATGGCGCGCAGTAACGCCTATGAGCTGACCCAGAAGGCCATCGCCTACAAGGCCTCCACCGTGGCCCAGGCGGAGGCGGACACCGCCGTCTTTGACGCGGTGCTGCAGGCGTACAAGGCGCAGCCGGACACCGCCAAAAGCCGGATGCTGATTGAGACCATGCAAGGCATCCTGGGCGGCGCCGGGCGCATTGTAGTGGTGGACCAAAACAACAGCGTGCTGCAGCACCTGGACCTGGGCCAGCAGACAGTAAGCAATGACACAACAAAAGGAGGCGAGTAGGATGGAACAGTTCAACAACCAGCAAAACCGGCCAAATTACCCGCCCAGGCAGCCCAGCAAGCTCAACGAGGCATTGAAAAACTTTGCCAGGAAGAACACCAAGCTGCTGGTGATCATCGGCATCCTGCTGATCGCCGCCTTCATCCTGCTCAATGAGGCCTTCTTCATCGTTGGTGAGGCCGAGCAGGCCGTGGTCAGCCGCTTTGGCGTGATCAAGTCCATTATCCTGGACGACCAGAACACCTTCCATGAACGCTTCGCGTCGCAATTGAGCGGCGAAATCACGGCGGAGGGCGGCACGGTGGTCCAGAAGCGCGGCAGCGGGCTGCACTTCAAGGTGCCGTTTGTGGACAAGGTGGACAAGTTCCCTTCCCTGCTGTTTAACTACACCTCCAACTCCGAGACCGTCAACACCAGCGAGAAGAAGCAGTATAACATCACCACCTACGCCCAGTGGCGCATCGCGGACCCGGCCCTGTTCAGCCTGAAGCTGGGCAGCACGATGAACGCGGAAAACCAGCTGGACAACCTCATTCACCCGGTCATCGTGCAGGCCATCAACCGCCTGCTGGCGGAGGACTTCATCTCCAACAAGGAAGCCCTCAACAACGCGCTAAAAAACGGCCTGGTCACCATCAACCAGGACATGGTCATCCGTGGCATTGAGGTGACCGACATCCAGGTGCACCGCACCATCCTGCCCCAGGCCAACGTGGAGACCACCTATGACCGCATGAAGGCCGACCGCGCCAAGGTGGCCCAGCAGCTGCGCTCTGAAGGCGATGAGACCTACCGCAAGATGGTCTCCGACACCGATTTGAAGGCGGCGGAAATTGAGGCCGACGCCATCAAGACTGCCGGCGAAACCCGCGCCACCGCGGACGCGGCCGCCATGGACATCTACAACCAGGCCTACAAGGCGGATCCGGAGTTCTATCAGTTCTGGCGCTCCCTGGAAGCCTTAAGGGGCAGCTTCAAGGACAACTCCACCCTGGTCTTAAGCCAGGACCACCTCCTCTGGCAGCAGCTGCTGACCTGGGGGCTGGGTATCGCGGAATAAAGTTTCATTCAACAGCAAAACCGCGCCGGAGCAATTCCGGCGCGGTTTTCTTGACAGGATCCGTCAATCAGTTATGCGCGAAGCCTGACCGCGGTGCCCGAGCAGGTCACCATCAGCATGCCGTTGTCCGCGCCCAGCACCTCATAATCCATCTTCACGCCGACCACGGCGTCACAGCCCAGGTCCCTGGCGCGCTGTTCCATTTCCCGCAGCGCCTGGTCACGCGCGGCGAGCAGCTCCTCCTCATAGCCCTGGGAGCGGCCGCCGAAGATGTTGCGCAGGCCCGCTGCGATGTCCTTTAAGAAGTTGATGCCGGAGATGACCTCGCCAAAGACGATGCCCCGGTATTCCGCGATCGCGCGGCCTTCGACGCTGGGTGTGGTGGTGATGATCATGCTGTTGCTCTCCTTTGCCGGTTTGGCCTTAGTATAGCATCATCAATGGGCATGTAGTTTAAAGGGATTGTAAAACTTCCTCCCGGATTTTCTCAATCACCAGGCAGCCGGGCGCGCCGATGCCGGCATTGAGGAAGTCATGCCAGAGCACGCTGACATGGCGGGGGTTCAAGGACGCGGCATAAGAAAGCAGCGCTTCCTGTTCCCTTTGCCCTTCCTCATGCCCGGGATAGACGCACACCACCAAAACACCATACTGGATGAGCAGGCTGAGGGCGGCCTGAACCGCCTTTAGAGTCGTCTCCACTTGCGTGGTCACCCGCTTGTCGCTGCCGGGCAGCCAGCCCAGGTTGAAGGCAATTAGCTTCACGCCCTGCGGCACCACCTCAGCCATGCGCTCATGGCCCAGCAGGTGCAGTTGGGCCCGGTCATGCAGGCCGCTTTCCGTCAAGCGCTCCCGGGTGCGTTCCAGCGCCTGGGGCTGGACATCAAAGCCATGCACCAAGCCCTTCTCCCCCACCAATTGGCACAGCGTCAGGCAGTCCTGGCCGGTGCCCAAAGTGGCGTCCACCACTGTGTCCCCGGGCTGGATGACACGGGCAAAGATGTCCTTCGCGATGTGCCGGGCGGAGCGCAGCAGGGCCGGGTCCGCGGTCACAGCAGGGCCACCTCATCCATCGTCAGTTCGCGCCACTGGCCGCGCTCCAAGTCCCCCAGGGTTAGCTTGCCGTACTGCACACGCTTTAAGCGCACCACCTCATGGCCCACGGCCTCCACCATGCGGCGGATCTGGCGGTTGCGGCCCTCATGGATGGATATCAGGATGTCGGTTGAGAATGGGTCTTTTCGAAGAACCGACACCTTGGCCGGCGCCGTCTTGCGGTCATCAATCATGACGCCGTTGCGCAGGCGGTACAAGGATTCCTCGCTGAGCTGGTTGGACACGCGGGCGATGTAGCGCTTTTCCACCTCATGGCTGGGGTGGGTCAGCCGCTGGGTCAGTTCCCCGTCATTGGTCAAAATCAACAGGCCTTCGGAGTCAAAATCCAGCCGCCCGACCGGGAAGACGCGCACCGGGTAATCCCGGAAATGGTCCAGCACCGTGGGCCTGCCGCGCGGGTCGGAGACGGTGGTGACCTCGCCCACCGGCTTGTAGTAGAGGATGTAGCGCTTTTCTTCCTCCGGTACAACCCGCCGGCCTTCCACCATCACTTCATCGCCCGGCGCCACCAGCACGCCCATCTCCCGCACCACCTGGCCGTTGACGCTGACCAGGCCCTGCGCGATCATTTCCTCTGCTTTGCGCCGGGAGGCGACCCCGCAGGATGCCAGGTATTTTTGTAATCTCATGCTCTCCCCCATTGTCTTGCTTTGTTTTATTATAACCCATGCCCGCTCCAATGGACAGAAAACAGTGTCAGGACACAAAGATTAAAAAATTCTCATAATGGTTGACGAGCGATACTATGCGTCGTATGATATTGGCCATAGGAGGTGATTGGGTGGACATCCAATTAAAGCGCGGGCTGACCGAAATCTGTGTGCTGACCATGCTGGGAAAAGGCGATTCCTATGGCTACAGCCTGGCCAAGGACGCGGCCAGGCTGATGCCGCTGTCAGAATCCACGCTGTATCCGGTGCTCAAACGCCTGCAGGAAGCGGGCGCGGTGGAGACCTATTCCACCGAGTTCAATGGCCGGCTGCGCCACTACTACCGCATTACAGCGCTGGGGCGCAAACAACTGTCGGATTTTGTCCTGGAATGGGAAGCGCTGGGGCGCATCTATGAGGAAGCGGTCAAGGTGTTGGGAAACGAACAGATACAGGGAGGAACACAGGGATGAAGCGTGAGGAATACCTCAGGGAATTGAAGCTGGTGCTGGAAGAGGACAATTTTGGCCCGGTAGAGGAGGCCATCTCCTACTTCAACGAGCTGCTGGAGGACCGCATGATGGATGAGGGCCTGGACGAGGAAGCGGCGGTCGCCACCATGGAAGCCCCGCGGGAGGCGGCCAGGCAGCTGCTGCACACCCGCACGGCACAGGAAGAGCAAAAACAGGAAGCGGCCAACGCTGAAGAAGAGCCCTTCAAGCCCGGCGTGCGCACCATTGACGTCAAAGCCGGCCTGGTGAAGAACATCATCATCCGCGACCGCAACCAGCGCCTGATTGTGCGCGGCTGGGACAAGGACAGCATCGTCATCCATCACCCCGAAAGCAAAAAAATCCGTTATGACGTGACGCTGGAAGATGGCGCCTTGAGCCTCATCCGCAGGCCGCAGGAGTTTCAGTTCTTCAATTTTGATGTGGAAGTGTTTGACAGCAAGATGCGTGAAGTAACCCTGGATGTGCCCAAGGAACTGGCGGCGGAACTGAACCTGCGCACCAGCAACGGCAAACTGAGCGTCGAGCAGGTCAACTGCTGGGGAGTAGCCAACCTGACCACCAGCAACAGCGCGCTGGAGCTGCGCAATTTTTCCGCCAAGGACATCAACGCCAAATCCAGCAACGGCAGCCTGACCTTGAACCAGGTGACCAGCCAGAAAGAGATCTTCGCGGGCACCAGCAACAGCAAAATCCGGGCGGACCAGGCACGGGCGAACGACAAGCTGACGCTGAAAACCAGCAATGGCGGCATCGAGGTGCATGGGCTTTTCAGCCCCGCCATCTCGCTTACCACCAGCAACGCCAAAATCCACGGCGAGCTGCCCGGCAGCATGGCTGATTACGCCATCACCTCCGGCACCAGCAACAGCAAGAACAACCTGCCAAAGAGCCAGGTGGGCAGCAGCAAAACCTTAAGCGTGTTCACCAGCAACGCCAAAATCGAGCTGGACTTTGAAAACGGGCAGCCGACACAGCAGGCACAACAAGACCGGCCGCAAGATAGCGAGGAGAACATGGCAGAGCAGATTGAAGCCTGGGCGGAGCGCACCGCGCAGCAGGCGGAGGTCTGGGCCGGGCGCACCGCCAATTGGGCGGAGGAGATCAGCCAGAAGCTGGCGGATAAGTTAAGCCGTGCCTTTGATGACAAGCCCAGGGACCCCAAAGACTCTTAAAGCCAGGCAAGACAAAGGCGCGCTGGGCAAACTGCCGGCGCGCCTTTTGTGTTTATTAAGTCGGTTTACTTCGCGAACAAATTGGGCAGGAACATGCTGATTTGCGGGATGAAGGTGATCAGCAGCAGGGCCACAATCATGCACAGGTAGAAGGGCAGAGTGGCCTTGACGATTTTTTCAATGGGCCGTTTGGCGATGGCGGAACCGATGAACAGCACCGTGCCAACCGGCGGGGTGAGAAGGCCAATGCCGCAGTTGAGCACCAGGATGATGCCAAACTGAATCGGGGCGATCCCAATGCTTTGTGCCACAGGCAACAGCACCGGGGTGGCAATTAAAATGATGGGCGCCATGTCCATCACCATGCCCAGGACCAACAAAATCAGGTTGATGAGGAGGGCGATTACGATGGGGTTATCAGATATACTGGTGATGGCTTGCGCGGCCAGATCAGGCACGTGCAGGGTGGTCAGGCAGTAGCCAAAGGCGGTGGATATGGAGATGAGAATGAGCACGATGGACAGGGTTTCCACCGCCTCGTCCAGCGCCTTCCACACGCCCTTCCAGTTGAGGCCCTTGTATACAAAGACGCTGACAAACAGGCTGTAGATGACGGCGATGGCGGCGGACTCCGTCGCCGTGAACACGCCGCCCACCACGCCCACCACCACAATCAGGATGGCGGCCATGGCCCAGAAGGAAGAAAGAATCTGCCTGAACACATTTTTGATGCTGAAGGCCGAACCGCGCGGATAGTTGCGCTTGACGGCGATGATGTAGGAGCCCACCATCAAGCTGATGGCCAGGATGGCGCCAGGGATGTAGCCTGCCAGGAAGAGGGAGCCCACCGAGACGCCGCCAGCCGCCATGGCGTAGAGTACCATGTTGTGGCTGGGGGGCACCAGCAAGCCTTCCACAGAGGAGGTGATGGTAATGGCGGTGGAGAAATCAACATCATAACCTTGATCCACCATCATGGGGATGATGATGGAGCCCAGGCTGGCGGTGTCCGCGGCAGCGGAGCCGGAAATGCCGCCAAAGAAGTAGGAGTCCACCACGTTCACCATGGCCATACCGCCGCGCATCCAGCCCACCAGGGAGTCGGCCAGTTTGATCAGGCGTTCCCCGATACCGCCGGAGCCCATCAGCACGCCCATGGTGATAAAGAAGGGCACCGCCATGAGGCTGAAGGACCACATGCCCTTCACCATCTGCTGGGGCAGGGTCACCAGGGCCTGGCCCTGGACCAGAAGGCACAGCACGGTGGACAGGCCGACCGCGTAGGCGATGGGCACGCGCAGGGCGATGAGCAGGAAAAAGCTGCCAAGCAGCACGATGACAGCAAAAGTTTCAGTAGTCATACGCTCACCTCCGCAGCTTGTGGTTCATCCTTGACAAACAGCGCCCGGATGTGCAGGTAGACCTGCTCCACTTCAAAGATAATCATGCCCGCGCCCGCCAGGGGAATCGGGAAATACATCCAGAAGCGGCTCAGCCAGGGCATGGACTCATAGCGGCCAAAAGTGGCCAGCGGCGAGGTGCACACCTTCCAGCCGTACACCAGCATGACGATGCCCAGGGCCAGCACCAGAAGGTCTGAAAAGATGTCCAGAAATTTGACCACGCTCTTGGGCATCTTGCGGTCAAAGGCGGTCAGGCGGATGTGGTTGCCCTTGCGGATGGCCAGGGTCGCCGACAGCACCGCCATGTAGACCATCAGGGTCAACACCACCTGCTCGCTCCAGGCAGGGTCGGGAATGAAGGGAACATAACGGCCAATGACAGACATGGTGGTGATGAGGATATCGGCAATGAGCAGGATTTTACAAATGAACATGATCACTTTGTATGCCCATTCATACAAGGGCCGGATCTTGTCCAGAACCTGGAATACCCGGGGCATAGGCAGGCCTCCTCTCCAGCTTTAGGTTTTTTGAAGGGGCACAGGACGCCTTGCCTGTGCCCCGGGTCATATCATACTAATTGTATGTTCTTTGTTTATTGCAGGTCAAGCAGTTTCTGGTAGAGCTCGGCCTGGTCCTTGGTGTTGGACTGGATGGTGTTCTGGCAGGCTTCAACCCAGGGGGTTTTGTCGGTGACTTCGATGACGGTGACGCCTTCGGCCTTGAGCTGCTCCAGCACTTCGGCTTCTTTCTCTGCGGAGAACCTAGCGTTTTCTTCCTGCGCGAACTTGCCCGCTTCCATCACCCAGGCCTGTTGTTGCTCAGACAGTTTGTTCCAGCCGTTGTCGGTGATGATCAGCTGGATGGCGCCCAGGGTGTGGCCGTCCAGCATCAGGTAGGGGGCAACCTCGGGGAAGGCGTTGGAGCGGTAGTTGGCGATGGGCTGCTCTGCGCCATCCACCACGCCCGATTGCAGCGCGGAGTACAACTCGGTAAAGGAGACCACGGTGGGGCTGGCGCCCAGGTCGCGCACCATGCCGGTCATGACCGGGTCATCCGACACGCGCAGCTTGAGACCCTTGAGGTCTTCGATGGTTTCCACCTTGTTCTTGAGGAAGAAATGGCGGAAGCCCTCCTCACCATAGGCAAAACCGCGCAGGGGCAGGCCGATGGTCTGCGGCTCAGCCAGGAAGTCCGCGGACATATCGGAATTGACAAAATTCCAGAAATGCTCACGGCTGACGAAGGTGTAGGGGATGGACAGCAGTTTAGCCTTGTTGCAGCCGTAGCTGGTCAGGGCGAAAGCGGAGATGCGGGAGATGTCCACCGTGTCGCCGCCGGACAGAATGCCATCCAGCACCTGAGCTTCAGAGCCCAGAACGCCGGAGTGCTGAATATCGATTGTGATGGAGCCGCCGGACAGCTCTTCCACCTTGGTTTTGAAGGCTTGCGCCGTCATGCCCACGATGGTGTCCAGGGGGTTGACCTCGGCATAGACCAGGGTTACGGGGGATTCCGCCACCGCGGCGGTGGCGCCCAGAATCATCGTTAGAACGAACAGGAGTGCCAAGAACTTCTTCATACAGGTTCCTCCATATATTGATTTGCGCGGATCCCATCCGCTGCCGGTAATCCTGATTTTATCACACCAGTTTTCACAAGTCAATGCGGCGCCGGCCTGTGTTTTCGTCGTTTTGTCGCGATTTTGCCAAATGCTTTGACAAGCCCTGGGCGAAGACCTATATTGGTGCGGGCAGACGATTTCTGCATGCAATGTCTGAACGAACCACAGGAGCAAACCACGATGATGTCCGTTTTTCGCCGCCTGAAAACCCAGCAGCAGCACCTGCTGTATGCCTGTTTTTTCGCGTTTTTTTGCAATGGCGCGCTGTCGATGACCCTGGGCTCTGCCCTGCCGGACCTGCGCGCGGCCTACCACCTGGATGAGGCGGTGAGCGGGCTGATGCTGTCGGCTCACTCCGGGGGCAACCTGGCGGCGGGCCTGCTGTCGGGCCTGGCACCCCTGTACCTGGGCGAGAAACGCTCCATTTTGCTGTTGAGCGCGCTGGGCTTCCTGGGCTTTTTAATGATGCTGGTCTGGGGCAACCCGGTGTGGCTGATCATGGCCTTTTTGCTGACCGGCATGGGCAGGGGCAGCGTGACCAACTTCAGCAACCGCAAGGTGAACGCCCTGACCCTTGGCAGCCCCGCTGCATCCAACATGCTGCACGCCTCCTTTGCCGTGGGCGCCCTGGTGACGCCGCTGGCCTTCCTGGCCCTGCGCCGCGCCCTCTCCTGGCAGGCCGGGGTGGGCTTTGTGATGGTCGCATTGCTGTTCTCCCTGTTTTTCATGGGCACCCGGCCCATGGAGGAAAAGGAGCGCAAACAGGACAAGCGCCAGGACAAATCTCTGGTGTTTCTAAAGAACAAGGCCTTCCTGATCCTTGGCGGGATGATGTTCTTCTACCTGTGCTCGGAATACTCCATCAACGGCTGGCTGGTGACCTACATCCAAAGCAAGACCAGCCTGGTGGAATCCCTGGGCAGCGGGGAAGGCCTTCAGCAGCGCCTGAGCGACTACAGCCAGATGATGGCCACCCTGTTTTGGGTGCTGATGCTGGTAGGCCGCCTGGGCAGCGCGGCCTTGAGCGCCAAAATCCACCAGAAGACCTTGATGATGCTGGCCAGCTTTTCCACCGTCGTTTTCTTCGCCCTGATGCTGTTTGGTTCCAGCATCGCCCAGGTGACCTTCGCCGTGGCGGGCCTGGGCTTGTCCATGGCCGGCATCGCCCCCATGACCTATTCTGACGCCGCCATCTTCACCAACCGCTATCCCCTGGCCACCGGCGTGCTGCTGGCCTTTGGCTCCGCGGGCGCCGTGCTGATGCCCAGCTTGGTGGGCATCATGACCAAGTCCCTGGGCATGCTGGGCGGCATGAGCCTGATCCTGGGCGCCATCGTGCTGCTGGCGGTGTTCGCGGTGCTCAACCGCCTGATGCTGGGCAAGACGGCCATTCCGGAGGAAGCGGTGGCTTGATTATCCTCAAATGTATTGATTGATTTGAGTATGGGAAGGGAACATATGGAGCAAAGCAAGGGCCTGGAAATTTATCTGGACGAGAATAACTTCCGCAGGTTTGCCTTCTTTGACCGCTATGTGCGCACCGGCGCCTTGAAGCGGCCGCTCATCTTCCTGGCGGTGTTCGCGGTGCTGGCGCTGATCGCCTTCATCGCGGCGATGAACGGAGTACGCGGCGCCTGGTTGTTGGGCGGGGTGCTGTTGGGCATTGGCCTGCTGCTGCCCGTCAACCATTTCATCCGGTTTTTCTCAAACTTGAACAAACGCGTCAAGCAGCTGGGCCTGGACAAGAACAAGAAACGCCTGGCCTACACCCTCTTTTTGAAGCAAGACCCCAAGCACCTGGTGACGCAAAACGCAAAGCAGGAAAAATCCTCCCATAGCTGGAAGAAGATGCTGGGCGCCTGGGAACACAAGGGCGATGTCTATGTGTATGTGGAGGAAGGCAAGGTATATCTGATTCCGGGGGCGGTGCAGGATGCCAGGGAGACGATGGCGTTTTTGCAGACGGTGATGGCCAAGGAGAAGGTTCACAGGTAGGCACTTAATAAACTTAGTAGAAAAACCCCTGAAAACTCAAGGTTTTCAGGGGTTTTCTGGTGCGGTCGACGAGACTTGAACTCGTACGGTTTTCACCACACGCCCCTCAAACGTGCGCGTATGCCAGTTCCGCCACGACCGCAGGCAGCGAAGGTGATTATAGCCCAGGGGCAGGTTGGTGTCAAGAAAATTCCCGGTTGAGGCCACTTGGGGCCGACTGATGGCTTTCCAATTGAAGCCTATGAGAAGGCGGTTTCATCCTTCACCAACGGATTGGGTTTTTCGGGCACCTTCTCCAGCTGGTCAAAGGCGCGCACCACCAGGTAGGAATAGGGCGCATGGTCCTCTTCGCCCGGCTCCTTGCCCACCAGGGAGTGGGTCAGGTGCAGGGTCTTCACCAGCATCTGGGAAAACTCCACCGCGCCATAACTTGCCATCAGCCGCGAAACCTTGTCCCGCATCAGGCTGAGGTCATCGGGGTTCACGCGCTGGCCGGTGGCGTCATAATAGAACTTCTGGAAGCCGCGCAGGGTGAGCTTCATGACGCGCTCAATCCATTCATCGGGAATGACGGGCAGCTCCGCCAGGTGCTCCACCCAGGCATAGTCCACAAAGACGGCCAGGGACGCGCCGATGGCCTTCAAGGCCTGCTGGGACAAGGCGTTGAGGTAGGCCTGGCAAAACAGCAAGCCGGTCTGGGTGTCCGTCAACTCATTAAACAGCGCCACGGTGCTTAAAAACAGCGGATCGTCCTTGTATTTCCCGTAGCAGACCTGGCGGAAGGCGTCATCCACCCGCAGCACATAGCAGGCGCCCAGGTGGTCGCTTAAGCCCACGCGGGTGAAGATGTCGTCCGACACCAGGAAGTGTGTCAGGGGGCAGACCGCCTCATCCCGGGGCAGGTCGTGGGAGACCACGGGCGAGGCGAAGCCCAGGCCCAGCAGGTTTTCCGGCAAGACACCGGACAGCAGCTGCCGGTAAGCCCATACCTGCATCACCGCGGCCCCCTGGCTGTGCCCGGCCAGCAGCAGGCGGAAGGGGCTGCCCGGCTGGCCGCAGAACGCCAGCACCTCCTTGAGCGTCAGGTCCTCCCTGCCCAGGGCTTCAGCGGCCACGGGGAAGTGGATGTCCGCGGCGTTTTGCTCAAACTGGGCGGCGATGGCGGAGAAGCCCTCGTGGAAGTGGTCAATCTGGTTAAAGCGCATGTTGCCGGCCCAGTCCTGGGGGCGCTTGCCTGTGCCCATAAAGCCGATGGCCACGGTGAAGCGGCCGTCCTCCTCCGCTCGCATCAGCACGATGGCCTTGCCGGTTTCCTTTTCAAAGCGCAGGCTGGTGACAGAGCGCAGCTCGCTGAGGGGGTTGGACAGGGCAGTCAGCCCCTTGGCCAGGCGCGGCAGCACCAGGTTCATGATGGCCTGGCGCCAGTCGCTGACCTCCTCGCGTGCGCGCACGCCGCCAATCAGCCGGTCGTCCACCTGGATGGTGACATCGGTCCAGCCCGCGCTCAGCCACGGTCCCAGGTCAAAATCATAGGCCGTTTGCGCCAATTCCAGCCCAAAGCGGGCCGCCTGGCGGTTTAGCTGCCCTTGGTTGCACTGCTCGTACCAGTCCAGCTGGCGCAGGTCGGTCTTGGTGTAATTCCCCAGATGCGGCATGTAAACACCTCCCCTGTTCGCACCCCCATTCTACCAAAAAAGCGCCGACATGGAAGATGCTTGCAAAGCGCCAGATTCAGCCGTATAATACAAACGGTTGATCCGCGGTCTGTGGTTGAAAGCCGATGCCAGTCGCAGGCAAAACGGCCCACGTAAGCCGGCGAAACGCCGGTGAGCATGGTGCGGTCTAGAGGTCAGTCCGGCCGGGCGCAAGCCCGAGAGGGTGGCGTAGGGCGCGAACGCGCTAAGCTAAGCTCCAGCCGGCGGGTGTGGGGTCAAAGACCAGGTCAGCGCGGGCAGTCAACCTATTTTTTGTCAGGGGGTTTCCAACCACATGTACCAGGACAAGACCATGGTTTGCCGGGATTGCGGCAGCGAGTTCACCTTCACCAGCGGCGAACAGGAATTCTACGGGGAAAAAGGCTTCCAGAACGAACCGACACGCTGCAGGGATTGCCGCCAGAACCGCAAGTCCAGCAGGCCCGCGAACAACGGACCGCGCGAAATGCACGACGCCACCTGCGCGCAGTGCGGGGCCCACACCCAGGTGCCCTTCCTGCCCAAGAACGACCGTCCCGTCTACTGCAGCGAGTGCTTTTCCGCGATGCGCAGATAAATAGTACAAAAGGATAGCAAGGTCACCCGCGTAAGCGGGTGATTTTTTTA
>LSQX01035706.1_pt1 | contig 17362 bp, 9 predicted proteins | sample 654561 | NCBI WGS metagenome assembly LSQX01 (sample SAMN04489861, study PRJNA283612) | anaerobic digester metagenome | isolation source: 4 biogas reactors fed with cattle manure at either 37C or 55C with and... | place: Denmark: Kongens Lyngby | collected 2014
TCGCCGCCCAATGGCACACCTTGTCCCCACACTTTGTCTCCACACCTTGTCGGCTACGCTTCGTCCCCACACTTCGTCCCTACGCTTTGTCGAAAGCTAAAGATGGGGTGGCTGGCTGGTTGACGCGGCGTCCCCGCTGCGTGCCAGTCCTGCGCCAGACCTACCGTGACACCCTTGCGACCGGTCTTGGCCGTACAGTTTCTGCATGGGTTGCAGTCGGGCCGGAGTACCGGCTTCAGCCGGAAGTCAACAAGGGCCTTCAGGCCCGCGATGCCCATTTTTCCTTGAAAAATGGGGGTATGGGAACGGGGCTGAAGCCCCTGAACCACTTCCGCCTGAAGGCGGTACTCCGACCACCGCACAGGGCGTTTTTATATCAGTACCAGGCCATCCTTGTGCATGCGCGGCGTCCCCGCCGCGTGCCCCTGTTCCTAAACCGTATCCCGCCCCATCAGGGTCTGTACAAGCTCACGGTACAGCGAACCGCATGGTAGGGCGAGCCGTCCCCGTCATGCCGCTACGCGGCGTGACCGGCGAGCCGCACTCAAGGCTCTGCACCGCCAATCCCGCCCGTTCCGCCACCTATCCGCCTTGCGGGAACTGCACCAATGTGGCGCGGACATTCCTGTCTGCGCACGTCCGCGAGGGCAAACAGGAATGTCTGCCCCACACTATCACGCTCCATCGCTGCAGCTAGCCGGGACGGCGTCGCCCCAACTATGCTTACACGCCATTGCGGGAGCTGCACCAATGTGGCGCGGACATTCCTGTCNNCCACACTACCACGCTCCATCGCTGCTGCTAGCCGGGACGGCTTCGCCCCACCTTTGCTGGCGCGCTTCTGCGGGAGCTTCCCCGGCACTCGACGACAGCCGACGACAATCAACGAAATTGTTGATCATACGACTCAGACGTATGATCGAAGAGGGTAAAAGGAGAGAGGGGACGCGGGGAGTTTTCGTTCTAGTCTGAGACAGCCCATTCAAATCTGCGGCATATGCGCCTGCGAAGCAGGACATCTGCGGTTAAAATTCTTCGCGCCTTCGCGCCTTCGCGTGAGCTTTGTTACCTTCGACAAAGTTACCGACAAAGCTCTCGCGACAAAGTGGCGTCTCTGACCTGTTCTAACTGGCGACCGCCGGTCGCCAGTGGCCCCACTGAACCCTAGTCTGAGACACCCTATGCCAATCTGCGAAAATCTGCGAAATCTGCGGTTAAGACTCTCCGCGTCTCCGCACCTTCGCATAATCTTTCCCTGTTGCTTTCGACGAAGGCGACAAAGTTACCGACAAAGCTCGCGACAAAGTGGCGTCTCTGGCCTGTTCCAACTGTCTACTGCCACTGCCTACTGCTACTGCCGCCGCCCTGCAGGGCAGCGGCAATACTGAACCCTGAACCCTGGCTCCTGCCCCCTTGGTGTGTGGCAACCATGTTGAATCACACCCAGCCGGTTGCCGGTCGGATTTCAATGATTGCGCTTTTGCGCAAAAAGCGTATCATGTGCCCGTGTTCAGTTGGGGTGTCTGCCGCCGTGGCAGTCTGAGATCATACCCATGGAACCTGAACCGGGTCATGCCGGCGTAGGGATACTGATTGCCTTGGACGCTGAAAGCGCCGGCCACGATGCTCCGACTGTTTCACCATCACCAACAACCCAGGAGCATCATGCACAAACAACTCATGGAGACAACCATCTCCGGCGCCATCGTCCGGAGCTTCACCGCCAAGCTGGAACGGAACCTTGCCGTGGATGTGGCGGTCATCGGCGCGGGTCCCTCGGGACTGGTCGCCGCCCACGATCTGGCTCGCGCCGGATTCCGCGTGGCCATCTTTGAAAGCAAGCTCGCCCCCGGCGGCGGCACATGGGGTGGCGGCATGATGATGAACGAGGTCGTCGTGCAGGACGATGCCGCGGCGATTCTACATGAGTTCGGCATAACGACTGTCGAACTTGGCAACGGTTACCACACGCTGGATTCCGTCGAGATGGCGTCGGGGCTCATCTTCGGAGCGCGGCGCGCCGGTGCCGTCATCTTCAACGCCATGTGTGCCGAGGATGTCGTGATCCATGACGGTGTCGTCAGCGGTGTCGTGATCAACTGGAATCCCATACGGCGGCTGGAGATGCACGTCGATCCGCTCGTGGTCGTCTCGCGCGCGCTGGTTGACGGCACGGGGCATCCCAGCGAGATTGTCGCCAAGGTTGTCAACAAGGCCGGCATGAGGATCGACTCCCCCACGGGCGGCATCGTCGGTGAGAAGCCGATGTGGATGGCGGATGGGGAGCGCACGACCGTCGAGAACACCAAACGGCTCTGTCCCGGACTCTACGCCTCCGGCATGGCGGCCAACAATGTCCAGGGCGGCTTCCGCATGGGGCCCATTTTCGGTGGCATGCTGAAGAGCGGCCGCAAGGTTGCCCGCCTGATCGCCGAGGATCTCGCACCATGAGCGCGGCAGGCAAGGTGCCGGACGACACACGTTTCGGGCTCTACCTGATTCTAACCAATCCCCGTATGGGCTACGAAGCCTGTGCCGAGGCGGCGGTCAAGGCCGGGGTACGCTATCTCCAGTTGCGCATGAAGGAGACGCCGCGCGATGAAGTCGTCGCGGTTGCGCGGAACCTGCGCGGCATTACCGCCGGTACCGCCACGCGGTTCATCGTCAACGACGATCCTTCCATTGCATCCGAGGTAGGCGCCGACGGTGTGCATCTTGGCCAGACGGACATGCCGATTGAAACGGTGCGGGAGCGCTATCCCGGGCTTGGGATCATAGGGCTCTCCACCCATGATGCGGATCAGGCGGCGCGTGCCAACCAGGCCGCGCCCGCCTACATCGGTGTGGGGCCTGTGTTCGCCACTCCCACCAAGGCGGTTCCCGATCCCGTCCTCGGCTGTGCCGAGGCCGGACGCATCATCCGCGCCAGCAGCGTGCCGGCCGTGGCGATTGGTGGTATAGATGCCACGACGTTGCCATCCGTGCTGGCAGCCGGAGCGGTCAACTTCGCCGTGGTGCGGGCCGTGTGCGGCGCCGCATCTCCCCTCGATGCCATACGGCGCTTGCAGGACGTCTGGGCGGCGGCCGTACCGTGAGATTCGCCTGAACGGTCGCAGTCGCGTCGGAGTACCGACTTTAGTCGGAAGTGGTTCAGGGGCTTCAGCCCCGTGCTCATGGCTACATATCGGCACCCGGGCCAGAAGGCCTTTGCCGTCTTCCGGCTGAAGGGAGTGTTGACTTATTGCGAATCCCTGCTGTTGTTTTTTGAATCAGGAACTCACGAAATCAGGGTTTTGTTTGTGGCAACTGCACATTCTTGCATCCTTCCTGAGATCTTGAGTTTCTGATTAAGTTTTCCGCACACGCACTCGTGCCATGGGCTTTGTCTGTAACGTAAGCAGTTTTGAATGTCCGAAGCCAACCGTGGTACACTCATCTCCGGCATTAGCAAGCCGACGAGTACGACGCCAGCGATTGGCTTCGGTAAAATACTAGCAAAGAGCCCGATTGGCGTCAAAACCACGTTGTATAACGGACGTAATCGGCTAGTGACAGGGCTGGTGCTCGATGGGTACACGGAGAGCGGGCGAGTTGTGAATGGTGAATAGGTATAAAAGGGTTCCATGTTCCATGTTCCATGTTCCATGTTTCCATGTTCCATGTTGTCTTCCGATGGTTAAACATGCTAGACTTTTTGCATGGAAAAGGCTCTTCAGGTTCTCAATGAGCTTGAGCGTAATGGCGAGTTGGGGCGATACGCGATCGGCGGTGCCATGGCGGCGACGTTCTATATTGAGCCCGTTCTGACGTTCGACTTGGACATCTTTGTTGTGCTGCCAGAAGCTGCTGGTGGGCTGCTGACGCTTGCCCCGCTGTATCAGGCGCTAAGGACTCGCGGCTACACGGCCGAAGGCGACTGTGTAATGATCGAGAGTATACCGGTTCAGTTTCTACCAGCATTCAATCCGCTGCTGGAGGAAGCATTGGCAGAGGCTCGAAATGTGACCTATGGCGAGACGCCAACACGCGTCTTGCGTATCGAACATCTGGCTGCCATCGCAGTCCAGACCGGACGCGCGAAAGACCGTCAGCGGGTAGCACTGTTTGCCGATGGTGCGGAGATGGATCAGCCACTGCTGAAAAGTATTCTCGAACGGTACGGTTTGGAGACGAAATGGGCGGAATGGATGGGATAACAAATGGATGGGATAACACCTGAAATCAAGCGACTGCTCGATGCTAAGCAGGAACGGCGGCGCCAACTCGCTCGACTGCCGTTTCCCGAGAAAGTGCGTATCGTGGTGCGCTTGCAAGAGATGGCTGCACCACTGTTGAGGGCAAGAGGAAAGTCGGTTTATGTCTGGCCGGTAGATGCCGCTGCTACCACCACGGCGCGGAAAGCCAGAGCGGAATCGTCAGCAGGCAGGCGACGTGGGTAGTGAGTACCGTGGTGGCGGCGAAGCGGGCATCGCAGCCGTAGGCCTCGGCAAACATCACGCTGGCCATGGCGCAGGGCTGTGCCGCCACGATCAGCAGGGCCGGACGCACGGCGGGCGGGAAGGGGAGCCAGAATAGCAGCAGTGTCGCCAGCGCGGGGATGATTACCAGACGCAGGAAGGTTGTCAACACGGCCAGGGGGGCAAAGAGCTGGTCGCCCTTGATCTCGGCACAGCGCGAGCCGACGATGATCGCGGCCAGCGGAATCGTAGCCTGTCCGGTCATGTGGAGCGCCGTGGAGAACATGTCGGCCACGGCACCGCCCAGCGGAGTGGCCTGCACGGCGTCAATCGTCCCGCCCGCATGGTGGCGCAGCAGCAGCCAGCCGGCCGCGGCCGCCATGGCCAGCAGGGGCATCGAGGCCAGATTGCGCAGGCGCGATCCAATCAGCCTGGCACATGCCGCCAGGCGTTCCTTGCGTGTGAGCGGTCCGCTGCCGCAGCTTGCGCCCGCCGTCTCATTGCCACCCGTCAGCGCCTGCAGGCCGAAGGTCCAGACCACCAGTTCCGCGCCGAGCGCCGAGAAGATGATCTGCGCCACGCCCTTCTCATCAAGCAGGGTGGCGGCCAGCATGATCGGCAGGAAGGAGTAGTTGTTGATCATGCACTGGAAGTGGAACATGGCCCTGGTCGGGCGCGGCTCGCGGCGGATCAGGGGCATGACCGCCAGTCCCACGGCCCAGCCCACCATCATGATCATAGCCGAACCGGCCGGCAACGGCCAGTTTGAGAGCAGTGTCGGCCAGGTGAAGTTGCGCGTCTGCGACGAGAGGATCAGCGCGGGGTAGATGACGTTGATCTGCAGCAGCGAGAGCTGGCGGTTGAAGTCGGTATCAATGATATTCCGCCTTCGCAGAACGAAGCCCGCGGCGCTGATCAGGAAGATGCAGGCCGTCTTGAAGAAGACATCCAGCATGGATCAGGCACCTGTTGCAGCCAGAAGCTCGGGCAGCGTGGTGCGGCCCTCGTAGAGCGCCTTGCCGACGATCACCCCGAGCAGGTTGTCGCGCCCGAGAGCCGCGAGCGCCCGCACATCCCCGGCACGGCTGACGCCGCCCGAGGCGATCACCTTGCACGGTACAGCTTCGCAAATCTGATCCATGGCAGGGATGTTGGGACCCGTGAGCATGCCGTCGGTGGCTGTGTCGGTGTAGATGATGGTGCCGACACCCAGCGCCGCGACGCGTTGCGCGAGGTCGGTGGCGCGTACCCGCGTGGTCTCGACCCAGCCTTTCACCTGCACCCAGCCGTCGCGGGCATCAATGCCCACGGCGATACGCTCGCCGCCATGGCGTTTGACAAGCCGCGACAGCGCCTCGTCGTCGTCCAGTGCCCGCGTGCCGATAATCACACGCGCCACGCCGGCATCAACCATGCGCTGCACGTCGGCATCGGTACGCATACCGCCGCCGATCTGCACCGGAATCTCGAGTGCCGCCACAATGCGGGCAATCACATCGGCATGCGCCGGTGTGCCCTTGAAGGCGCCGTCGAGGTCAACGACATGCAGCGCCTGTGCGCCGAGCGTCTGCCAGTGGAGCGCCATGGCGACAGGATCATCGCCGTAAACCGTGGCCTTGTCGGCCCGTCCCTGGCGCAGCCGCACGCAGCGGCCTTCCTGGAGGTCGATAGCGGGAAAGATCGTCATGTCAGATGGTTCCCTTCGAGGAGGGGATGCCGGTCTCGCGCGGGTCGCGCTCGACAGCCATGCGCAGCGCGCGGGCGAGGCCCTTGAAGACCGACTCGTAGGCGTGGTGTACCTCGGCGCCGTAGAGGTGGGCGATGTGGAGGTTCATGCGCGCCTGCGTGACGAAGGCGCGGAAGAACTCCTCGATCAGCTTGACGTTGAAGTCGCGGATGTTGGGGGTGGGGTCGGCGATCGAGTAGACCAGGAAGGGGCGTCCGCCGAGATCGAGCGCCACGCGGGCGAGCGACTCGTCCATCGGCAGCAGGCTGAAGCCGTAGCGGCGGATGCCGCGCCGGTCGCCGAGGGCCTGGTCAATGGCCGTGCCGAGAACCAGCCCGAGATCCTCGACTGTGTGGTGGTAGTCGACTTCCAGATCGCCGACGGCCTTGATATCGAGATCGATCAGCGCGTGGCGCGCGACGATCTCGAGCATGTGATCCATGAAGGGGATGCCCGTGTCAATGGAGCAGGCGCCTGTGCCGTCGAGGTCGAGCTTGATGGCGATGTCGGTTTCGCGGGTCTTGCGGTGCTGGGAGGCGGTGCGGTGGTTCATGGTCTCTCCTTAGGCGAGGTTTTCGAGCAGCGTGTCGATCTCGGCGTCGGTGCCGATGGTGATGCGGATCGAGTCGCCCGTGGTGGGGCCGGGGAAGTAGCGGACGTAGATTTCGGCCGCGCGCAACTGGTTGAAGACGCGTTCGGCGTCGCCATCCGGCGGGCGGGCGAAGAGGAAGTTGGTGGCCGAGTCCAGCACACGCCAGCCACGCTTGCGCAGTTCCTGCGTCAGGCGGGCGCGGGTGGCGAGGATGCGCTTGACGTTGGCGTGCATGTGGTCGAGGTCGTTGAGCGCCGCGAGGGCCAGCTTCTGGGGGATGGCGCCGAGGTTGTAGGAGTCCTTGATCTTGTAGAGCGCCTGGATGAGCTCGACCGGGCCGACGGCGTAGCCGAAGCGCAGTCCGGCCAGCGAGAAGGACTTCGAGAGCGTGCGCATCACGATGGTGTTGCGGTTGCCTGCGGCGGTCGCCAGATCCATGCAGTTGTGCGGGGCGAAGTCGGCATAGGCCTCGTCGATGAACACCACGCCGGGGAAAGTGCGGCAGAACTCCGCCACGGTCGCCTTGTCGTGCTGCAGGCTGGTGGGGGCGTTGGGGTTGGCCATGAAGAAGAGCGACGCCTCATAGTCCGGCGGCAGTTGCCAGCCGTAGTTGGCGGTAAGGGGGGCGGGGCGCTTCTCCACCTGGCGGATATCGGCCAGGATCGGGTAGAGGGAGTAAGAGGGCACGAAGTAGCCGACCGAGCCGTCGTCATTGACGAAGGCGCGGGTGGCTAGCGCCAGGATCTCGTCCGATCCATTGCCCGCGAAGACCTGCTCGACCGGGCAGCCGTGAATCTCGGCGATGCGCTGGCGTACGGCGACGGCCAGCGGGTCGGAGTAGCGGCGCAACGAGGCGGGGTCGACGGCCGCCAGCGCGGCGGCGACGGCGGGCGAGGGCGGGTAGGGGTTCTCGTTGGTGTTGAGCTTGACGAGCCGTTGGCCGCGCGGCTGTTCGCCCGGCGTATAGCCGGACATGGACGCGACGTGGCGCGCGATGAGGGGGTTGGACATGATTCAATTAACGTACCGGACGCGGCGCGAATCGTCAAGGTGTTGATGGTTGGTGGTGAATATAACGCAGAGGCGCAGAGACGCAGATGGGGTGGAAGAAGTCACTCCCCACTTTGTCGCGAGCGTTGTAGGTGACTTTGCCGACTTTCGTCGAAGGCGAAGAGTGAGTAAGCGGGTAGTTTAAGTGTACCGCTTGAGAGTGAGTTTAAGTGTGGGTTTAAGTGTGTGCTTCGCGCTTGCACCTACACTTACTCCCACACTTACTCTCACACTTAAACGGCACGCTCCACCCGCTTACTCCCGGTTCCGTCAATTCTTTTGTTTTCGCGGTTCCTCTTGGCACCTTGGCGGTTCAATTTCTTTCGAGGACGAGGACGAGGACGAGGACGAACAGAACAGAACCATCCGCATTCCGCCCACTATTCATGCGCCCCCCTGTCGCTAGCCGATTACGACACGGATGTCCACCCCTTCGGGTATGCGTTGAAGGGCAGGCGGCAGCCTGCCCTTCAATCTCGCCGGCCTACGCCCAGCCGCGCTGGCGCACGGCCTGTGCCACGCGCTTGATGGCAATGATGTAGGCCGCGTCGCGGCGGTAGAGCTTCTGGCTCTTGGCCAGCTCGTTGACGGCGGCGAAGGCCGAGGTCATCTTGGTGTCGAGCCTGTCGAGCACCTCGTCGCGATCCCAGAAGTAGTTGGTGTTGCACTGCACCTGCTCGAAGTAGCTGCAGGTAACACCGCCGGCGTTGGTGAGGAAGTCGGGCAGCACATAGATCTGGCGCGCCTTGATCACCTCGTCGGCCTCGGGGGTGGTGGGGCCGTTGGCGGCTTCGCAGAGCACCTTGACGCCCGGGGCGATCTTCTGCACCGTCTCGGCGTTGATCTGGTTCTCGAGGGCGGCGGGGATCACGATGTCCACATCCTGCTCCAGCCAGGCGCCACCCGGCAGCACCTCGTAGCCGAGGTCGAGCGCGCCCTGCTTGTCGATACTGCCGAACTTGTCGGTAATGCCGCGCAGTTCCTCGAGTCCGATGCCGCCGGACTTGCGGAAGGTGTAGGCGGTCTTGTCCTGCTGGTTCCAGCAGGAGATGGCCTTGACCGTACCGCCGAGTTCCAGATACTTCTGCACGGTGTACTGCGCCACGTTGCCAAAGCCCTGCACGCTGGCGGTCGTCCCGGAGATATCCATGCCAATGTCCTTGAGTGCCTCGCGCAGCACGAAGATCACGCCGAAACCGGTGGCTTCGGTACGTCCCAGCGAACCGCCCATGCCCACCGGCTTGCCGGTGATGAAGCCAGGATAGCGCCCGCCATGGATGGTCTCGAACTCGTCGAGCATCCAGAGCATGTGCTGTCCGTTGCTCATCACGTCCGGTGCCGGCACGTCGTTGACCGGGCCGACGTTGCGTGCGATCTGGCGCACCCAGCCGCGGCAGAGCTGTTCCTGCTCGCGCATGCTGAGCTGCCGGGGGTCGCAGACGATGCCGCCCTTGGCGCCGCCCAGCGGGATGTCCGTGACAGAGCACTTCCAGGTCATCCACATCGAGAGAGCGCGCACGGTGTCGATGGTCTCCGCCGGATGGAAGCGGATGCCGCCCTTGGCGGGGCCGCGGGCGTCGTTGTGCTGCACACGGAAGCCCTGGAAGACCTTGACCTTGCCGTTGTCCATGCGGACGGGGATGGTGAAGGTGTATTCGCGCTGCGGCTGCCGTAGCAATTCGCGGAGTCCCTCGTCGAGTTCGAGGACGGCGGCGATGTTGTCGAACTGGCTCTGCGCCACAGCATAGGGATTGTAGGAACTGGTTTGCATCGGGGTCTGTTTTCGAGTGTTGTGAGTGAAAGACGCAGGTGCAGATTGGCACCATGCGTGTGCGGGAAAAAAGGTACGCCTTTTTCCCGCGCAACGCAACATGAAAGATGCGGGCCGGGGTAAACGGCTGGTAATCGGTTGGCGACATGGGGGGCTCACGGATGCGCATGAAGCGTGGGTGATCGCAGCACCTACTTTGTCGCGAGCTTTGTCGGTCACTTTGTCGAAAGCGAAAGAGCAAGCGAATGTTACGGCACCCCGTTCGCTTCAGATGCGCTATGGAGCCCGCGGTCTCCGCGGTGTATTGGAGAGCGCATGGATGGCGAACGATACCGCCGGGGACGGCGTGCTCCAGCGTCCCGGCTATTCCGTTCACATCTGCTGGCGCCCGTACAGAACCACCCCGTGTGCCACCACGGCACAAGCTCACGGTACAGCGAATCGAAGGGTAGGGCGACGCCGTACCCGTCACGCCGCTACACGGTGTGAACGGCGAGCCGCATCGTGATTTAACCGCCAAGACGCCAGGGACGCCAAGAGTAGTTTTGTTTTAACCGCAGATGTCGCAGATGCCCGCAGATTTTGTGATTGGTTGTGCTTCGCTCTTCCCTTTTTGCTCATCCCCGACAGCCCCGTTGTCATCGACTGTCGTCGAGCACCAGGGTGCATCTGCAGAAGCGCGCCAGCACAGAAGGGCGAAGCCGTCCCGGCTAGCCGCAGATATGGAGCGATGGAGCGAAATAAGCGCCAACGGCGCGACCTATCCCAGCTAGGGCAACGCCCTAGGAAAACACGGCCAGGAAGAACGAGGGCTGAAGGCCCGGCCTATTATCGGTGTATTTCCCACAACTATATCCCGCCCCTTCAGGGCTCGTCCTTATGTTATCCATTCCCCAGGGCGTTGCCCTGGGCTGGCATGTCCCGCCCCTTCAGGGCTTTCATAAGCTTTATCACGGGCTTTGTAGATAGCTAAAGATTAAGCGGGTGGAGTACCGTTTAAGAGCGGGATTAAGTGTGGGTTTAAGTGAGTGCTTCGCGCTTGCACCTTATCTCCACGCCTTGTCCCTCTTTACACTCTTTCCCCTTTGAGGTGCCCCTTCAGGGCGCAGGGGGCGCTCTTTGGAGGGACGATTATTGCGACCACACAGTGGCTCGCAATTTAGAGGGTAAAAGCGCTGCGCTGCCCTTTCGCCGCCCCCACACAACACCTTGTCTCCACACCTTGTCTCCACACTTAGTCACTTCACACTTAGTCGCTTCACACTTAGTCGCCACACTTAGTCCTAAGCTAAAGACAGGGCAGCCGGTAATAGCGGCAGCATTCTCGCCCTCGTCCTCGTCCTCGACCCCCGGGACTGCCGAGCCTGCCGGGACAGCCGGTGGTGGGGCAAGCGTCTGCTTGCCCGCGGACATGTGGACGAGCAGACGCTCGTCTACTTTGTCGCGAGCTTTGTCGGTCACTTTGTCGAAAGCGAAAGATTAAGCGGGTGGTTTAAGTGTGCCGTTTAAGAGTGAGTTTAAGTGTGGGTTTAAGTGGTCAAGAACTCAAGAAAAGTGCAAGAATGCGCGGTATCCACAAACAATTCCTTGCCTATAACTTGGACATTTTGTCGCAGTTACTGCATGGTTTTCTCGCGGCGCAGCCGCGCGGCAGGCTGATTTCTTGAGTTCCTGATAAAAATAGCAGCAGGGATGTGCAATAAATCAACACTCCCTGTAGGCGGAGAGACGGGCAGTATGCGCCGAGACGCGGTGGCCGCGTCCCGGCGCACTGCACTACTTCCTCTTCCGGGGCGCGGCCTTCTTCCGAGACGGGCGCTTCCGGGTGAAGATGGACCGGATGCGCTTCATGTCGAACTTGGTGGTACGGTCGTAGTTGTAGACGCCGTTCTGCTCCTGCTCGACATCCGTGAGCTGCGTGTAGCAGTAGCCGGAAATCCGCTTGGCGGAGAGGATCACGTCCACCTCGTCCGAGAGGATCCTGTAGAAGGTCTCGAGGTCCGGGATGTCGGCACCATAGCCCCACGTGTTGTCGGCGTGCGGACGGCGGTCGGGCGGGATCCACTTGAGGCCGCCGAACTCGTCGATCATGTAGGGCTGGCCGCGGTAGGGCTTCTGCCATGGCGCGTGCTGGTCGAAGGCCCAGACGGTGCCGGGGGGCGTGTCGATCACGCCGAGCTGCTCGGGACGGGCGTAGTTGTGGATCGTCCAGAGGTCGGTGATATGGTGGATATACCCGCTGGTGTCGTTCACGGGGCGCGTGGGGTCGATCGCCTTGGTGATGTTGTAGGCGTCGATATGCACGCGGCCGTGCTGCAGGATGTTGCTGACGTAGCCCGTCTCGTTGAAGGGTGTCCAGGCGATGATCGAGGGGTGGTTGCGGTCGCGCACCACAATCTCGGCCCACTCGCTGAGGAAGTTGCGCGCCGAGGTGATGTCGTTGACATCGCAGCCCCAGCTCGCCGACTCGCCCCATGTGAGGTAGCCGAGGCGGTCCGCCCAGTAGTGGAAGCGCTCCTCGAAGACCTTCTGGTGCAGGCGTGCGCCATTGAAGCCGGCAGCCATCGAGAGCTCGATGTCGCGCCGCAGCGCCTCGTCGGTCGGGGCCGTCCAGATACCGTCGGGATAGAAGCCCTGGTCGAGCACCAGCCGCAGGTAGATCGGCTTGTTGTTGAGGAAGACGCGATCACCCTCGATATGCACCTTGCGCAGACCGGCGTAGCTCCCGACCGTATCTATAACCTTGCCCTTCTTATCAATGACCTCGAAGCGCAGATCGTAGAGGAAGGGCGACTCGGGCGACCAGGTCTTCGGCGTCTTGACGGGTAGGATCACGGGAACGCCATCCGCCGCCGTGGTCTCGGCCGTGGCGACGGTCTTCCTGCCGTCGAGCAGCGTGGCGCGGAAGATGTTGCCGGCGGCCAGGCCGTGGAAGGAGGGCGTCACGATGAAGCGCGCGCCATCGAGATCGGGGACTGTCTGGCAGTCCCTGATGCCGAAGGGCGAGACCGCCTCCAGCCAGACCGTCTGCCAGATGCCGGTGGTGCGGGTGTAGTGGCAGCCGGCCGACTTGAAGTTGCTGCACTGCTTGCCGCGGGTCTGCCCGCTCGCGCCGCGCGTGATGTCGTGGACGCGGACGACGAGATCGTAGGTCTTGCCGGCCTCGACGTAGGGCGTGATATCATGCGTGAAGGAGGATGAGCCGCCGAAATGGGCGCCGACCGAAACGCCATCAATGTAGACTTCGCTCTCGAAGTCGACGGCGCCGAAGTGCAGCAGGATCAGGCTCTTCTTCCAGGAGGCCGGAATCTCGATCTTGCGGTGATACCACATATCCTCGATGAAATCGGTATGGCCCACTCCGGAGAGCGGGCTTTCGGGGCAGAAGGGAACCGTGATCTCGCGGTCAAAGCCCTTGCTCTTGAATAGCTCGCGGCCGGCATCGCGTCCCGAGTGACCAAAGTCGAACTCGAAGGTCCAGGTGCCGTTGAGGTTGGTCCAGTCCTCGCGCACGAATTGCGGGCGCGGGTATTCGGGGCGGGGAATCTGCTGTGCCTTGTTCATAGTAGTTCCTTCTCTTGCTTAGTTGAGAATCGCTGCCGATGCCGCAAGCTCCTCGACACCACCCACATCCTTGAGGCGGATGGCCGGGGCGCTGGGCTTGAAGTCCAGCAGGTCGAGCTTGTGGCGGTTCATGCCGACGGTGATGGCGCGGACCTTGATGGGCAGGTCGATCCGCTTGTCGCCGCCCTCCGAGACCCACTGCTCGCTGACGGGCCCCGGGCTGTGGTCGTTGACCAGCGTGGTGGCCCTAAGCGCCGTGTAGACGAAGTTCCAGCCGTCGAAGCTCACGGCCAGGTTGCCGGGCCAGTCCATGATGTTGCAACCCCACGAGGGGCCGGTCGTCTCGTTCTTGAAGACCTCGCCCCCGGCGTCCTCGATCTCGAAGCGGATCTGCCCCCAGTTGGAGTTGCCCTTGACCCAGACACCGATAACCGATGGGTTGCCGGGGACGGGCTTGGGCTCCTTGAAACGCACCGTGGTGTACTCGGTGATGTACTTGCTGGTGTCGGTGTTCTTGGAGGTGTCGAGTGCCACCTCGATGCAGTCGCCCTTCTCCTCGTCGGTGACCTGCGCCAGCGTGAAGTCAGAGGCCTGCATGATCGGGAGAGAGTGTGTGTTGCCGGTGGTGAAGGAGAGGTCGGGCTCCAGCGTGACCTCGTCGGCCTTGTCGATGGCCCAGGCGGTCTGTGCGCGTGCGGCGAGGGCCTGATCCTTCTTGAAGGTGCGGCCCGCGATGCTGACGCCGTTGATGGGCTTGTCCACGACGAGGTAGGTCGGCGAGGTGCCGCCGTTGACGACGGCCTTGCCCTTGCCGAAGTTCGCGGTCGCACCCAGCATGTAGGTCGCGACGCCGCCTGTCGTGCTGTCGATCTCGAAGGCCGCCTCGCCGCGGGCGGCCCAGAGTGCATAGGCAAACTTGCCGTCGGCGCGCTTGAACTCCAGCGCATAGACCGTCGTCGAGCCCGTGTCGAGCTGACGCACGAACTTCACGCCGTCGAGGACGCTGGTGAGCACGCCGTAGGCCACGTAGGCCTGCTTCGGGTAGCAGAAGGGGGCGCGGCGGATGAGGCCGGAGCCGCCCCAGAGGCCGTTGTAGTAGCCGTTCTTGCAGTCGAAGAGTATGCCGGGGCTGATGTAGTAGAAGTCGTTGGCCAGCGAGATCAGCACGTCGCGCACGTACCACTCGGCCTGCTGGCGCTCGCCCATGTCGCGCTCGCAGCGGTAGGTGAACTCCCAGCAGCCGTTGAGCCCGGGGGCGCGCACGCCCTGCTTCTTGGCGTAGTATGCGCCAATGTCCTTCGAGACCACCATGCCCTGGAGTCCCACCTCGATGAGGCGCTCGGGCGGGATGACCTGCGAGGGCGTCTCGATGCCGATCAGGTGGTAGGAGTCGGCGCGCGCGCCGGCGCGCAGCGGGCGCACCACGGCACCGATCGAGGCCGAGGAGTTGCCGATCTGGAGCTTGACATCGCGGCCAAGCTCCTTGTTGACCCGCCTGACGATGCGTCCGCAGAGATCAACCTTGACGGCCAGCATCTTGTCGGCCTCGATCTTTTCCTGCGGGACGGGCTTGCCGAGCAGCTCCTCGGGTATGCCGTAGCCGGGCGCCGACTCGTGCCAGAGCATGACGGTGTCGATGCGCGGGTTCTTCTCGAGCGTGCGCCGCAGGTTGATGGCGGTGCCCTCCTCGACGGGGTACTCCTTCTTGATCGTCTTCTTGCCTTCCGGATCGTCCGGGTCGGGGGAGGTGACGGTCACGGGCTTGAACTCGCCGGTCTTCCGGTCGACCGCCGGATCCATGTAGGTGATGCGGTAGTTGGTGAGGTTGTACTTCTCGTAGTGCTCATCCTTGAGCTGGTTGTTGGCCGAGGCGCGCACAATGCCGGCCTTCTGCATGATCGGGCCGCCGATTTCGGGCGTTCCCGGCGAGCCGTGGGCCGAGAACCACCACACGGCATAGGGCGAATCCCATTTGCTCACCTTGCGGCCGGCGCGGGGCATGATGGCGAAGGCGGCGTTGTGCAGCAGCGAGCAGCCGGATTTAGCATCGTCGAAGATCACGCGCAGTGTGTAGTAGCCCGGCGTTTTGGCGCCATCAAGGGCAATTTCGACCGCATTCGAGGAGCCCGCCTTGGCGATCGAGTAGCCCTTCTTCCCCTCGAACACCTTGCCGCCCTCGGCATCGAGTGCCGTCCACGAGACCTGGCCCCTGGCGTCATCGCGCAGCGCGGTCAGGAAGAACGTTGTCTTGCGGTTCTGCTCGTCGAGCGTGAAGATGTTGCCGGGCTGCTCCTGCTTGAAGGTGACCTTGACGGGGATCTTCTCCAGTGTGACACCGAAGATGTTGAAGGCACTGTCGGAGTTAGGGTCGGGCTTGATGGAGCGGTTGATCTGCTCGAAGTTCTCCCAACCCTTGCCGGTGAACTCGAAATCAAGGTAGCCACCAGAGGAGATCCAGTCGTAGTTCTCGCCGGAGGCGATGTCGAGCACGTCGCCGATATTGAGCGGAATGGCGGCCAGGTAGAGCGGGATATCCTTGCCGCCCTTCCTGACGGTACCGACCTGCTTGTAGCTTTCCGGGATCTTGCCGTCGCTCAGGTCGATCACCGTGTCGCCAAGCATGTTGCCGCCAGAACCGTGGCCCGTGTAGTGGCCGATGCGTACCGTGAGGATCGGATCCTTGGCCTTGTCCGGATCAAGCGCGAAGATGACGTAGGCCTTGCCGTAGGGGGCGGCGGGCAGACGGTAGTGGATGGCGGAGGGGAAGCCGTGCGCCGGGGAGCGTCCGTGGTACTCCTCGACCTCGAGCGCCCAGTTGCCCTTGCCCTGCTTGCAGATGGCCACGTCGGCCGAGTCGATCGGCGCGGCCACGGCGATCGGTACACCGGAGAAGTCCTGCAGCCCCGGCTTGAGAGTGGAGGTGGCATCGGCGAAGGCCTTGGCGCGCGGGTTGAGACCAAGGTCGATGACCGTGAACCGCTCCGTATCTACCTTCGCCAGAGCGTCGGGCTTGACGAGGTACCTCACGCCCTGGGCGAAGTTGAAGACGATGTTGGTGGCCAGGGCGCCATCCTTGCGCACCAGCGAGTTGAGGTGCGAACCGTCGAAATAGACGTCGATCACGCCGTCGGGACGGCGCACGAAGTCCACATCCAGCGGATGCGCCGACGCGCGCGGCAGCCGCTCCCACTCGCGAAGGATGTCGACGCCCTGCGGCTCCATGTCGTAGCTGGAGCAGTACTTGTTGAGATCCGGGAGCACGGACTGCGTGCGGAAGCCCTTGAAGTCGATCGCGGCGTCCACGAGGTTGGTCTTTCCGCCCTTGGGAAGTCCGATCACGGGCATCCGCGTCGAGTGCCAGTGCGAAGCGATGCTGATGGGGTAGTGCGCCGAGGCGTTTCTGCCATTCTCCTCCGGACGCTCCCAATAGACGGTCATCGAGGAGACGTTGGTGCCTCCTAGAGAGAAGCGCAGGCCCGCGCGGGGCAAGGGGAAGATTGCTACCGTCTCACCGCCGGCGCCGACGGTCCTGGCTCCGGCAATAGGCTGCGAGAGGCTCTTGAAACTGGCGAAGTGCTTCTCCACGGGGTGGCCGGGCAGCGCGCCGGGGGTGGCGACGACGATGTCGGTAATCGAGAAGTGCCTGCCGCCCGTCGCCAGCAGGTTGACGCTGGTGAAGGTGTCCGCAAGGTCGATCGTGCCGATTTTAACGAGGCGGCGGTCGGGGGCGTAATAGATGTCGGCCTTGCGTCCGTCGGCCTTGATGGCGAAGCCCTGCCAGTGCCAGTTGGGCATGAAGGGGATCGTGATGCCGGCGATGCTGTCGGCGGCGATCCGCACCTTCTGCGTCCTGCCCTTGGCGGAGGAGAAGAGCAGGTCGAAGCAGGAGGGCACAGCGGGCTCGGCCGGCTCGGCGGGCTTGTTCTGCGTAGCCTCCCGGGCGGCCTTGGCGGCCTTGGAGTTGAGAAGGCGGAAGCGGAAATGCACGTCGAACTTGTTGTCGGCGGGCAGCGCGATGGCATTGGTGAACACCTCGCCTCCGGCATCCTCCTTGGCGTAGATGGAGAGGTTTGCGCTCCGCGCCCAGATCGGATCGTTGTCAACATAGGCGCCGACCGTGCCGCTTACTCCGGGGGCCTTGTTGTTGTAGTTCTGGAAGTTTTCCTGGAAGACGATGGCACCGCAGGCCGCCGTGGCGAAAA
>LSQX01091867.1_pt2 | contig 17360 bp, 16 predicted proteins | sample 654561 | NCBI WGS metagenome assembly LSQX01 (sample SAMN04489861, study PRJNA283612) | anaerobic digester metagenome | isolation source: 4 biogas reactors fed with cattle manure at either 37C or 55C with and... | place: Denmark: Kongens Lyngby | collected 2014
GAGGATCCGGATGCCGATGGCGATCAGGATGAGCCCGCCGACGGCCTCGACCCTTTTTCCCCACAGGGTGCCGATCCGCCGGCCCAGCAGCATTCCCGCCCCGGTGAAGGCCGCGGTCAACACGCCGATGACAAGGGCGGGGACCAGGATGGGGATGCCGATCAGCGCCAGGGAGAGCCCCACGGCGAGCGCATCGATACTGGTGGCCACCGACAGGATGACCAGGTTCCATCCGCGGGTGGGATCGCGACGCTCGAGTTTTTCCCCGGAACGGTGGAACGCACCCAGGAACATCATCCCCCCTACGAAGGCCAGCAGCCCGAAGGCCACCCAGTGGTCGAAGGCCGCGATGAAGCGGTAGATGGTGCTCCCGGCCGCCCAGCCGAGGACGGGCATCAGCGCCTGGAAGAGACCGAAGTGAAAGGAGAGGCGGAAGACCTGGCGCCGCCGCATCGGGTTGAGAACGAGCCCGCTGGCGACGGCTACCGCGAAGGCGTCCATGGCAAGCGCCGCGGCCAGCGCCAGGATGCCTATCCATCCCATGGGCCGCCCCCTCCCTTTTCCCGCGCGGCTCCCGCGCCGCCGCTCTTCAGCCCGCACCCTCTTTTGGTCAACATGGAATCCCGATTATAGTCGTACCGGAATGACGCTGTCCAAAAAATGGCGCCCGATCCGAGACCGCTGCGGGGAGGGAGGAGTCGTCCCATGATCGCATCATGCCCTCGACCCTGGCCCGGTTCGGACCGATCCGAGGTTCCACGACAACCCCGCACTCGCCGCCGCGGCAGAGCGGGGGAATATCCTTTCTGTCGGCCACCGGCCCCGAGGGGTGGGGGAGGTGCCCGGCGCCCCGGCGGGGCGGGCTCCGGCCGTTCTATGCCCGGTTGCGGGAGGGGGGTTATTTGGCCGTGCTTGTCAGCACCAGCTTGCCGTGCTTGACCCCGCGCAGGCTCAGCAGGCGGTCGGAGAATGCCTTCACATCCGTTCCCCGCCCCTTGAGGATGATGACCTCCAGGCAATTGCGATGGTCGAGGTGCACGTGGGTGGTCGCCAGCACCTGCCCCGTGTAGTCGTGCTGCGCCTCGATCAGCTGCTCGGACAGCTTCGGCTGGTGGTGGTCGTACACCAGGGTCAGGGTCCCCACCACCTCACGGTTGGAGGCTACCTCCTCCTGCACGAAGTGGTCGCGCACCAGGTCCCGGATCGCCTCCGACCGGTTCTGGTACCCCTTCTGCTTGATCAGCCGGTCGAACTTTTCCAGCAGCTCCTTTTCGAGCGAAATCCCTGTGCGTATGAGCGAAGACATAGGGCTCTCTTTCTGATCAATGTTGGTTTGCTCTTATTTTACCCCAAAATCGCGCGGAAGTGGGGATGCGTCGTTATCGATGGGGCGCCATGGGGCGAAACGTGGCACTAACAACGCAGGCGTAACAACCGCTTCAACAAAATCAAGGGGGAACCGGGTTTCTGGTTGTGGCCCCACGCGGAGCCCGAGAGTGAATATGATAAAAAATGTATGCGTTTTCAATGGAGGGTCATGCGCGACAATAGGGATGTTGCCGGTTGTGTTGTTCCTGCTCCACCCCGGGTGCGGGCAGGGGATGGAATAGGAACTCCGGATTCTCGCCGGCGGAGCCGCGGGCTGACGTGGAGACCGTGGGCGGTGCTCAAGACGTGCCTTTTCCCCTAGCGACCGATGGGGAGGGGAAGCACTCTCCGGCCGCGGTGCCGTGAGGATCCGCGGCCGACACTGGTGGCATGGAGCCGCACCCACTCCAATCCCCGGCCTCATTGCGGGTCCGGTCGGCACGGAAGACGTGCCTTTTCCCCTCGCGACCGATGGGGAGGGGAAGCACTCTCCAGCCGCGGTTGCCGTGAGGATCCGCATCCGACACTGGTGGCATGGAGCCGCACCCACTCCAAACCCCGGCCGCAGTGCGGGTTCGGTCGGCACGGAAGACGTGCCTTTTCCCCTCGCGACCGATGGGGAGGGGAAGCACTCTCCAGCCGCGGTTGCCGTGAGGATCCGCGTCCGACACTGGTGGCATGGAGCCGCACCCACTCCAATCTTCGGCCTCATTGCGGGTCCGGTCGGCGGAGTTCGAGCCCCTCACGCGCCGGGGCGGAGCCGAATCGGGGAATGGTGGCGGGCGCCGGGCTTCGGGTGGCCGAATTCCCGAATGCTTCATTGACGAGGACGGTTTTTGCCGCCTCCTGGCGCGAAAAAAGCCCCTCCACCGCCTGCACCCGTTCCCGTCGTTGGCAGAAGGCGCTATAATTACTATCACTGTTGGCGGCCGGCGTACGCCCGTGGCACGCTCGGTCGGTGGGCCGAAGGTCAATTCAGATATGGGGGAGGCACACATGGCGGAGTTCACATACCAGGAGCCGTTTCCACTCGGACCGGACCAGACGCGCTACCGGCTGCTCACGAAGGACCACGTCAGCGTGGCGCGCTTCGAGGGGGAGGAGGTCCTCAAGATCGAACCGGAAGCCCTCGCCCTGGTGGCGGCCGAGGCGGTGCGCGACGTCTCCTTCCTGCTCCGGGCGGCGCACAACGAGCAGGTGGCCAGGATTCTCGCCGATCCCGAAGCCTCCCCCAACGACCGCGGGGTCGCCGTCGCCATGCTCCGCAACGCCGAGGTGTCGGCCCGGTTCCAACTCCCCTTCTGCCAGGACACCGGCACGGCCATCATCATCGGGAAGAAGGGGCAGCGGGTCTGGACCGGCTGCAACGACGAGGAGCTGCTCTCCCGGGGGGTCCATAAGACCTACGCGGAGGAGAGCCTCCGCTACAGCCAGACGGTCCCCCTGGACATGTACCGGGAGATCAACAGCGGCAACAACCTGCCGGCGCAGATCGATCTCTACGCCGTCGAAGGGGAGGAGTACCGCTTCCTGGTCATCACCAAGGGAGGGGGGAGCGCCAACAAGACTTACCTGTTCCAGGAGACCAAGGCGCTGCTCAACCCTGACAGCCTCGAAAAGTTCCTGGTGGCTAAGATGAAGACCCTGGGCGCCGCCGCCTGTCCTCCCTACCACCTGGCCTTCGTCGTCGGCGGCACCAGCGCCGAAAGCACCCTCAAGACGGTCAAGCTGGCCTCCGCCGGCTACCTGGACACCCTCCCCACCACGGGGAACGAGGGGGGAAGGGCCTTCCGCGACCTGGAGATGGAATCGAAGCTCCAGCGCGCGGCTGAACAGTGCGGCATCGGCGCCCAGTTCGGAGGAAAGTATTTCGCCCACGACGTGAGGGTCATCCGCCTGCCGCGCCACGGCGCCTCCTGCCCCGTCGGCATGGGGGTCTCCTGCTCGGCCGACCGCAACATCAAGGCCAAGATCAATCGGGACGGGGTCTGGCTGGAAGAGCTCGACCGCAACCCGGGCCGGCTGATCCCCGACCGCTACCGCGGCAGCCACGCGCACGGGGTAGTCAGGATCGACCTCGACCAGCCGATGGAGAAGATCCGCGCCGAGCTGACGAAACACCCGGTGGCCACCCAGCTTTCGCTCAACGGGACGATCATCGTCGGGCGCGACATCGCGCACGCCAAGTTCAAGGAGCTGCTCGACGCCGGCAAGCCGCTGCCGGATTACCTGAAGAACCACCCGATCTATTACGCCGGCCCGGCCAAGACCCCCCCGGGGAAGCCCTCCGGATCCTTCGGCCCCACCACGGCGGGACGGATGGACTCCTACGTGGAGCCGCTGCAGCGGAACGGCGGGTCGCTGGTCATGATCGCCAAGGGGAACCGGTCGCAGCAGGTGACCGACGCCTGCAAAAAGCACGGCGGCTTCTATCTCGGCTCCATCGGCGGGCCGGCGGCCCTGCTGGCGGAGGAGAACATCCGCAAGGTCGAATGCATCGACTATCCCGAGCTGGGGATGGAGGCGGTGTGGAGGATCGAGGTGGTGGATTTTCCCGCCTTCATCCTGGTGGATGACAAGGGGAACGATTTTTACCAGTCCCTGATGTAACCGGTCAGCAGGACCGCAAAGGAGAGCCATGAGTCAGAGCGGACAGCCCGTAGTCGCCCAAACCAGGCAGGGAAAAGTGGAGGGGAGTGTTGAAAACGGACAGCTCGTTTTCCGCGGGATTCCCTACGCGGCCCCCCCGACCGGCCCGCTGCGGTGGCAGGCGCCCCGTCCGGCGGCGGCCTGGACGGGGATCCGGAGCGCGCGGGAGTTCGGCCCGGTCTCCCCGCAGAACCCCCTCCCCGGGACCGACGTGATGGCCGCGCTCTCGGCAGCCGAACCGCAGGACGAGGACTGCCTCTATCTCAACGTCTGGACGCCGGGCCTGGACGACGCGGCGCGCCCGGTCATGGTCTGGATCCACGGCGGGGCCTTCCTCATCGGCTCGGGTTCCGAAAAGATGTACCGCGACAACACCCTGGTCCCGCGCGGCGACGTCGTGCTGGTGACGCTCAACTACCGCCTGGGCGCATTCGGTTTCCTGAACCTCCGGGAACTCACCGGGGGGAAGATCCCGGCCACCGGCTGCGAGGGACTGCTGGACCAGGTCGCCGCCCTGGGCTGGGTGCGGGACAACATCGCCTCCTTCGGCGGGGACCCCGACAACATCACGGTGTTCGGGGAATCGGCCGGTGCCATGAGCATCGGGGACCTGATGGGAATGCCCGCGGCGCGGGGGTGCTTCGGGAAGGCCATCCTTGAAAGCGGCGGGGCCAACACCGTGGGAACGCTCGAGGACGGGGTCAGCGCCGCGCGGGAGTTGTGCGGGATCCTGGGGATGACCCGGCCCGACCCCGACGCGCTCCTTGCCCTGTCGACCCGGCGGATTCTCGACGCCCAGCAGCAACTCACCCTCCTCATGCGCCGGCGGGAGAACCGGCTCACACCGCTGCAGCCGGTGGTGGACGGGGAGGTGCTCCCCGACATCCCGCTCGAGGCGATCCGGAAAGGGTCCGCCGCCGGGATCCGGACGCTGGCCGGCACCAACCGGGACGAATTCAAGCTCTTCAATTTCATGGACCCGGCCTTCCGCCGCATGGACGAAGCCCTCATGCTCCGGAGGCTCCGGGATCTGATCCCCGCGGAGCATGTCGACGGGGTGGTCGCCGCCTACCGCAAGGGGAGGGAGGGGCGGGGGGAAGCGGCCGGTCCCGGCGATATCCTTACAGCGGTCCAGTCCGACTTCATGTTCCGCATCCCCGTCCTCAGGCTGGTGGAGGCGCAGGGGAGTAATGGGCAGCCCGCCTTCAACTACCTATTTAGTTGGGAGTCCCCCGCAATCAAGGGGGCGCTTGGCAGCTGCCACACCCTGGAGATCGGGTTCGTGTTCGGCAACTGCGATCCCTCCTTCTGCGGCAAGGGACCCGAGGTGGAAGCGCTTTCCCGGAAAATCCGGGACGCCTGGACCGCCTTTGCCCGCACCGGCGATCCCTCCTGCGAATCGCTGGGAACCTGGCGCCCCTATGGCCCCACCCGCTCAACGATGGTCCTCGACCGCACTTGCCGGATGGAGGAGGCCCTGCGCGAGGAAGAGCGCCGCGCCTGGGACGCTTTCGAGATGCCCCTGACCAAGCCGATCTGACGAGCGGCGGGGCGTCGGGCTGCATCCCCCGGTGTTTCGGAGCCCGTATCCTGTTACAATTCAGGCAATGGCAATCAGAGCGTTCCTCCTTTTGCTGCTTTTCGCCCCCCTGGCCCCGCGGACGAGCCCGTCCCAGGGGGAGCCCCCGACCTTTTCGGCCTCCGTCAACCTGGTGAAGGTGCCGATCAGCGTCTTCGACGTCGACGGGAACATGGTGGACGGCCTGCGGGCGGAGGACTTCCGCCTGTGGGAAGACCGGGCGCCGCAGGAGATCCGGAGCTTCGGCCTGGACACCTACCCGGTGTCGGTGGTGCTCCTGATCGACACCAGCCCGAGCAGCCGGAAAGAACTGAAGCGGATCCGGGCGGCGGCCACCGCTTTCGTCCAGGGGCTCGACACGGGAGACCGGTTTTCCGTCATTTCGTTCGACGACGAGGTGACCCGGATCCTGGACTGGACCGATAGCCGGAAGAAACTGGACAAGGCCCTGGGGAAGCTGCGCGCGGGGGTGCGCACGGCGCTCTACGACGCCATGTACCTGGCCGCGGCCGAGCAGCTCAAGAATGTCGACGGGCGCAAGGCCATCGTCCTCTTCACCGATTGCCTGGACAACCAGAGCCGGGTGGGGTTCGAGGAGGCCGCGCGCGCGATCGCCCGATCCCAGGCGTCCCTCTACGTGGTCTCGAAGACGGCCATCGTGCGGAAGGAGGCCCGGAGCGAGCGGCGCGTGGTGATCCTCAACGACATCTACCGGCGGCTGTTCGGGGAGGACGAGGACTACATCGAGCAGTTCTTCCGGAAAAGGGAAGAGGAGATGACGGGGCTGGCCGAGGAGACCGGGGGGCGCAGCTTCTTTCCGACCGACTACGGCCAGATCCGGGACGTCTATGCCGGGGTCGCCCGCGAGATGAAAAGCCGCTCCTTCCTGACCTATGTTTCCAACCAGGCGCTGGAACCCGACTCCTACCACCGGATCGCCGTCGAGTGCCTCAAGCCCGCCGCCCGGGTGGTCTACCGCAAGGGCTATTACCACCTCCCCCGTATGCCGTACAACCCCCGCCTTTCCGCCGGCTCCTTCCGCGAGCCCTAGCGAGGGGCGATTCCCCCGTTGTCCGACGCTCCGCCGTTTTGTTACAGTACTTTATTTCGGGCCTAGAGCGGAGGAGGGGATGGTGCTGTCCAGGATCTTTCACGCGTGGGAAGTGGCGCTTTCCCGGCGCGACACCAACCGGAAGGTGCGGGAGTTCGAATGGGGACTGGAATTTCTCCCCGGCGCGCCCGCGGCCGGGGACCCCAAGGCCGCCCTGCTGGAATACGCGCGGCGGGCGGTCGAGGAGAGCGAGCGCTACCATGCCTATGCCCCGGTGCGGGACTACCGCCTGGACGGGCAACGCCTGACCTACCCGAGCCCGCTTGTGAGCCGCTATGAAAGGAACAACACGGTGCACGGGCGGTTCTTCCCCGTCGATTCCCGCGGGCGGGCGGTGCTGGTGCTTCCGCAGTGGAACGCCGACGCCGAGGGGCACCTCTCGCTCTGCCGGCTGCTCAACGCCTTCGGCCTTTCGGCGCTGCGCCTGAGCCAGCCTTACCACGACCTGAGGATGCCCGAGGAGCTGGAGCGGGCGGATTACGCCCTTTCGCCGAACCTGGGACGGACGCTGGAGGCCACGCGGCAGGCGGTCATGGACTGCCGCGCCGCCATCGACTGGCTCGAGCGGCAGGGGTACAGCCGGTTTGCCATCCTGGGGACGAGCCTTGGCTCATGCACCGCCCTGATCACCAATGCGCACGACTCGAGGATCCGGGTGGCGGTCCAGAACCACGTCTCCCCCTGGTTCGCCGACGTGGTATGGAGGGGGATCTCCACCCGCCATGTCCTGGAGGGGCTCCGGGGACACATCAGCCTGGAGGATCTGAGAGAGATCTGGATGCCGATCAGCCCCATGGCCTACTTCCCGAAACTACGGGGGACCGGGAAGCGCTCCCTGCTCGTACATGCGATGTACGATTACACGTTCCTTCCCGAGTTGTCCGAGATCGTCCTGGGGGAATACCGCCGGCTGGGGCTCGATCACTCCACCTTCCGGCTGCGCTGCGGGCACTACACCTCGGGCGTCTTCCCCTTCAACATAGTGCTCGGCCTGGCCATGTGCCGGTATATCCGCGCGAACCTGTGAACCCGTTCCCCGCGGCGCCGGCCGTCCCGGGAAAAACCCTGCGACAGTCGGGCGCCCGGCTATTCCTCGGCTTTGGTGACGTTTTCCGCCTGCAGTCCCTTCGGGCCTTCGGTCACCGAGAAACTGACGGGCTCCCCCTCCGTGAGGGTCCTGAATCCGTCCATCTGGATGGCGGTGTGGTGGACGAAGACGTCGCCGCCGCTGTTTCTCTCGATAAAGCCGTAGCCTTTGGCGTTATTGAACCACTTCACTTTCCCAGTCTCTTTTTCCATGGGAACCCGCTCCTGTCGTTATGCATTTTCCCCTGACCGGTCTGACCGCAAAATGAAATTCCGCCGCACCGTCCGGCGGCCGTCTCCCGATCCGGATGCCCCTATACTAAGGATTCAAATCCGGATATGTCAATCGGAACCTCGCGCTTGCGGCCCGCGGGGGCGCGGGGCTATACTGAAACGCCCTCGAGGAGGTCCGATTCGGCTTCGGCGACCGAGGGCGCGGACACCGCCGCCAGGTGATACAGCTCCTTGTCCCCGAACCGGCGCATGGACCGGGCGAATGCTTCCCAAAGCGGGGCCTGGGTGGCGTGGGCCTGAAACGCCGCGATCTTCCCCTCCACCCAGGGGCCGATCGCCAGCGTGGCCGAGCAGGGGGGCGGGGAGACCGGCGGCCGCTCTGGGAGGGTGAAGGCGGCTGTCGAGTAATAGAGCTTCTGCGTCCGGTGCGGCTCGAGCCCGGCTTCCAGCTGCTCCGGAAACCGGTCGCGCCGCCCCGCCCAGTGGTAGGCCAGGGTCGCGAACAGGGAAGCCATGGAGTGATCGAGGTGTCCCGTGACCGCCCCTTCCGGGCCCATGGTCAGGATGACGTGGGGGCGGATCGTGCGGATCCGCTCCGTCAGGTCCCCGACCACGGCCGCGAGGTCGGCACGGACCAGCCCTCCGTCCGGGTAGTCGAGGACCTCGCCATGGTCGACATGGAGGATGCGGCAGGAGGCGGCGAACTCGGCGCGCCGCAGCGCGGCGAGCTCCTCGTCGGAACGGGCCGGTCCCCGGTGGGTGGCCGCCTGTCCCGGGGTGAGACAGATGACGGAGGTTTCCACCCCGCGCGCGTGGTAGTGGAGCAGTGCTCCCCCGAAAGCCCCGGCTTCGTCATCCGGGTGAGCGGTTATGGCCATGAGTTTCATCATGTCCACAAGGTAACGTGTGCGCGCCCCCGCATCAAGAAAAACCCCGGGGCGATGCGCCGCGTAACCGTGCCGGGGCGCGGAGGATCCCCGGGCCGGGATGGTCGTTTCGCCTCCCGGGTATGAAACATGCGTCCGCCGCGGGCGTATTGCAGAGCATCGACGAACATCAACGCAGGGCGACGAAGGGCGGGAGTGAATGAAAGATCATCGCTTGGGGTTGTATTCCGGAGTCGGGATGGTGATCGCCAACATGATCGGCGCGGGGGTGTTCCTGAGCACGGGCTACATGGCCCAGGACCTCACCCCCGGGCAGATCCTGGTGGCCTGGGTTATCGGTGCGCTGCTTGCGCTGTGCGGGGCGCGGGCCTATGCCGGGATCGCCCGGATCGTTCCCCATTCGGGGGGAGAGTACCGATTTTTATCCACCCTGGTGCATCCCGCGCTCGGGTACCTGGCCGGGTGGGCGTCCCTGCTGCTCGGGTTTTCCGCGCCGATCGCCATCGACGCCGTCGCCGCGGGCGCCTTCGCCCACACGCTCGGCGACTGGGTGAACCCGACGCTGTTCGCCGTCGTGTTGATCCTCCTGATGACGGCGGTGCACGCCGTCGGCCTGCGCTTCTCGGTCACGGCGCAGAACGCCCTGGTGGCGCTCAAGATCCTCCTCGTGGTCGGTTTCATCATCGTCGGCCTGTGGGGCGGGAACAACTCCTGGCCCACCTGGCGGCCCACGAACCCCTCGGAAGGCTTTCCCCTGGGGGCTTTCATGCAGAACCTCTTCTACATCGCCTTCGCCTTCAGCGGCTGGAACGCGGCAGTCTACGCCGCCTCCGAATTCCGAAACCCCCGTCGCGACGTACCCCGGGCCCTGCTCCTGGGATGTTCCATCGTCGGGATCCTCTACCTGTTCGTGAACTGGGTCTTCGTGGCCAACCTCACCCCCGAGCAGTGCCGGGTGGTGAACGACTACGAAACCGCCCGGATTACGCTCGGGCACCTGATCATGCGCAACGTGGTGGGCGACCTGGGGGCCGCCTGCATGTCGGTGCTCGCGATCATCGCCTTCATCTCGGCCGTCAGCGCGATGACGTTCCTCGGTCCCCGCGTCTATGCCGCCATGGCCCGGGACGGGTTTCTCCCCGCGGCCCTCAAGGGGAAGGAGGGGCGCCCCCCGGTGGGGGCGGTGATGCTCCAGGGCGCCATCGCCCTCTTCCTGGTCCTGGCTTACCAGCTCGGGGAAGTGCTCAGCAACGTGGGCGCCATCCTCACCCTGTTTTCGGCGCTGACGGTCTTTTCCCTCTTCTGGGTCCGGTTCCGCCGCAAGGAGTTTCCCCGGCCGCAGACCGCCGCCCTGGTTGCCGCCCTCATCTATCTCGCCTTTTCCGGGGTGATGCTCTATTTCGGCTTCAGGAGCTCTCCGACGCTGAACCTCTGGGTCGGTTCGAGCATCCTGGCCGCCCTTGTCGGCTACTTCCTGACCCGCTCCCGGCGGTCGGCCCAAACGGAACGCGAGGTGACGGAGGAGGCCGCGTCCCCGGACCGATAAGCATTATTGCACTTTCCCCGGGGCGGCCGTATGATTGGGGCGGTCGCGGCGGCTGCGCGTGCCGCTCTTTCAGGCGCCAGGAGGTGTGATGAGTACCATGAACCCGGATCTGCAAAAACCGGCGCACCAGGACAGCGGCCTGGTGCCGGAGGCTGTAAAGCTCGCCCTTATCCTGATTCTGCTTCTGTCGGTGATTTACCTCTTCTACTCCCATTCCCGGTACCGGCGGACGCAGCAGGCCGAGCTCGCTCAGCTCGGCGCCCGCATCGCGGAACTGGAGACGCGCAACAAGGTGGCGGAAGCTTCCCTGACCAGCCGGGTTTCGGAGCTGCAGTCCAGCCTGGAAGAAGCCGTGGGGAGCGCCGAGGAGACCTTCAAGAAAACCGCGGCCCAGATCCAGGCCGAGGGGAAGAAGACGAAACAGGAACTCTCCCAGGCTCTCGCCACCAAGGCCGAAACCTCGCAGGTGGAAGCCCGGGTGCAGGCGGTCAAGAGCGAGGCCGAGAGCAGGATCGGCCAGGTCAGCACCGAGGTCGGAGGCGTCAGGACCGAGGTGGGGACCGTGCGCAGCGACCTGGAAATCACCCGCAGGGACCTGGAGGGAACCCGGCGCCAGCTCGTGGATGTCAAGGATACCCTGAGCGCGGCCGTGGCGAAGAATGCGAGCGAACTGGCCCAGCTCCGGCTGAAGGGAGAGCACGATTTCTTCGAGTTCACCCTCCCCGACAAGAAAAACCTGGTTAGGGTCGAGGATATCCGCATCCAGCTGACCCGTACCGACCACAAGAAGGGGAAGTTCAACCTCAAGATCTTCGTGGACGACAGCCAGCTGGAGAAGAAGGACCGCCTCATCAACGAACCGATCCAGTTCCTGGTGGGTAAGAACCGGATCCGCTACGAGGTAGTGATCAACTGGGTGCAGAAGAACAAGGCGGGCGGGTACCTGAGCATCCCCAAGGACAAGACGCTCGCTGCGGAACGCCCCCGGTAGGACTCTGTTCCACCAGGCACGGGAAAAAAGAGAAGGGCGGCTATTGACGGCCGCCCTTCGTATTTCAGGGCGCCACCGCCTTCAGGCCCGGGCCAGGTCCCTCAGAAACAGGAAGAAGAGCTGGGCGTCCTTCAGGAAATTGAGGACCACCCGGTGCGGTCGGGCCAGCAGCCTGATCGGCCGGGCGGTGGCCCGCTGCCAGAATTGCCGGAGATCGGACCGGGAATAGGCCAGGCGCTTGGCCATCCCGAAATTCAGGTTGCGCAAGGCCAGCGCCAGCCGCGACGGCACCCGCAGTTCCGGGAACTGCAACCGGGTGCGTATGTGCGCCAGTTGCAGTTCGGCGGCGCGCAGGTTGCGGTTGAGCTGGCTGCGCAAGCTCTGGATCTCGGCTACCAGCCGCAGTTCGGCTTCGCTGCGCTTGCGCGTCTGCAGCCACAGCTCCTCCATTTCGAGCGCCAGGGCCAGCCAGCTCCGGAGCGTGGCGCGGATTTCGCGGCTGCGCCGGAGGAAATGGCGCAGCCGGGATTCCACGACGCACCCGGGCCGGCGGTCGACGCGGTCCTTGAGCCGGAAAAAACCGTGCAGCATCGGGTGGCCCCCCTCGATCAGCGTCGAGTTCCGGTACCAGATGAAATTGAAGAAGATGTTTCGGTAATTTTCCGGGTTGGCGCGGCGGAGCACGTCGCGCATGTAATCGAATGAATAGAAATTATCCCAGGCCTCCCGGTAGGAGGCCGCCAGTTCCCCGGGGCGGAAGTTCGGGTGCCGGATCGTCTCGTGGAACGAATCGTAATCGTTCAGGTCGGGGTGCATCGGCTCCCCGCTGTGCACCATGCGGGCGTGGTCCTGCGACCCGGGAATCGGGGTCAGCATGAAAAACGACGCCTGTTCCACCTGCAGTTCGCTTTGCAGGCGCGCCACGTCGGAACGGAGCGACTCCGGGGTGTCGAAGGGGAAGCCGAAGATGTAGGCGACGTGGGTAGCCACCCTGGCCCCGTGCCAGGCGGCGATCAGCCGCGCGTAGTCCTGCACGTGGTTCTGGGTCTTTCCGACCGCCTCGAGGTTCCGGGGGTTGATGCTCTCCATCCCGATGAAGACCTGGGTGCAGCCGGCCCGGGCCGCGAGCGGAATGAAATCGGGGATGCGGTAGGACTGCGTGTCCACCTGGATCATGAACTCGATCGGGATCCGCTCTTCCTCCCGCAGCCGGATGAGCGCGAGGAAGATTTCGCGCCAGTGGCGGTTGCGGGCGAAATTGTCGTCGGTGAAAAAATAAAAATTGACCCGGTTCCGGGCGTAGTTTTCGCGCAGGGTCCGGATCAGCGCCTCCGGGGAGCGTTCGCGCATCTTCCGCCCCTGGACGCTGATGATGGAACAGAAGCTGCAGTTGAAGGGGCAGCCGCGGCTGCAGTCGATGGTCCCGAAGTTGGAAACGATGAATTTCCTGAGGTAGTCCCCGTGGATCATCGGGATGGGGCGGTCGTGGAGATCGGGCTTGCGGTCCATGAAGTCGTACAGCGGCCGCAACCGGTCCTCGGCCGCGTCCCGGAGCAGGTCCCCCCAGGTTTCCTCCACCTCCCCTTTCACCACGGTCACGCCCAGGTCGAGCAGTTCCTGGATTTCGGGCGACACCCCCTCGAGCATCGCCAGCATCCCGCTGACATGGAAGCCGCCGATGAGAACCTGCAACCCCCCGGCGCGGAATTTCCGGGCCAGGTCGGCCGCCCGCGGAAACTGGTTGGACTGCACGCCGGCCAGGGCGATAACGGTCCGGGTGCGGGGCAGGCGGTGCGACCGGATGATGCGCCGCACGGGGATCTTCTCGACCGTGTCGTCGAACAGCTCCACCTCGATGTCGATGTCCCCGAGCAGGCGCCGCCCGGCGACGTCGCGGGTGAGGCTGGCCAGGCAGGCCAGGGTGTTGCTCGGCAGCACCCCCCGGAAATGCCGAATGACGTAGCCCTCGTCGTCGTACTTCGACGGCTTGATGAGGACGACGCGGAGGGTTTTGCCCGTGGTCCGGGCCGATCTGAAAAGACTTCGGGTCATCTGCCGCATCCTGCTCAAAATAATACCCGGTGATTTTAGGGGCTTGAAAAGGGATGTGCAATGCTCCGGGGGCTCCTTTTACAGAGCTTTTACACAAGGGGATTGCCGCACCGGCGGGCGGTCGAGGGCGCCCGCCGTCCCGGGTTTCAGTGGTTGAAAATCCAGGTGGGGAATGGTTTTGTCGAGGCGGAGAACAACGAGAGCTTGCGGGCTTGGGCCGCGCTCGCGTCCGTCGTGCCGATGTTCATGTGCTTGCCGGTCGCAAGGGAGCGGTAGGCGGTCTCGATGACGCGCACGGAGGCGAGTTCATCCTCGGAGGAGATCTCCGGGATCTCTTCCCCCGAAATCACGTCGACAAAATGATTCAGTTGCACGCCGAGGGCCTTCTGGGTGCTGTACCCTTGGCCGAAGTGGATCCAGTCGGACGCCCCGGTGGGGCGGTAAAACGACTTATGCCAGCCGATGCACATGTTCCCCTGGGTGCCGTAGATGCGGAAGTAGTCGTCGCCGTTGTTCTTGAGCGACCAGCTCAGGTGCAGGGTTCCGATAATGCCCGGTTCGGTGCTCAATTCCAGCCGCACGGTGTCCTCCACGTCCCTGGACTGGACCCGGCGCCCCTCCTCCGCCCGGAGCGCCTGGATGGGGCCGAACAGGTATCGTACGGCATCGACGCCCTGGGGACCGCCGTCCATGAGCACTCCCCCCCCGCTGATTTCGGGCCGGACGTTCCAGCGCGAAGTCATGTCGACCGTTTCACGGAAATCCCCCTCGAATTCGAGCACGTGGCCGAGGATGCCGGCCTGGATCAGCCCCTTTGCCTGGATGACGTCGGCCACGAAGCGGAATTTGGATCCCATCATGAGGGTGGCTCCGCACCCGCGTGCCGTCTCCTGCATCTTCACGGCCGACTCCAGGTCGAGCGCCAGCGGCGGTTCGCAGAGGGTGTGGATCCGGTTGCCGAGAAGGCTCGTGGCGATTTCCGTGTGGCTGGTCGGGGGAGTGCAGATCACCGCCCCATCGGCCGGGTGGCCGGCGGCCAGGTACTCCTCCACCGAACCGAAGGACTTGCACCGGAAGGAATGCCGGAACGCCTCGGCCGCCTCGGCGTTGGGATCGATGACGGCCTCGAGAGTCATGCGCGGGTGGTTGTGGATCACCGTTGCGTAGCAATGGCCCGTCCGACCGCATCCTACCAGCACGAATTTAAAGGGTTTAGCCCATTTCTTGAAAACATCTGCCCGCAAGACACCCTCGCTTTTCCACTGCAGCCCGCATGCGTACGCGGTTCTCTCATGATATCGGCATCCTGGCGTTCGGCATTATGGCAAAATGACCCGGCCGGGATGGAATTCCGCCGCCCGAAAGCGTTTTCCGTACGACGGGAAATGGCCGGGTATGTTGCTGATAGAATTAGTTTTGCTGGATTGATCTATTCTTCGACGATGTAGGCGACGTGCTCCTTGCGCAGCAGGAAGCGGGGGCCCCGGGCCGACAGCCCGATGCTGAAGCAGTCCCTGTCGTAGTAGCGGATGTGGCCGCGGAATTTTTCCCCGTCCGTGAGCACCACCGTGACCTTGGCGTGCGATTCGACCAGCCCCTTGAGGTAGGCCGCCTCCTCCCCGGTGCTGCCGGGGTGGACCAGTTCCTCGATATCCCCGGGCAGGCTGTTCGGCAGTTTGTTGGGATGGGGCGCGGGATGGGGCCGGTACGGGCGCCGGGGGTGATGGGGCGCGTGGTCGGCCCCCGCGCCGTGCGGCTGTCCATGCGGCCGCCCATGCGCCCGCCTGTGCGGGTTCCTCCTCTGCCTGTGATGATGCCCGTCCGAAAAAGTCATGGTAGACCCGCCGCTCGATCCGCCACCGCTTCGGGGGTCGAGGCTGGTGGGGCGGACGGCGCCACGATAGCAGAGCCGGTTTTACAGCGAAACAAAATTCCTCTATGCCCCTCCGCCGGCGTCAGGGTTGGCTGTCGGCGAGGAAGCGCTCTATGTTTTTCCGGAGCCGCGCGACCTCGGCCGGGCTGAGCCAGGGATTGGACAGGTGGCGGATCACCTCCTCCTCCGTCATCCCCAGCCGCATCCCCTCCGCCACGGCGACTGCGTACCCCTCGATCTCCGTGGGGCGGTCGACGTAGTGCAGGTCGTGATCCCACAATTCCTCCCCCTCGTAGAACTGGCGCAGGTGGGTCAGTTCGTGCGCCAGGTCGAGGTAGAGGTCGAGCCCGCTCCCGGAACGGTAATAAGATTCGAACAGGGCGATGGCCGGCATCTGGACGTCCACGAAGCAGAACCCCTCCTCCGGCCGGATGTCGACCCGCGCCCGGTCGAGCAGCGGGCCGAGGGGCGTGGCCGGCGTTTCGATCCGGCGCACGACCGGGCTCTCCTCGAACCTCGGCAGCAGCTTGCGATAGGGGTGGAGGCCGGATGCCAGGTCGCGGACCACTCGGGCGTATTCGGGCAGCTCGATCTTCATGTTCCGATTGTGCCAGATTCCGCGCTTTACTTCGAGCCCAACCGGCGACCCCGGGGAGTGCGGCGGTTCCGGGCGCGCAATGGTACAATCGGGCCATGACAAAAAAGCGAGTCGTGGCTTCGCCGGAGGCCCTGTTCGGTTTCGCGGTGCGCGCACGCATTCTCTTGTTCGGCCGGGACAATATCATGCGCGCCCGGGGGCGGCTCCACTTCGTTCTGATCACCGGGGACCTCTCCGCCAACAGCCGCGACGAGATCCTCGAGGACTTCCGACACTACCCGGTTGTCGCCTGCTACACCTCCGCGGAACTCGAAAAAATGCTGGGGGTGCGCAACACCAAGGTCGTGGGTTTCCGGAAATCGACCCTGGCGCAGTCGATCTACCTGGCGCTCAAGGAGCACCGGGTCAACTCCCCGTCATGAGCGCCGGAAACCGGGGGTACGAATACCGCCTGCGCCTGGGCCATGACGCCGCCGGCGTCCCGCTCCTCGAATATCTCGCGCGTCGCTACCCTGGAACCGCTGAAAGCGACTGGCTCGACCGCATCGGCGCGGGCAGGGTCCTCCTCGACGGCGTCCCGGTCGCCAGCGACACCCTCCTCGCGCCGGGGCGGGAGCTGACCTGGTCGCGCCCGCCGTGGAAGGAACCCCGGGTGCCGCTCGACTATGCCATTCTCCACCTGGACGCGCACCTGCTCGCCGTGGCCAAGCCTGCGGGGCTCCCGACGATGCCCGGGGGAGGCCTCTTCATGGAGCATACCCTGCTCGCCCTCGTGCGCCGGCGCTTCCCCCATGCGAACCCGCTTCACCGCCTGGGACGGGGGACCTCGGGGGTGGTGCTCTTCGCCCTGACGAAGGAGGCGTTTGCCCGCGTCTCCTCCCTATGGGGGGGCGGGCGCACCCTCAAGCTCTACCGCGCCCTGGCCTCGGGCCTGCCCGACAGGGACATGTTCGAGATCGACGTCCCGATCGGCCCCGTCCCCCACGCGCTGCTGGGCACCGTCCATGCCGCGCACCCGGCGGGGAAACGGGCCCACAGCCGGGTCCGGGTCCTCGAGCGCCGCGCCGGCGCCGCGCTGGTCGAGGTCGAGATCACCACCGGCCGCCCGCACCAGATCCGCATCCACCTGGCCGCGGCCGGCCACCCGCTCGTGGGCGACCCCCTGTACGGCCCCGGCGGTGTCCCCCCCGCGGGCTGCCGCGCCCTTCCCGGCGACCTCGGCTACCATCTCCACCACTAGACGCTGGCCTTCCCCCACCCCGCCGACGCCCGCCCCATCGAAATCACCTGCGCCCCGCCCCCCCTGCTCCGCTCAAGCTGACCCGCCCCATTTCCCCAATCCCCCCAATTCCCCAATCCCCCCATTCCCCTCAATCCCCCCAGTCC
>LSQX01171030.1_pt1 | contig 17359 bp, 12 predicted proteins | sample 654561 | NCBI WGS metagenome assembly LSQX01 (sample SAMN04489861, study PRJNA283612) | anaerobic digester metagenome | isolation source: 4 biogas reactors fed with cattle manure at either 37C or 55C with and... | place: Denmark: Kongens Lyngby | collected 2014
CTCTAATTTCATGGGCTTTGATAGAGAACACAAGGTTGAAGACATAATAATTGAAAATGTAACAGTCACCGGCAAACCCATTAAAAGCTCTAAAGATTTAAGACTTACGAAAAACGACTTTGTCGGGGACGTTGTTTTCAAAGGACCGGGACCGGTATTGCCTGAACCGAAGGATGATGAAATAAGGGTTGTTTTGGATAACAAGCAAGTTATATTTAGTGACCGTAGTCCACTTATAAAGGGCGGACGTACTTTAGTGCCATTTAGAGCAATATTTGAGGAATTTGGCGCAGATGTAGCCTGGGATGCAGAAACAGAAACTGTAACGGCGAAAAAGGATGATATAAGTATAAAATTGATAATAGACAATACCAAGGCAATGGTTGGGGGTAATGAAATAATCCTTGATCAGCCGGCTGAAATAATTGACGGGCGCACTATGGTTCCACTTCGATTTATCGGTGAAGCAATGAACTGTAAGGTAATATGGAATAGGTTAGAGCGAATTGTTGACATTACAACCTCTGATATGGTCACAGAAAAGGGAGCAGTGATGATGGATGTAACGAAAATAGATTCGTCAAAGGTTGAAGTTATATCAGTAATTGATAATTTTGACAGCCAAGATACAGCCCCAAGCTACATAATGTATCCAAGGGATATGGAAAATAATATAAAGCTTTCATATGACAGCCAAGAAAAGCCCGAGCTGGATGGAAATATATCTTCTGCGAAGATAGAGTTTGACTTAAATAATAAGTCAGAAAATGTATGGTGGATGATGCTTACAGATGTATCAAAACAGTCAGTTAAGTGGGAGGAAAAGGGTGCTAATGCAATACGGTTCTGGTTTAAAGGGGGTGGAGAAGCTCTGGATCCGAAAGCTTCTTTAAATATGGCTTTTAAATCCCCTAACACACATGATGTTGATGATAGAAAACATAACTTTTTATTTATGGCAAGGTTGGATAACTTGGAAACAAGTTGGAGACAAATTACAATACCACTTGTAGCATTAAAAAATGCATCGACATTTGATAATACACTTGGTTTCACACCGGAAGTCAGTTATTTCTCATTTGCAGTAGGCGATATCGAGACATTAAGAGTTCTATATGATACGAGCGATGAGGGTGTAACAAGTTTTATTCCGATAACTATGTGGATTGATCAAATAGAGATAGTTAAAATTAATTTTTAAATTTAAGGTAATAGAAAGGGGAAAATCATGAAAAAGAGATGTATACTTAGAAACATTTTGGTTATGGCAGCTATTATAATACTGTCGGCATGTAGCATTATAATAGAGGTATCAGCAGAGAACATAGCTTTGGATCCCATATATCCTACTGAGGATGGATATATCCAGACTAACAAAAACACAGATGTGACAACATGGATTAACGATGGGCACTTACGTGCGCATGGTTCCAGTGTAGCATTTCGTATAGCGTATTTGAAATTTGAGGTGCCTGAGTTTACAGGGGTAATTGAGAATGCGACTCTTAAGCTAACATCAAATTCAACGCCTACCTTACCCGAAAGTGATATCGTGACAGTTCATATGGTTATGGATAATGATTGGGATTCTGTAACTAACCATCCAACTTATGAAGATGGGGAATATAGTCCGGAAATTGATGATACTGTTCTAGCGACATATACATTTCCGAATACAGATATTACATATGGGCAAGTAGTAGAGATTGATCTCAAAGATATAATAGAAGAGCCCGGCACCTATTCTATTGCACTTAGAAGAAGTACTACGACAGGTGATTTAAGATTTTTTTCAGTTGAAGGAGCAACAAGTGATGCTAGAAAACCTCAGCTTAATATTGAGATAATCCCCGAAATATCAGTTAGTACTGCTGTATTTACAAATGATAATGATGACGATATCGATCATTTAGAATCGGGATTTATTACAGCCGATATAGAAATAACAAATAATACGGATGAAACAACAGAAGCAGTATTGGCAATGGTTTTAAAAAGAGGTTCAGTTATTAAAGATATTAAATTTACTAAAAAAGAGATAGATACGGGTGTCACTGAACCTTTCACTACAGAGATTTATGTGCCTGATAATCCGGAGGACTATTTATACTATTCAGTAGAAGTGTTTACATGGGAAAGCTTAGAGAAGATGAAACCACTAGCAAGTAAACAAGCATTATCACCTTTTTTTACTGCGCCCGAAAGAACATATGAGATGATTTATAATCCAACAACGATGATTCAGGGATTTAGGGATTTGGCATCAGCATACCCGGACTATATTAGTGAAACATTTTGTAGTTATGATTCCCAAGATGAGTATCCGATTTATCAGTACCGCCTTAAACTGAATCAAACTCAAGAAGACGAAACGACTGAAGAAGTTCCTAAATTAATAATAGTTTCAGGGATACATGGATGTGAGAGACAATCGGTATGGAGTACATATTATTTATTTAAAGCACTTGCGGAGGCTTGGCAAGGTGATCCGGTATTGGAGTACATAAGAACTAATTTTGAGATAGTGAGCATCCCTTTAGCAGCTCCAAATGAATTTATAACAGGAACCTATGACACTCCCAGCGGTGTAAATGTTAATAGAGACTTTATCGAATTTACCTTGCCGGAAAGTAGAAATGTGAAAAAGTTATTAGATGAGAACACAGATGCTATCTATTATTGTGATTATCATACAAATGGTTCCAGTGGTTCATCTTATAGTCAAACGATGACGCCGGTTGTAAGGGACGGGTTCTTTTTCTCGGAGCAAATCCGCAAAGCAGCCGAAGAAAATATAAAAATGTTTACAAAGGAATTGGTAAAACGATATGACCATCCGGAGGGCGAGAAATTAGGGCACGTATTAGGCAGTATTAGTGGTAAGGTTGGTCAATCCACCGCATATTCAGGTCAACTTGGTATACCATCAAGTGTGTTGGAAACATTCAGAAAGTTCCCGTTTGATGAACGTCAAACAAGCACTTCGCAAAAGGCGAATTATGAGTATTTTGTTAATTGGTTAATTGCAATGATAAGGATGTTTAACAGCTAATAATATGCTTGAACTGCAATATAGGGGCTTGGTTTATCAAGTCCTATACATTCAAGTTTAACTAAAACAAAAAAATAAAAAAAGGAGGCAAAATCATGAAAAGAAGAAGGATAGTAAGAAATGGTTTGATTATGTCAGCTATGTTTATCTTGATGGTTTGTAGTTTTATAATTTCTGTATCGGCAGAAAATATTACACTGGAGCCAATACACACCCTTGAGGATGGCTATGTTCAGACAAATATGAGTACAAATGAGACAACATGGGAGAATAATGAACATTTGCATTTACACGGGTATGAACAAAAACTTCGTGTAGTATATTTGAAATTTGAGGTTCCTGAGTTTACGGGAACAGTAAAAAACGCAACTCTTAATCTCACAATAAACTCCGGTGTCACTATTCCTGAAAATGATACTATAACAGTTCACAGGGTTTTAGATGATACTTGGAATTCTGTTTCTAAGTACCCTACGTATAAAGATGGGGGCTATACACCGCATATCAGTGATACTGTATTGGCTACATATACATTTGACAGTACAAGTGTTGTAGCTTCACAAGTAGTGGAAATTGATGTTAAGGATTTAATAAAACAGCCCGGTACTTACTCAATCGCGCTTAAAAGAAGTGCTACAAGCGGAGAATTAAGATTTTTTTCCAGTGAGGGAACAACAAGTGGCACAAAAAAACCTCATCTGAGTTTAGAAGTGGACCCTACGGAGGCAAGAGGAGAAATAAGTACTATTCTTAGAACCCCTCCAATTTTACCCGGTGCTGATGGTTATTACTCACTAGATATTAAGGAATGGGTAAATGGTACCAGTTTATATGCAAGAAACGGAACTGCAAGGATAATATTCATAAAGTTTGATGTCCCGCAGTATGTTAAAAACATTAAAGATGTAAAGCTTAAACTTACTACAAACTCTGCAAACGCTGCCCATGAAAATGTAGAGGTTACAGTTTATGGGGTGAAGGATACAAATTGGGAGGAAATAGCGGACCTCGGAGAGGGAATTGTCGCACCCTCAGGATTTAATACCCCCACGGTAACTTTAAACCCCCTTGACAGAATAAATGCCGGAACACCTGCACGGTATACAACATTAACTTTTGATTTAAGTACTTTGGTAAAGGGTCCCGGAACATATGCTTTTTCAATTAGGTCTAATCATTTCCAGGCGTTGCAATTTTATTCAAAGGAAGCGGATACAACACCGGAAAATAAGCCTAATATACAAATAGATTTTGATATTGATGCTGAGAAGATTATACCCGAGGGTTTTGAAGTGGAAAGCATTATTTCTAATGAATGGAGAGGAATAAATGCTGTATCCGATTTTAATGAATTACAAGATGGTGATAAGTTATACAGGGTTGTCAAGGTAATGAATAATACTGACAGGATAAGGTATGTAACTTATATATTGGCACAATACAATGGTGATGAACTTGTAGGCGTTGAAAAAGGACATACTTTGGCGGTTGACCCCGGATGGTACCGTACTGATTATTCTGAAATTACATATCAAGATGGGGTAACTGCAGTTAAAAGTTTTGTTTGGAATAGTTTAGATTTAATGGTACCGCAATGTTCTACTGCTGTAATTGACTAGCATTGATGAATATTTTTTAAGCTTCAGTAGGAGTTTAAACTCCTACTGAAGCTTAAGAGTTTGTCCGATGACTACCGCCACTAAAACTCCCGTTTCTGCAAGCGGAGGGATAAGTGGCGCTATGTCCCCGGATAACGGTTTCTAATGCATCTTTAGATCGGGGGATAAAATGTGAAGAAATGGATTATTAACATTCTAAAACTATGCTTATTAACAGTAGTTATATTAATGTTGTTGGTTAATTATCTTTCCATAACAACGGTATTCGGACAATGGCCGGAATTACCTGAGCCCATAGTAGGTGAGGATGGATGGAAAAGAAGAATAGTTGAAGAAGAACAAGAAGATGGTTCTATTATAAAATATGGTTGGAGCACTCCAAATCAAAGTGCCGAGATTCCATTATCCGAAATACCTGAAGTTGGAAGCGGAACCGTTATAGAATACGATAATATAGAGGGACTTCGTGAAAGCGATGTGTATTCAGTCTATGTAAACGGAAGAGAGATTTTCACCGAGAAATTTAAAGATGTAAGCATAGCACGTTTTGCTTTTGAGGGTGAAGTTACGGTTAAGGTAGTTGCCAAACAGGCAGTCAATATCTTTAATATTAGCCCTCATAGCTATGGTATAAAAGGAGCAGCTAAAGATGATAGTGTTTTTTTTACACTCTCAAAACCGGGTTATATAACTGTAAATGTAGATTGTCTTGAACGTTTATTTCTATTTGCCGATCCTCTCGAGCAAAACATACCTTCAGGCGAAAATGTTATAAATGTTTTGGATATGGGTGTTGATAATACGGGTGCCCGAACTGAAACTGTGAAGATACAGGCTGCGATAGATATGGCATCTGAGATTCCCGGAGGGGTCGTCTATTTTCCGGATGGTAAATATGCTTCAGGCAGCCTTAACTTGAAGAGTAATACACATATTTATCTTGAAAGTGGTGCTTATCTTCACTGCGTGATTGACAGTATTGAAGATACAGTTCCTAATATCCCGATTAGTGATGGGAACACCACAACAATGGGTGCTTTTCTATGCGCAGTAGAGGCAGAAAACATAAAAATATCAGGGCGAGGAATAATAGATGCCGACGGTGAGAGATACCGTAAAGAAGATATTTATAGAAGAGCAGTGGGCAGAATGGTATTTTTTATACGAAGCAGAAATATAGTGGTTGAGGATATAATTCTTCGGGATTCAACTTCATGGAATTCACATTTCTCTCATTGTGATGATATTATTTATAAAAATGTTAAAATTATTAACAATGTCACTACACAAACTACTGATGGCATTGACATAGATTCATCCGGAAATGTTCTTGTCGATGGAACTTTCATTTATAGCGGAGATGACTCAATAGTGATTAAAGCCACAGGACTTTACTATACAAAAGTTTATAATGGGAGAAATCCATACAATATTACAGTGCGTAATAATGTTTTGATTTCAAAGAGTGCTGCTATGAAGATAGGAACTGAGACCAACACAGAAAGGATATATGGAATAGTATTTGAAAATAATGATGTTATTGCCGCAGATGTAGCATTCGGACTTTTTACTCATGATACAGGTATTATTTCTGATATAAATGTAATAAATAACCGTTGTGAGATTGTAGGAGAGGGGGAGCATCCCAACGTTCATAACAGACCCTTTTATTTTCAGATTAAAGAACGCACGCCTAAATTGCCAAGAGAGCCTTCGACAGAGATTACGAGCAAAAGTAAGATAAAAAATATTTATATAGAAAATTTCAGTTTTGAAAGATATGGTTCCAATAATTCTAATTTTATGGGCTTGGATGAAGAACATATGGTTGAAGATATAATATTTAATAATATCACTGTAGAAGGAAAACCATGTCTAAGTAAAAAGGATTTAAAGCTTACGAAGAATAGTTTTGTAGGGGATGTTATGTTTAACGGTGCGTGGTCTATATATCCTATGGAGGACGGTTATATCGAAATAAACAAAAACACAGAGGTGACAACATGGATTAATAATGAGCATTTACGAGTGCATGGATCCAACATGGGATATCGTGTGATGTTTTTGAAATTTGAGGTGCCTGAGTTTGCGGCGAGAATAGAAAGAGCAACTCTTATGCTAACATCAAATTCAGCCCCTACTGTACCTGAAAATGATACTATGACAATTCATATGGTTACAGATAATAATTGGGATTCTGTAGCTAATTATCCGACGTGTGAAAACGGGGAATTTACCCCACATATAGATGATGCTGTTTTAGCCACATATACATTCCCAAATACAGATATTACATATGGGCAAGCGGTAGAGATTGATGTTAAGGATATAATAAATAAACCCGGTATTTATACAATAGCTATTAAAAGAAGTGCTAAAAGTGGAGATTTAAGGTTTTTTTCCGCTGAGGGAACAACTAATGAAAGCAGAAAGCCTCAGATTTTTTTAGAGGTAAACTCGGGAGTTTCAGTTGATATGCCTGTATTTACAAATGATAGTGATGTAGATATTGAGTATTTAGAATCGGGATTGATTAGAGGCAATGTAGAAATAACAAATAATACAGATGAAAAGAAACAGGCAGTATTAGTAATGGTTCTAAAAAAAGGATTAACTGTTGAAGATATTATATTTATTAATAAAGAGATAGATAGTGGTTGGACTGAGCCTTTAGGCACAGAAATTTTAGTGCCCGGTAATGTAGAGGATTATTCAGTAGAAATGTTTGTTTGGGACAGTTTAGTGAATATGGAACCATTGTTAAAAAAGCAAGAATTATTGCCTGAGTAGATAGTATAAACTTAAGACCCCCCTATCGTTAACACGACATCCCCCTATTAGGGGGAATAAGTAAGTATGAGTAGCAAACAACTCGTGCCCCTATCGAGGGGGCACGAGTTGTTTGTGCGTAATATATTTTGAGTATAATAAAAAAAACTTGCCTTTAAAAGAAAAAATGTTTACAAACCAAAAAACTCGTGTAAATTTACTCTTTATTTTTTTCATGTGATAATGTATAATAGATATTTAAATAACAAATAAGGGATAGAATTTTATGGCATTATTTGCGATTGCTGATTTGCACCTTGCTTTAAGTGTTGATAAACCCATGGATGTATTTGGTTTAGAGTGGGAAAACTATATGGATAAGATAAAAAATAATTGGTGTCAAAATATAAAAGAAGATGATTATGTAATTTTAGCAGGTGACACTTCTTGGGCAACATATATTGAGGAAGCATATAATGATTTTAAGTATCTAAGTGAATTGCCGGGTACTAAAATAATAATTAAAGGAAACCATGATTATTGGTGGACAACCTTAAAGAAATTGAATAAGTACATAGAGGAGAATAATTTTAAAAAAATTATCTTCTTACATAATGATTGCATATTATATGATGGAGTAGCCATATGTGGAACAAGAGGATGGATATCTCCGGGCATAGACGGGTTTAATGAAGAGGATGAAAGGATATACTTAAGAGAATTAAACAGACTGGAGACTTCAATTAAGCAAGGGATTAGGCATAATGCAAGGGAGATAATTGTAGCATTACACTACCCACCGATTAATGGAAACAATGAGGTGACCTCGGGGTTTGTTGATATTTTAAAAAAATACGGTATTAAGACTTGTATTTACGGGCATCTTCATGGAGAAAACAGGGGACGTGGGATTGAAGGGATGTACGAAGGGATTGATTATCGCCTTGTATCAAGTGATAATATTGATTTTAATCCTGTTAAGATACTATAATGTTTGTTATTTGCAATTCATCCTTAGGGGTGTTAAAATATATAATTAAATTTAAGAAATTCAAGGAGGAATATTTATTAAATGAGTGCAAAGATAGAAAAGGTTGAAAACAATGTAGCACACTTAGAAATTGAGGTTGAAGCATCAAAGTTCCAAGAAGCAGTAAAAAAATCTTACATAAAAAATGTAGGGCAATTCGCTATACCGGGTTTTAGAAAAGGTAAAGCGCCCAGAAAAATAATTGAAACATATTATGGAGAAGGGGTCTTTTACGAAGATGCAGTCAATATTATTATACCCGAGGCATATGATGAAGCAGTGGAGGAAACAAAAATAGAGCCTGTTGAACAACCGAGCATTGATATCAAACAAATCGGCTCAGGTGAGAATTTTATATTTACGGCTGAGGTTACTGTTAAACCTGAAGTTAAAGTCGGAGATTATAACGGAATAGAAATAAACAAAATAGAGTATAATGTAACGGATGAAGATGTCGATGGTGAAATAAAGAAGCTTCAAGAGCAGAATGCTAGACTTATAACAGTTGAAGACCGGGCAACACAAAAGGGCGACACAGTTATTATGGATTTTGAAGGCTTTACCGATGGAGAACCTTTTGAAGGAGGTAAAGCAACTAACTATAATTTAGAACTGGGGTCGGGCCAGTTTATTCCGGGATTTGAAGAACAATTAATCGGGAAAAATATAGCAGAAGAAACAGAAGTAAATGTAACATTTCCTGAAGACTATAATGCAGAAGAATTAGCAGGAAAAGAAGCAATGTTTAAGGTAGTAATAAACGAAATAAAATTTAAAGAATTACCTGAAATTGATGATGAATTTGCTAAAGACGTGAGTGAGTTTGATACTCTTGATGAGTTAAAAAAGGATACTAGAGAGAAGCTTGAAAAACAGGCTGCAGACAGGACTAAATCTGAGATTGAAAACACGGTAATAGAGAAAATAGCTGAAAAAGCTGTTGTTGATATCCCAAAGGTTATGATTGATAATCAAGTGGAAAGCAGATTGAGTGAGCTTGATAATCAATTTAGAATGCAGGGCATGGATCTTGACGGGTACGTTAAAATGACCGGTGGTGATATTGATAAACTAAGAGAACAATTCAGAGAGGGTGCAGAGGAACAGGTTAAATCCAATCTGGTTCTTGAAAAAATCTGTGAGCTTGAAAAAGTAGAAGCTACTGAAGATGAAATAAAAGAAGAAATCAAAAAAATGGCTGAGATGTACAAAATGGAAGCGGATAAAGTAGAAGAAATGATGGGAGATCACATAGATTCTTTTAAAAAAGAATTGGCAATAAGAAAAACTGTCGATATTGTTGTAAAAAATGCGAAAATAGTATAAAATATTAAAGAGGTGATTTATTATGAGTTTAGTTCCGGTTGTTGTTGAGCAGACAAATAGAGGGGAAAGGTCGTACGATATATATTCCCGTCTGTTAAAAGACAGAATAATTTTCTTGGGGGAAGATATTAATGATATAACAGCGAATTTAGTAATCGCACAATTATTATTTTTAGAGGGTGAAGACCCTGATAAAGACATTAACCTATATATAAACAGTCCCGGAGGTTCTGTAACAGCAGGAATGGCTATATATGATACAATGCAGTATATTAAGTGCGATGTGTCTACTATTTGTGTTGGATTGGCAGCAAGTATGGGAGCTGTTTTGCTTACAGCGGGTGCAAAAGGCAAGAGGTTTGCATTACCTAACAGTGAGATAATGATACATCAACCACTCGGTGGCGCAAGAGGGCAGGCTACCGATATAAAGATTCATGCAGAGCATATACTAAAAATTAAAGATAGAATAAATAAAATTCTTAGTGAAAGAACGGGGCAACCCTTAGAAAAGATACAACAAGATGTTGAGAGAGATTTCTTTATGTCCGCAGAAGAAGCCGGCAACTATGGATTAATTGACAAAGTGATTGAAAAAAGGTGACACAGTTTTTTAGATTAAATGAGGTGTAAAAGATGTCAAAATATGATGAAAAGAAACAACTCAAATGTTCTTTTTGCGGTAAAACACAGGAGCAAGTTAAAAGACTTGTTGCAGGGCCCGGAGTTTATATATGTGACGAATGTATTGAGTTATGTTCGGAAATAATTGAAGAAGAATTTGAAGAGGCAAGGATTGACTTAGGCATAGATGAACTTCCCAGACCGGAAGAAATAAAACAAATTCTTGACCAGTATGTTATCGGACAAGAAACGGCAAAGAAAAATTTAGCTGTAGCAGTATATAATCATTACAAAAGAATCAATTTTGATATGAGATTTGGTGATATTGAACTCCAAAAAAGTAATATTGTTATGGTTGGTCCCACAGGTTCCGGTAAAACTCTTCTTGCACAGACATTAGCTAGGATTCTTAATGTACCGTTTGCTATAGCAGATGCTACATCACTTACGGAAGCAGGATATGTGGGTGAGGATGTGGAAAATATCCTTCTTAAGTTGATACAAGCGGCAGATTATGACATTGAGCAAGCAGAACAGGGAATAATATATATAGATGAGATTGACAAGGTTGCCAGAAAATCTGAAAACCCTTCGATAACAAGGGATGTAAGCGGAGAAGGGGTTCAACAGGCACTACTTAAAATTCTTGAGGGAACAGTGGCATCCGTACCGCCACAAGGCGGCAGAAAGCATCCCCACCAAGAATTTATCCAAATTGATACCACTAATATATTATTTATATGCGGTGGAGCTTTTGATGGGTTGGACAAAATAATTCAAAACAGAATTGGGAAAAAGGCATTAGGTTTTGGTGCAGATATTATAAGTGAAAAAGAAAGAAATGTAGGAGAAGCTTTACAACATATAGCTCCTCAGGATCTTTTGAAATATGGCTTGATACCTGAGTTCATAGGTAGATTGCCTGTTGTAGTAACTTTAAATTCCTTGGATAAGGAAGCTTTGGTAAGGATTCTTACCGAACCTAGGAATGCTTTAGTAAAGCAATATCAAAAACTCCTTGAAATGGACGATGTATTGTTGGAATTTGATAAGGAGGCTCTTGAAGCAATTGCCGACAAGGCATTGGCAAGAAATATCGGAGCAAGGGGATTAAGAGCCATTATTGAAGATTCAATGCTTGATATAATGTATGAGATTCCGTCAAGAAAAGACGTGGAAAAATGCATAATTCATACGGATTGTATCATGGAGAACAAGGAGCCTGAATTGATAATTAATGAGGATAGAAAGCCACTTAAAAAAGCTTCTGTAAAAAAAGCTAGACTGAAAAGTGAATCAGCATCATAATAAAAGTTAAAAAAGAGCCGAAGATTAATTCTTCGGTTCTTTTTTTAACGGAGTCAGAGATGATATACCGTAGTGCATGGGGTTGGCAGAACAAATAATCATTCACTCTTTGCTGTATTATTAAGGAAATGTAAAGAATGGTATATGTATATTATATATTATAGCTTAAAAGGTATAAAATTGATATAATTTGAAAAATTGAAACTTTATTATTCTTAATTTAGTACATATAATTATTATTGATAAATGCTTGTATGATGATATTTTATTTGTTCAAAAGGTTATAACAGATTTCCTTAATAAAAATATTATTATAATAATTCAGAAGAAGGGGATTATAAGATGCCAATTAATGAAGCAATAAAAAAGTTACTATTAGTTTTCATTATTGCTGCTATACTTTTAGAGGTGCATTTATTTTTAGGAAATAAGGTTGATGCAATGGCTTACAAATTTAGCCATCCGATGACTGTTATAAACAATGATGAATTAAACATCATAAAACAAAGGATTGCAAATAAAACTGAGCCACAGTATAGCGAGTATTATAGATTGATAGAAAGTGCTAATAACAAATTAAGTTTTGTGCCAAATCCTCCGGATAATATGCATATAATTGGAGGTGACGGACCAGACAGAAACCTAAGGGAAATTAGGGACTGGTTAAGAAATAATAGAAGTGCTGCGTATACATGCGCGTTAGCATGGGCATATTCAAGAAATGGTACATATGCAGAAAAGGCAAGAGAAGTATTAAATGCTTGGGCTGATAAAGGAACTACTTTTTCAGGTGATTATCCGGGTCTTTAGTTAGGTTCTTGGTTCTCACAAATGCTGTATGCAGCTGATTTGATTAATGATTATGATGAATGGACTGACGTAGAGCGCAATAATTTTAAGACTTGGTGGATGCGAGAAGTTATTCCATTTGTTTTAGATGATGCAATAAATAGAAAAAATAATTTTAAAGATTCAGGTATTTTAGGAGTGATAACTGCAGGAATAGTTTTTGAAGATAGTTTCCTTGTAAATGCAGCTCTTGAACAACTAGATTCATATTTTAACGGAGAATGGAAAATAAAACAGGATTATAATGGTACATATCTTCCCGCCGAGGTAATAAGAAATGATGGTGAGAGTGGTATGTCCTATACAGCATATGCAATGACGTCAACGGTGCAATCTCTAGATATGGCAAGATATATAGGCTACAATTATTGGCAAAGATCTACAACAGAAGGTGCAAATATAAAAGACTTAATCCAACAATATTTTAAATGGGATATCTTAGATGAAGGTTTTCCGTGGAATGATAATCCGCTCATAATTACAAACAGAAGAAATGTATATGAAATTGCTAATAACCATTATTATCTGATGGATGAGATGCGAAGCTGGATAAAAGATAACCGTCCCCTTAAAGGAGAACAGGGCGATGAGTGGGTTACATTAAACAAAGGGGATATTAAATCACCATATTTATTGAATGCAGAAAATTTGAAAGAAGAAATTAAAGTTTATGCAATTGAAGATACCTGGGTAGGTAATGATGTACCGGATGAACCTCAAGGAAAGCATACACAACTGAGCATAAGACGCTCATTGGCTGGTGATGCAAGCGAAATGCCTAAAGATGAGATGATAAGAAAAGTTTTTATCAAATTTGATTTAAATAATGTTAAGGGTGAAATATTGTCGGCAAAACTTTACTATAATTATAGTAATTTTTCAAATCGTACAATTAGTTTTCATGCAGTAGATGATAACTCGTGGTCGGAGGATACGCTTATATGGAGGAACAGACCATTTCTTGGAGCTGAATTAATCAGAAAGGAGTACCCCGGTTCAGGAAATAGTAATATGCTAATATTTGAAGATGAAGGAATTGATATAACGGATTATATAAGAAATCAGAAAGAAGTTGATGACATAGTAACAATAGGCATAAACACCCCTATAAGTCAAAAAACCTCGTTAAGTGATTTTCGTATACATACTTCAAATAACAAACTCTACCCAAGACCATTTTTAAAAGAATGGTCAGAAACCTTAGTGTCATATGAAATAATTAAATTCTCACCATCTATTTTCTTGTAGATTATTCCATCACCCTCATCGAAATTACTGTATTTTAAATCAATGGTTGCATCATTAGGTGTATTTGACAAAACTACTCTATTTGACTCATCTATAATAAAAAAGGCACCTTCACTTATCCATTCCATATTATAAACAATTTGATTAATATAATCTTCATTAATAAAAACTACAAGATTCGCATTAATGCCCATTCCTGTGGTGGACAAGGAATGTATGTAAGCAAGTTTGTTTCCGCCTTTCCCATCAGTATTATCGGTTTTTATAGGCATGAAAGTTCTGTTATGCGTTTGTTTTATGATATCATACCATTCGTCATAATCTAAATAACTATTATTATGAAATTCGTGAAATGCTGTTATTGGCTCATAGTATGCACCTGGACGTAAAACAAAGTCTCCATTATGAAAGTAGATATAAAAATCATTCGCAATACTTCCCATTATTCTAGGGAAAGACATTTCCCTTTTTACAAAATTACCAATAATATATCGTTCCATATTATTAAAGGGTTTTTTTAGATGCATTAACATCCTAATATTTTCATTTATCTCTAACTCGACTCCTAAATTCCAAAGATCTTGAAATCCACTGTCAATAACTTGTACTCCCTGTTTTAAAAGTATAGTATTAGCCCTCACTGTCTCATTCTCAAGAGTATTTCGCGTTTGATAATATAGTACTCTACTTATTATTACAGGGATAAATAAAATAATTAAATATGATAGCAACCATGATAAAAAAACTATCTTACCATCACTCTTAAAATTCTTTATTGAAGGCACAATAAACACCACCACTATAATACTAATATGATGTACTAAGTATAAAGTAATTTCTCATAGTTAGTATACCATAATTAGAGTTCGTATAAAAAGATTATTTTTTTTACAGGTTTTTGCCAATTATAATTTTATACTAACTTTTTATAGGCGCTTGACCAGCAACATCGATATTGGAGATAACAGAGTAACATAAGAAACGGAGGAAAAAAAGAATAGAAATTAATATTAAAGGTAGTAAAAAAGTTTGCATTATCCTAAATCTAAAACAGATTAATCTTCGGTTCTTTTTTTAACGGAGACAATGTAAATATATTCCTCAATATATACAGGATAAAAAATACATACTTAGATATACTAAGAAACAGATGCAAATTAAGTACTTACTTACTCGGAAGGTCTTTGCTTTCGAGTAAATCCGTATAAGGGAGGAATGTTTTTGATTAGTACTACCATTATAATAATACAGCTTTTCTTTTCAATAATTATAGGATTGTATTTCTTGAACTTATTAAAATCCCAACAAGGACAGAAAAGTGCAGTGGAAAAGGAATCTAAAAGGGAGATGGATAAGCTTAGAAGGTTAAAGGAAATTAAATTAACCGAACCTCTGTCTGAGAAAACACGTCCTGCCACATTTAACGAGATTATTGGTCAAGAGCAAGGTCTAAAAGCATTAAAAGCGGCTTTGTGTGGTCCTAATCCTCAACATGTTATAATATACGGAGCTCCCGGTGTTGGAAAGACTGCAGCCGCACGAGTGGTTCTTGAAGAGGCAAAGAAAATGGAAATGTCACCGTTTGGGAAGCATTCAAAATTTATTGAAATGGATGCTACTACTTTAAGATTTGACGAACGAGGAATTGCAGACCCGCTTATAGGTTCCGTTCACGACCCAATTTACCAAGGTGCCGGTGCATACGGGCAGGCAGGTATTCCACAACCGAAACCCGGCGCAGTTACAAAAGCACATGGAGGCATATTGTTTCTCGATGAAATCGGAGAACTTCATCCTATACAAATGAATAAATTATTAAAGGTTTTGGAGGATAGAAAAGTATTTTTAGAGAGTGCCTATTATAGTTCAGAAGACAGAAACACTCCGTCACATATACATGATGTGTTTCAAAATGGTCTACCGGCAGATTTCAGGCTAGTTGGAGCGACAACACGAACGCCTGAAGATATGCCTGCTGCATTAAGGTCAAGATGCGTAGAAATATTTTTCAGAAATCTTACACAGGAGGAAATTGTAATAATAGCTAGGAACACATTTAATAAAGGGAATTTTAAAAAAGAAGAAGGAGCCGAGGAGCTTATTGCAAAATATGCAACAAACGGTAGGGAAGCTGTAAACATAGTTCAGATTGCAGGAAGTATTGTTTTCGTTGAAGGGAAGTCATATGTAAGTAAAAAGGATATTGAATGGGTTATTGAGTTTGGACAATACAGTCCGAGGATAGAGAAGAAAGTAGTGGCAGAAAAACAGATTGGGTGCGTTAATGGGTTAGCCGTTTATGGAAGAAGTCAAGGTATGATTACGGATATTGAGGTTTCAGCAGTGCCATGTGAAACGGGGAAGGGAATTTTAACAGTAACCGGAATAATTGAGGAAGAAGAGATGAATAATAGGGGGCAGAAGCTTAAAAGGCATAGTACGGCAAGGGCATCCGTTGAAAATATGCTCACCGTTTTAAAAAAGTTTTTTGGAGAAGACCCTTTAGCTTACAATATACATCTTAATTTCCCCGGAGGAGTACTGATTGATGGTCCTTCGGCAGGGATAGCAATAATGACTGCGGTGTATTCTGCAATAAAGAATAAGCCTATTGACGGGAATATTGCTATGACAGGTGAAATAACTATCAGAGGAAAAGTAAAGCCCGTGGGGGGTGTAATCCCTAAAGTTGAAGCTGCAAGGGTTGCCGGTGTGAAAAAGGTCATTATACCTAAGGAAAATTGGCAGGAACTTTTTGATACCATGGATATAGAAGTAATCCCTGTAGACAATGTTAGCGAAGTTATCGAAATAGTTTTCAATCCCCAAAACAATAAACAGATAACCTTACCTGCCACCGAAACATCAACCATACTTTCTGCTAATCCGCAAATTACAAGGGGAGCATAAACCGGGCAGAAGGCTCTGCTTAGTAGGGTCTTGATTTATCAAGCCGCAAGACGCCTTGTTCCCCCTAATAGGGGGATGTCGCGTTAGCGACAGGGGGTCTGCTAAGCAAGTACATAACCGTAGGGGTGGACGACCCTGCCCACCCACATTGCTAGAACCGATTCACATTTTGTAGGGGCGGGTTTCCATGCCCGCCCGTGACCGTCTAACCTTCAGAGGGGTACTTTTAAAGGTTAGGATTATGGAGTTTGATATTAAAAATTAATATGTAATAACACGACTATAGCTTATATGTGTTTCAATTACATTATTATTACTGTTTAAAGCTTGATGTGTAACTTTTAACCTATACTGATAACCCGATGCAACAAAATAATCTCTTGATACATATGCCCACATCGCGCCTTGATTACTCCATGTTTGAATTGTAGTCCAACCATTATTATATCGTTGAAGGTCTACTTTCACTTTTGCTATGTATTGAGGTTGAACTTCAGTAACTCCACCTTGACCAATTTCTTTATTAAAACTGATTTCAGAATGAGTTTGCTGCATATTAATAATAAAATTTAAAACTTTAATACGCCAAGCCTCAACACTATAACCTGTCTCTTATACACATCT
>LSQX01376465.1_pt1 | contig 17354 bp, 15 predicted proteins | sample 654561 | NCBI WGS metagenome assembly LSQX01 (sample SAMN04489861, study PRJNA283612) | anaerobic digester metagenome | isolation source: 4 biogas reactors fed with cattle manure at either 37C or 55C with and... | place: Denmark: Kongens Lyngby | collected 2014
ATGTAATCCAGTTGTAGGTTCATCTAATATCAACACCTTCGGCTCATGCATCACCGCCTGCGCTAAGCCCACGCGGCGATTAAAACCCTTAGACAGCGTATCAATGCTCTGACCAATCACCCGCCCAAGCTCGAGCAAATCAATCACTCGTTTAACGCGCTCTTGCAGCTCTTTACCACGATAACCACGTACTTTGCCGATAAACAGCAAGAAATCCAACACCGTCATCTCGCCATAACAGGGCGCGCCTTCTGGCAAATAGCCCAGCACGCGCTGCGCCCTAATACGCTGTTTGGCAATATCAAAACCATGAATCTTGACGCTTCCTGCACTAGGCGCCAAAAAACCGGTCAGCATTTTCATTGTGGTAGATTTACCTGCCCCGTTAGGGCCTAGAAAACCTATCACCTCGCCGGGCTGAACGGTGAAAGATAAATTATTTACCGCTAAATGCTCAGAAAAATGTTTGCTGAGCTTAGAAACCTCAATCATGTATCACACTCAAATAAAACTTTAAAAAGAAAATTTTTGCCATGCTAGTGCATCTGCATAGTGTCTGCAGACAAAATTCACGCCTTGGCTCAAAACAAATCGATCGGATCCACATCCACCGACCAGCGTACTTGTCGCGCACTGGGAAGTTGCTCCAAATTAAAACACAGCGCATGCAACAACTGCTGCAGGTCTTTACGCTTGTGCGCAATAAACAGCAACTGCGCTCTATAGCGCCCTGCACGGCGCTCCATGGGCGCTGCAACCGGACCTAAGCACTCAAGCTGTTGCAGCTGATAGTGTGCCAGCAGCTGCTCACTTAGAGCCAAGGCGTCCTGTAGAAAATTATCCACCTGAATACTGCTCACCGCTTCGGCACGCAACAACGCCATGTAACTATAGGGTGGTAACCCTGCCGCACGCCGCTCACTCAGCGCCTGCTCCGCAAAAGCAAAATAACCCTGTTCGGTCAGCTGTACCAATAAAGGATGATCGGCTAAGTGGCTCTGGATAATCACTTCACCCGGGTCTTGCGCCCGCCCTGCACGCCCAGCCACTTGCAGAATCAACTGCGCCATACGCTCACTCGAACGAAAGTCTGCGGAAAACAACCCTCCGTCCGCATTTAAAATCGCCACCAAGGTGACCCGTGGAAAGTGATGCCCTTTGGCAAGCATTTGCGTGCCCAGCAAAATACAGGGCTTCCCCTGATTAACCGTATTCAGCATGGCATCCAGCGCACCTTTGCGCGCGGTAGTGTCACGGTCAATACGCAAAATCGGCACATGCGGAAACAGAATTTGTAAACGCTCTTCTGCCCGCTCCGTGCCCTCACCTACTGGATGCAGCTGTAAGCTTTCGCAGCCTGGGCAGGCTAACGGGCGTTTTTCCACATGACCGCAATGATGACAACGCAACTCGTTGTAACGCTGGTGCAAGGTGAGCCGCGCATCACAGTCGCGACACTTACCCATCCAGCCGCAATCATTGCAGAGTAAAATCGGAGAAAAACCCCGTCGATTTAAAAACACCAACACTTGCTGCCCAGCGGCCAGCGTGCGTTCAATGGCTTTTTGCAGCGGCATGCTAATGCCTGAATCCAACGGCAAACTGCGTACATCCAAACGTTTAAACTGCGGCAATTTAGCGGTACCTGCGCGCGTATTCAAACGCAGCAGCGCATAACGTCCGCTATTAGCATTGTGCAAGCTTTCTAACGAAGGCGTCGCCGAACCCAGCACCACCGGAATATCTGCTTGCCGCGCACGCACCAAGGCTAAATCACGCGCATGGTATCGCAAGGCTTCCTGCTGTTTATAGGAAGCGTCATGCTCTTCATCAATAATAATTAAACCTAGGTTTTTAAAAGGGGTGAACAACGCCGAACGCGTACCTATGACAATTTCCGCCTGACCGTCGCGTGCAGCCAGCCAAGCATTCAGCCGTTCGCGGTCGTTCACCTCAGAATGCAGCAGCGCAACCCTGACATTGAAACGCTGCTGAAAACGACTAAACGTCTGCGGCCCAAGGTTAATTTCTGGAATGAGCACCAACACCTGCTGCTTTTTATTCAACACCTGCTCAATCAGTTGCAAATACACTTCAGTTTTACCACTGCCGGTCACGCCCGCTAGCAGAAACACTTTGAAACGCCCGAGTTGCTGACTAATCGAATCAAACGCCACTTTTTGCTCAGCATTTAAGGCCAGCGGCATTTGCGCTAACACCGGCAAGTTGCTGGGCGGCTGGTGCACACTGCGCCATTCTTTGTGCAGCAAACCTTTTTCTAACAATGCATCAATGCTGCTTTTTTGCAGCTCTAAACTGCTTAGTTGTTCATGGGCCAGTCCGCGCTTGTGCTGCAATACAGCCTGTAAAGCCTGTCGCTGTCTGGGTGCGTTTTTAACTCGCACATCGTCCAGTTGTGCGTCGGTAGCAGCGGTATAAAACAGTTTTTTTTGCGCAACCGCAGGCTCACCTTGGCGCAGCAGTACCGGTAAAGCCCAGCTGAAGGTGTCGCCCAAACTGTGTTGGTAATACTGTGACGTCCAGCTTATTAGCTGCATAACACTCGGAGGCAACAAAGGTTTCTCATCAATTAACTCAGTGATCGTACGCAACTTACTCACCGGCACTTCGGTCGTATCGGTAGTGTGCAGGACAACGCCAATCACTTCGCGCGATCCAAAAGGCACCTTCACCCGCACACCCGGTTGCCATGCGCTGACAGGAATATCAGCGGGTGCGCGGTAATCAAACAAACGCCGCAAAGGCGTAGGCAATGCGACACGTAAATAAAGCTCAGACACGCGTATTAAATCCTTAACTATGTGCTGCTATATTAGCGGAGTTTTTTGTTGTATGGTTCTTTAAGCAAGTGCTGAGTCATTAGCTGCATTGTCAGGTTCAAGCAAGAGCTTCCAATACTTCCTTATACACGAACCTGTCATGGGGGCTTATTACTAACACCATGGAGAATGATTATGAGTAAAAAAGTTGCAGTGATTTTATCCGGTTGCGGCGTTTTTGACGGTGCAGAAATCCATGAGAGCGTACTCACGGCGCTGCGTCTTGACCAGCAGGGTGCACAGGTAACCTTCTTTGCTCCCGATATCCCACAAGGTCATGTTATCAACCATCTTACAGGCGACGAAATGCCTGAGCAGCGCAATGTGCTGATTGAGTCAGGACGTATTACCCGTGGTAAAACCCTTGATGTACGCGAACTACAAGCCAAAGACTTTGATGCCTTAATCCTGCCCGGCGGCTTTGGTGTTGCCAAAAACCTGTCCAACTTTGCCAGCAAAGGCGCAGATTGCGAAGTAGAAGAAAACACCCTCAAGGCTATTTTGCAATTTAAAGAGGCTAAAAAACCCATCGGCCTTATGTGCATTTCACCCGCTTTATCAGCCAAAATATTTGGCACAGGCGTAACCTGCACCATCGGCAGCGACGCTGGCACTGCCGGCGCCATCGAAGCCATGGGTGGCAAACACCAAAATTGCAGCGTCGATAAGATTGTTGTCGATGAAGGCAACTGTTTGGTTACCACCCCCGCCTATATGCTCGCCCAATCCATTAGTCAGGCCGCTACAGGCATTAATGCTCTAGTCGATAAAGTGCTAGAAATGGCTTAACCGTTTTTCCCTTCAGTATTCGTGCCGCTCATTTGCATAATCCATGAGCGGCACGTGTAATATTGATCACTAAGGAGTTTCGCGCAGTAAAAGCGGAAAACTATTGCGCTTTATTTTTGCAAAGCTATGCTAATCACTTAATTTTCCACAAGGTACACACACCGTCTTGGACACTAGCCTACACACCCATCGTTTTACACTAGAAAGCTTCGATACCGCGCGTTTCGCCAACCTGTGCGGTCAATACGACGAGCATTTACGCCTCATTGAGCAGCGCCTTAACATCACCATCCGCAACCGTGGCGAACAGTTTGAACTGCTCGGCGATACTGCAGCGACAAGCACCGCAGAACACCTTTTGCGCCGCTTGTATCGTGAAACCAAAGACACACAGCTGACCCCTAACCAAATCCATCTGTACCTGCAAGATGCGAGTATGCAAGAACTCGCCTTACCAGCTACTAACAGGGTCACGCTGCGTACACGCAAAGCGGTAATTAAACCTCGTGGTGAAAACCAGCAAGCCTATGTACGTTCCATCCAAAAAAAAGATATAAACTTCGGTATAGGCCCTGCAGGCACGGGAAAAACCTATCTAGCGGTTGCCTGTGCAGTGGATGCGTTAGAGCGCGAAGAAGTTGAACGCATCTTACTCGTACGCCCTGCCGTTGAAGCGGGTGAAAAACTGGGCTTCTTGCCCGGAGATTTAACCCAAAAAATTGACCCCTACTTACGTCCTTTGTACGACGCTCTTTACGAAATGCTGGGCTACGAGTATGTCCATCGCCTGTTGGAGCGACAAATTATCGAAGTCGCACCGCTAGCCTATATGCGGGGTCGCACGCTAAGTAATAGCTTTATTATTCTGGATGAAAGCCAAAACACCACTAAAGAGCAGATGAAAATGTTCCTTACGCGCATGGGTTTTGGCTCCACTGCTGTGATTACTGGCGATATCACCCAAATCGACCTGCCTCCGGGGAAGGAGTCGGGACTGATCGAAGCGCAGCGGGTTCTTGGCGGCATCGATGGTTTGGAATTCGTCCATTTGGGAGACCGGGATGTGGTTCGTCATCCCCTGGTGCAGAGGATCGTCAAAGCCTATGAACGTTATCATATCCTAGAAGAGATGAAGAAAGCAGGTTCGCGAACCATGCTTGATGGACAAGAGCCTAAACTGGCTTAGGTTCTTGGGTGTCAATCGAGGTGACTGGGATGAACCGATGGGAAAAATACAGGGGTTTGGTCAAGGAAAGGTTTAAGGCCGGCCCCCTAGACAACGTGGTCATAAGGCAATGGCTGCTGGCCATAGTGATTTTTGCCGCGCTGTTTGCCATCCTGGTTGCCGATTTCGTTCCGCAGGCGGTTCGTCTCGCTCCAGGACAGGTAGCCCAGGAAGATATGCAGGCGCCCAAGACCATCGTCAACAGCTATCGGACGAAGAGGCTTCAGGAGGAAGCGGCGAAGGCCGCCTTGGAAGAAGCAGCTCAAAATCCGGCCAACTATGAGATCGATCCGGAGTTGGCCATCCAGGCCCAGCAGGACATTGCTAAAGTATTCGAAATGGTGGAGCTTTTTCGCCAGGAGTTCCTTCCCCTGTCCTACTACGAAGAGGCCGATGAGGGCGATGGGCTCGACAAGGCGGTCAAACTCCTCCAAGATGAACTGCGCCGCTCCAGGGGGCTGGCCTTGGGGCAGAATGACCTGCGGCGCTTGTTGATCGCCGACGGCGCGGAGCTGGTGGAAGTGCGCCGCCGGGCATTGGACATCAGCGGGGAGATTTTGCTGCAGCAAAGGATCAGCGAAGACAGTCTGGATGAAGCCAAAGCTAGAGGTGCCGACATGGCAGCTAGCGGCACATTGCGGGAGGAGCTGCAGGAGGTCCTTGCTTCCCTGGTGAGGAGCGTCATCAGACCGAACCTGAAGCTGAGCGAGGAGAAATTGGCCTTGATCCGGGAGGAGGCCGTGGCCGAAGTTGAACCTGTCTTGATCCTTAAAGACCAGATTATCGTCCGCAAAGGCGAGATCGTGAGCCCCGAACAAGTCCAGATTCTAAGCGATCTAGGGCTGTTGAAAAGGGGACCAAACTATCCCTTGGTCCTCGGGATGGGCTTTATCATCTTGCTCCTCCTGGGGATGCTGGGGGTGTACCTTTATCAGTATCTGCCCAGCATCCTCAAGGAAGAACGATTTGTCGCCCTCCTTGGTCTGGTGCTTGTCTTCGTCGCCTTCATGGCCAGGGTCTTCAGCCTTATTCCCTGGACCGGGGTCGGGTATCTGATCCCGGTTGCCTTCGGCGGGATGATGATCGCCCTGTTGGTTGACTCCCGCCTGGCCCTGATGGTCACCGTGGCCCTCGCCGTCATGACCGGGGTGATGAACGGAAACGACTTTGGTCTCATGTTCGTCGCCCTGACAGGAGGCGTTGCCGCGGTGCTGAGCGTCTCCAAAGTGAGCCAGCGGTCAGACTTGATGCGGGCCGGGTTTGCCGCGGGGGCGGCCATCTTTGTCTCCATGGTGGCCATAGGGGCGATTCGCTCCGACGCCTTCATTGTCAAGTACTCCATCCTGGGCCTTGGGAACGGGCTCTTCTCCGCTGTGCTGACCATCGGGTTCCTGCCTTACTTGGAAAGCATTTTCAGCATCACCTCGTCTATCCGCCTGCTCGAGCTTTCCAATCCGAATCAACCCCTTTTGCGGCGGCTGTTGGTGGAAGCTCCCGGGACCTATCACCACAGCATCATCGTCGGCAATCTGGCGGAAGCGGCGGTGGAAGCGGTGGGCGGCGATGCCCTTCTCGCCCGGGTGGGCTCCTATTATCACGATATCGGCAAACTCAAACGCCCCTACTTCTTCACCGAGAATCAGTTCACGGAAGAGAATCCCCATGAGAAGATCGCTCCCACCTTGAGCACCCTGATCATCACCGCCCACGTGAAAGAAGGGGTCGAGCTTGCCCGGGAGGCTAAACTTCCCGAAGTCATCGTCGACCTCATCCGGCAGCACCACGGGACGGACTTGGTCAGGTTCTTCTTTCACCGGGCGGCGGAGAACGACAAAGAGGAGCAGGTGGAAGAAAAGGATTTTCGCTATCCCGGCCCCCGGCCCCAGACAAAAGAGGCTGCGATTATCATGCTGGCGGACTCGGTGGAGGCTGCGGTCCGGTCTTTGGCTAAGCCTACACCGGCTCGGGTGGAACAGCTCGTTCGTCGGATCATCAAGGAGCGGCTCAATGAAGGCCAACTCGATGAGAGCGACCTGACCCTCAAAGACTTGGACAAGGTGGCCGACGCCTTTGTCAGGGTCCTGTCGGGCATTTTCCACACCCGGGTGGAGTACCCCGACAAAATTTTATCGGAACTTCAGGGAAAGCGGGCGTGATCGATGGGAGTACACATCATCGACCAACGGGGGGCGAAGGTCGACCCGAGGATGAAAAGGCTTCTGCGGCGGCTGATCAAGTCCGTCCTGGAATGGGAAGGGGCCTTTGCCCATCAAGTCAACCTGGCCTTAGTGGACCTCGATCAGATCCAAAAACTCAACCGCAAATTTCGGGGGATCGATGCTCCCACCGATGTCCTATCCTTTCCCCTCCAAAGGGGAAGCCGCGTAGTGGGTGATGTGGTCATCTGCGTGCCTCAGGCCATGGTGCAGGCCAGGGAGTTCGGCCACTCCCTCGCCAGGGAGATGGCCTATCTGGCTGTCCACGGGACCTTGCACCTCCTTGGCTATGATCATGAAGGGCCAAAGGACCGGGCGGCCATGAGGGCCAAAGAGGAATGCTTCCTCACCCGGTTTGGACTGGCCAGGTAGGGGATGGGCATGGGCGGACCGTTGAAGGCGAGCTTTCGGTATGCATGGCGGGGTCTCAAGCTCGCCCTCGCCCGGGAGCGCAATTTGCGCATCCATTTTGTTTTGGCGGCCTTCGCCCTCGGCCTTGCTGCGGCCTTCGCCCTTTCCCGGCTGGAGTGGGCCCTGGTGGTCCTGTGCATCGGTATGGTGGTGGCCGCCGAACTGTTTAACGCAGCGGTCGAATCCTTAGTTGACCTTTGTCAGGGGGATTACCACCCCCTCGCGGCCGCGGCTAAGGATATGGCTGCGGCGGGCGTCTTGATCGCTGCAGCCATATCCTTGTTGGTAGGAGGCCTTGTCTTCATCCCGAGGCTGTGGGCAATCATCAATTCCTCTTGAAGGAAAAAGATGGGGATGTCGGTATAATCTTCGGATAGGAGGGCGAAGATGTACTGGCGCAAGTTGCTTGCATTCAGTCTCATTCTCCTCGTGGGCGCAGGCGTATGGGCCGCGGGCCGGGAGATCGTCATCAACCTGCCGATGTTCACCCTATCTCTCTATGAGGACGGGCAGCTCCTGCGGGCTTACCCCATCGCGGTAGGGCGGGTGGTGGCGCCAACTCGTCTGGGGGAGACGATAATTACAAACAAAGTGGTGGACCCTACCTACTATCCACCCCAGTGGTACGCGAAGGGGCTTGAGCCGATCCCTCCCGGGCCCGACAATCCGGTGGGCACCCGCTGGCTGGGCCTTGGATTTCCCGGCTACGGCATTCACGGGACGAACGAGCCCGGCTCCATTGGCAAGGCCGTCTCCCAGGGCTGCATCCGTATGCACAACAGCGATGTGGAAGAGCTCGCGGATTTGGTATCCGTCGGGACGCCGGTGCGGTTCATCTACGAAACGATTCAGGTGGGACTCGATCCTTCAACTGGCCAGCCCCATATCATTGTTTACCCCGATATTTACCGACTGAAAACCAACACCCTCTCCAGAGCTTTGGCGAAGCTGTCTCCCTTCAGGCTGGATGGGGAAATCCATGAAGGAGCCTTACAGGCCCTCCTCGCCCGGCCGACGGGCAAATGGACCTCCATTCCCATCCAAGTGCGGGTCTGCTGGGAAGGTGCACCCTTGGATGAGGTCGGCTACCGGCTAGGTGAGGAGATCATGGTTCCCCTCGAACCATTGATGCTCAAGACCGGCCGCAAAGTCCACGGCCTTGAACGGAGGAGGGCCGGAGGGACTTGGTACGGAGCCGCAAAAGATGTGGCTGGAGCCTTAGGCCTTGGCCTTGAACTGCAAGAAGGGACTCCCGATTTTTATCAGGTATCCCTGCTGGTGGGCGATGAAGCCTTGGCCAGGGAGACTTTCATCTACCGGGGGGAACTGTATGTGGCCGTTGAAGAATTAGCCAGGCGATTAGGGATTCCCCTGGCCTGGGATCGGGATGAGCGCCGTTTAGTGATCGATCGAAGCCCGGTGGATGACTTTTTGATCATCGACCATCGGGCCTATCTGTCCCGCCGGCAGCTGCGGGCCCATTTGGGAGTTTGGATATCATGGCAGGAAGGCGACCGTAAGGCTGAACTGATTCAACCAAAGGTGTTTCTCGATGGCGAGATCCTGACGGAGGAGTCTTTTCTCGGGCAGGGCGGCGCCCTGGTGCCCTTGCAGCCCCTGGCAGGAAAGCTGGGGCTCGCGTTAAGCTGGGATGGTCAACAAGGGGCCGCCCTGTTAGGTCGGGACAAGAGGCTTCCCGGGGTCATCCGGAAGGGCCGCATCTTCGTTTCCCCGGCCATGCTGGCTGAAGCATTGCCTATGCTGGGAGTCTCCTGGCAAGAGGAACGACAGGAGCTCCACCTATTCTGGAACGGGGAGGCCTCAGTAGGGGAGCCTCTCCTGCAGGAGTCGCTGGGCCAAGTCAGCCAAGTTCTGCTGCAGTAGGTCTCCATCCGATCTAGGCAGGGGGATGCCGCCAGGATAGGACGGGAGTCCACCCAGCTTATCGACTAAGGCGGTGAAGAAGGCTTCCCTGCTTATCTGCTGCAGGGTTTCCCAGTCCTTTTGCAAGATGAGCTCCGCTTCAACGGGAGAAAAGCCCAGCTCCAACAGCTGATCGTAAAGGGTCAGCCGCAGGCCTTCGTCGGCTTCGTTCCACTTGCCGCCCATGATAGCCTTGATTTCCCGGGGGCTCAGCAGATTGCCGGTCAGCTGGCTCACCTTGGTCAAGACATCCGACTCGGTGACAATTCCATGGACTTGGATGAATCGGGGCCCCTCCGCGGCGGCGATGAGCTGGATCCGATCGCCATTTAAGATGTGTTGCAGCTGGGAGGGAACGTTGTTCCGGAAAATGGTCGTATCAGGCTGCAGGGTGAGCTCCAGCTTCGTCCCCTCGAGGGTATTGACCGTCAGGGAACTGAAGTAGTTGTTCACTGAGGCGACGGTGCCTTTGGTGACCGAGAGGACGCCTGAGCCTCTTAGCATTGCTGCAGCCTCACCCCTAGTCAGGTGGCTTTCGGGATGGAAGCGGTTAGTGAAGGCCGGGGGCAGCACCCCAAGGATATTGGCCAGTTCGATGGCTCCCCGGTAGGGATGTTCCGGCTCCACATCCTGGAAGGTGGTGGGGCTCTCCGGCAGGTGGCCCGAGGCCTCCCTCAGCCCCAAGGCCGCGATGACCATGTCTGCGGCTTCGCCCCGGGTGATGGGGTCATCGGGTCGGAAGAGCTCTCCCGTGGGGAGGACTTCCGCCTGAACCAGACCGGAGATGTAGTTGGCGGCAGGATGACCTTCAACATCGGCAAAGCTCGACCGGGACGATGGACCGTAGTCGAAGGTCTTAGCCACCATCGCGGCGAAATCTCCCCTAGTGACCACATCGTTCGGTCCAAAGGAGCCGTCGGGATAGGGGAGGATGATGCCTTCCTCCGCGAGCTCCTCAATGGCCTCCCTGGCCCAATGACCGTCAAGGTCGTTGGCCTTAGCGGCTAGGGGAGCAAGAAAAGTGAGCAAGGTGCAGATGCTAATTAGGGCAAAGAGCTTTCGGTACTTCATCATATGGACCCCTTTCCAGAAAGGCTGGGTGGAACGTTATCTTTGTTTCAACGATCCCTTAGATCGCTTTGTTTTTGCAATTCGCTGAGGCAAGGGCCAAACCTGCCAGCAATTGTAGGCGGAACAGGCATTAGACGGCGATTACGGCTGTTTTTGCCGATTAGAAAAGAGGCGATTTGATTGCGGAAGACTTTCTTCCTCGTTGACGGACATAGTCTGCTTTACAGGGCCTTCTATGCCCTGCCGACGATGACGACGACCAGCGGCGAGCATACTAATGCTGTTTATGGGTTTATCTCGATGCTTTTGCGCCTGCTCCAGGAGCAAGACCCCGATTGTCTGGTGGTGGCCTTCGACAAGAAAGGCCCCACCTTGCGTCATGAACAGTTCCCCGACTACAAAGCCAACCGCGCGGAAACCCCGGATGAGCTCATCAGCCAGGTGGAGCGGGTGAAGGAGCTAGTGGACGCCTTCGGCTGGCATCAAGTGGAAATTGACGGCTATGAGGCCGATGACATCATCGGCACCCTTTGTGAAAGGGCCCAAAAAGCCGGCTACGAGGTTTACATTGTGACGGGGGATAATGACTGTCTACAGTTGGTGGACGACCATGTCCGGGTGTTATTCACCCGGCGGGGGATCACCAATGTGGATGACATGGACGAAGGGGCTGTCAAGGAGCGATTGGGCGTCAGCCCCAGGCAGGTGCCCGACTACAAAGGACTGGTGGGGGACCAGTCGGACAACATCCCCGGCGTCCCCGGCATTGGACCTAAGACCGCGGTCAAGCTCTTGGAGGAATACGCCACCGTGGAAGAGATCGTAGCCAACGTCGATGAGCTTTCGGGAAAACTTGCGGAGCGGATCAAGGAACACGGAGAGCAAGCCCTGCTTAGCAAGAAACTGGCCACCATCTGCCGGGATGCCCCCGTTGGGGTCGAACCCGGCCGCTGCCAGCTGGCAGCTCCCGATGGGAAACGGCTGCGGGAGCTTTTTGCCCAGCTGGAATTCCGCACCTTGTGGCGAAGGGTGGAGGAAAGGTACGGCTTCTCCGATGTCTCTGTCCCCCCATCCCCGACTCCCGCGGTGGTAGAGCTGGACCAGATCCCGGATGCGGACTACTTGCCCCCGGGGCCCCTGGCCGTCCATTTTTGGTGGGAGGGGGACCCCCTGGAGCCCAGGCCCTTGGCCTTGGCCATGGGAACTGGGACGAAAGGCTTTTACTGCCGCCTATCAGCAGGTGGATGGGATGATGTTCTGGCCGCGTGGGGGCCAGCCCTGGCCGACCCGGAGCGGCCCAAGGTGATGTATAACGCCAAGGCTCAACTCTTGGCCCTCCATTCCCTAGGGTGTCCCCTCCGCGGGATCATCTCCGATCCTATGGTCGCAGCTTATCTCCTCTCGCCGGGAGATGGCCGCCTGTCCATCCGGGAGCTTGGCGAGCGGTTCGGACTGGGGGGTCCCGGGGAAAGCGCCTCTGATGCCGAGTTTTTCGGCTTCATCGGTCCCCTGGCCGAAAAACTAGAGAAGGAGCTCGCCGAGACAGAGCTGCTCCAACTTTATCAGGAGGTGGAGATGCCCCTGATCCCCGTCTTGGCTGAGATGGAGCTTAGGGGCGTTGCGGTGGACCGGGAGCATCTGCAGGTGCTGTCGGTCGAGATGGAAAGGGAGCTGGAGCAGCTGACGGCAAAGATTTACCAGCTTGCCGGGGAGCCCTTCAACATCAATTCCCCAAAGCAGCTAGGGGCCATCTTGTTTGAGAAGCTGTCCCTTCCGGCTGTCAAGAAAACGAAGACAGGTTTTTCCACCAGCGCCGAGGTCCTCGAAGAGCTTGCCGAGGAGCATGAGATTGCCGTGCATCTGTTGGAATATCGGCAGCTGGCCAAGCTGAAGTCGACTTATGTGGATGCGCTGCCAGCCTTGATCCATCCGCGCACGGGCCGCATCCACACCACCTTTCAACAGACGGTGACGGCCACGGGCCGCCTGAGCAGCATCGAACCCAATCTGCAGAATATTCCGGTGCGAACGCCCCTTGGCCGCCGGATCCGGCAGGCCTTCATTCCCGGGGAGCCTGACTGGCGGCTCCTCACCGCGGACTATTCCCAGATCGAACTGCGGGTGCTGGCCCATATGTCCAAAGATGAGGGGCTCATCGACGCCTTTCGCAAGGGCGAAGACATCCATGCCCGGGCTGCCGCGGAAGTCTTCGGCGTTCCCATGGATCAAGTAGGGGGCCAACTGCGGGATCGGGCCAAGGCGATTAATTTCGGGATCATCTATGGCATCAGCAGTTTCGGCTTGGCCAAGGGCACAGGGCTCACCCGGACCGAGGCCCAGGATTACATCGATCGGTACTTTGCCCGCTATCCGGGAGTGAAAAGATACATCGAGGAGACGATCAAAGAGGGGCGGGAGAAAGGCTACGTGACCACCCTCTTTGGCCGTCGCCGCTATTTGCCGGAGTTGCACAGCAAGAACTGGACCCAGCGCCAGTTTGCCGAACGGATGGCCATGAACGCACCCATTCAAGGGACAGCCGCCGACATCATGAAATTAGCCATGATCGGCGTTCACAGCAAGATGAAAGAGGTGGGCCTGCGGGCCAGAATGCTCCTCCAAGTCCATGATGAGCTGGTCTTCGAAGTGCCGCCCGATGAGGTTGACGAACTTGCCGCGTTGGTCCGGGAAGTGATGGAAAACGATCTCCATCTGGCGGTGCCTTTAGTTGTCGACATCCAGGTGGGCGAGAACTGGCGGGATACCGCTCCCTACCGGGGAGGGATGTGAATTGCCGGAACTGCCGGAGGTAGAGACCATTCGACGCATCCTGGAGAGCAAGATCATCGGCAAGCAGGTAGAGGGGGTTGAGCTTTATCTGCGCAAAGCCCTGCGAAACGCATTCCCCGAAGAGCTGTCCGGGGGGCTGAGGGGGGCAGTCTTTACCGGGGTGAAGCGAAGGGGGAAGTTCTTGATCCTGGAGCTTGGGGATGCCAGGCTCATCTTCCATCTGCGCATGACCGGCCAGCTCCTAGTGGTAAAGAGCGGGACGCCGCTGCCGAAGCACCTGTCGTTGAGGCTGCTCCTTTCCGGGGATGAGGAGCTTTGGCTGGTGGATCAGCGGAAGTTTGCCACCATCGATTGGCTGCCCCGGGGAGGGCAGCTTCCCCGAGGCCTCGGCGTTGAACCGTTAGCGGCCGAGTTTACCGGCCAGAGGCTCGGCGACATCTGTCAAGGCCGTCGCTGCGCCATCAAGGCTTTGCTGCTTAACCAGCAGCACATCGCCGGCTTGGGGAATATTTATGCCGATGAGAGCCTTTTTCGCGCCGGGATTCGGCCCGACCGCCGAGCCGACAGTTTAACGGCCGCGGAAATCCGGCGCCTCCATCGGGCTATCCGGGCTGTCTTGCGGGAAAGCCTCACCGCGGGCGGCACCTCGGTGCGCAACTATTTAAATGCGGAAGGGAAACAAGGGGCCTTTCAGAATGAACTAAGGGTGTACGGGCGAAAGGGAGAACCTTGCGTCCGCTGCGGGACACCCCTGGAAAGGATCAAAATCGGTGGGCGAAGCAGCTGTTTTTGCCCCCGCTGCCAGTCATAAAGGCACCATTGCTCCGCCGGCCCCGTATGATGGAGGAGGACCATCATCGGGGAGGCGATTAGCTTGGAGGTTTTCTCAGCCCTATTGTTTGCCGCGGCCCTCAGCATGGACGGCTTTGGCGCGGGAGTGGCCTATGGCCTGCGCAAGATCCGGGTGCCGGCCTTATCTTTGCTCATCATCAGCCTGGCATCTGGCGCCGGCATATGGACCGCGATGGCCGCGGGTAATCTGATCGCCGGGTACATACCCTATGCCCGACAGGCGGGGGCGGGCCTGCTCATCGTCGCAGGGATTTGGCTTATCATCACGAATCGGTTTCCAAAGAAGCGCGTCCCGGAAGCGGATTCGGAGTGGGTGATGGCCCTTCACCTGCGGCCCTTTGGCCTCATCATCCAGATCATGCGGGAGCCCGTGCGGGCGGACATGGATCGCTCCGGGGTCCTAAGCTGGAAGGAAGCCTCCCTGTTAGGGATCGCCTTGGCTTTAGACGCGATGGCTGCCGGATTGGGGATCGCCATGTCGGGGTTTGCTACTTGGCTCATCGCACCTTTGGTGGCGGCGACCAAATTTGGCTTCGTAACCCTTGGTCTGCTCCTTGGGGATGCTTGGTCTCCGTCCCCGGCGCTTCGCCTGCTGCCGGGATTGATCCTGGCCGGACTAGGCGCTTTCCGGCTCCTTGGCTAGGAGGGTGGAGATTGTGGTTGTTGGACTGACAGGCGGCATCGGCACGGGCAAGAGCACTGTGGCGGACATGTTCGTCAAACTGGGCGCTTTTCTCATCGACAGTGATCAGATCGCCCGTCAGCTCGTTCAACCGGGAAGTCCGGTGCTGGCGAAAATAGTGGCGGCCTTCGGTCCTGAGGTTCTGAAGGATGGTCAGCTTGACCGGAAGAGACTGGGGAAGATGATCTTTTCCTCGGCGACGGCGCGGGCGCGGCTAAACAGCATCATCCATCCCCCGATCCTAGAGCGCCTAGAAGGGCTGATCGCGGAGCACAGGCCCCATCATCGGGTCCTATTGGTGGACATCCCCCTGTTGTACGAAGTTGGGGCCGACTACTTGGTCGATCGGGTGGTAGTGGTCTATACTGATGAACAGACCCAGCTGCAAAGGCTCATGCAGCGGGATGGAATTGGTTTTGCCGAGGCAAGACAAAGAATTAAGGCCCAATTGCCCATGAAGGAGAAGGTATCACGAGCCGATCATGTAATTGATAACAGTCGGACGGAAAAGGAGACCTGGGAACAGGTGCAGCGGATTTGGAGGGAGTGGAGTGCGGATTGCCCTGATTGCCCATGATCAAAAAAAGGACGATATGGTGTCATTTGTCAAGAGGCACGGGGAGATCCTCGCCCGACACAGCCTGATGGCTACGGGAACGACGGGAAAAGTAGTCGAAGAGGCGACGGGCCTGCCCGTGACGAAAATGCAGTCGGGCCCCTATGGTGGGGATCAACAGATAGGGGCGGAGGTGGCTGCTGGGAGGGTGGATGCCGTGATCTTTCTTCGGGATCCCCTCACTGCCCAGCCCCATGAACCAGACATTACCGCCCTCATGCGGGTGTGTGATGTGCACAATGTTCCTTTGGCCACCAACACGGCGACGGCAGAATTGGTGGTCATAGGTCTCCGGGGAAATGATTGATGCCTTAGGATGGTGCATTAGGTGGGCAGATATTTTGTGGGGGGCGTCCTGGTCCTTATCTTGTTGATGGCCTTATTGGGGCCTGCCCTGCGCTTCCTTTATCCAATCGACTATCGGGCAGAGATTACCAGCTATGCTCGGCAGCACCGGCTGGACCCTTTCCTCGTGGCAGCGGTGATCCAGGTGGAGAGCAACTTCCGCCCTGGCGTCGTCTCCCAGAAGGGGGCGCGGGGATTAATGCAGCTGATGCCCGAGACTGCCTGCTGGATCGCCGTCCAGATGGGCGATGAGCCCGTCGACCCGGACGATCTCTTTGTTCCCGAGGTGAACATCAGGCTCGGGACCTGGTATTTGGCCAATCTGTACAAGGAATTTGGGGACCGAAGTCCAGTAGTCCTGGCCGCCTACAACGCTGGTCGGGGGAATGTCCGCCAATGGCTGGAGACCGATCGATGGTCGGGGGAACTGGATGATTGGCATCAGATTCCTTTCGCCGAAACGAGGGATTTTGTCCGTCGCGTGACCATTGCTAGGGATTTCTACCGTTGGATATACCGGGGGCGGTGGCCCTTCCCGGCAGATGAAAGGAGAGGTTTCGGGGTTGGAACAGATCAAGCGTTTGCATCAAATTAGGGCCTATCAAGTAGATAAGGACCGTCTCATGTTCTCAGCCGCGGGGGAAGAGATCGAAGCTGGCTTGACGAGCGATGTTTATTTCGTGCGGACCAACGAAATCCTTGAGGCGCTGGACCTTGCCGACACCCACGTTGTGGCCGAAATCTTTCCCCGGCGATCAGGTTATCTTTGCGGGATGGAGGAGTCCATCAGGCTGTTGCGGGGCAAGGGAGTCAAAGTTTTTGGACTGCCGGAGGGAGAACCGTTTGACAGTGGGGAAGTGATTATGCGCCTGGAGGGACCCTACGGCAATTTTGGCATTTATGAAACAGCCCTCTTGGGGATCCTGGCCAGCTCCTCAGGCTGGGCGACGAATGCCAGGGAATGTGTGGAAGCGGCCGGGGGCAAACCAGTAGTCTGCTTTGGCGCTCGCCACGTTCACCCGGCAGTGGCCCCGGTGATGGAAAGGGCGGCCGTCATCGGCGGCGCAACTGGTGCTTCCTGCATCCTCGGGGCGAAACTTGCGGGCTTCGAGCCCGTGGGGACCGTGCCCCACGCGCTGTTTCTCATCGTGGGCGATACAGTCGCCGGGGCCCTGGCTTACCACCGGCTCATGCCCCCCGACGCCCCCCGCACCATTCTCGTTGACACGTTCAAAGATGAAGCTGAAGAAAGCCTCCGGGTTGCTGAAGCTTTAGGCGATGCCCTCCAGTCAATAAGACTTGACACTCCAGGGGAGCGAGGAGGAGTAACCCCGGGTTTAGTGCGCGAAGTCAGGGCGCGCCTGGATCAAGCCGGATTCCATTTCGTCCGGATACTAGTTTCGGGCGGGCTCAACCCCGACAGGATCAGGGAGCTGGCCGCCGCGGGGGCCGATTCTTTTGGCGTGGGCAGCTTCATCTCCGGCGCCAGGCCGATCGATATGACGATGGGCATCAAGGAAGCGTCGGGGAAGCCCTTGGCCAAGCGGGGGCGGATCCCGGGGCCTACCCCGACTCCTCGTTGAGGTCAATGGCT
>LSQX01352492.1_pt1 | contig 17351 bp, 15 predicted proteins | sample 654561 | NCBI WGS metagenome assembly LSQX01 (sample SAMN04489861, study PRJNA283612) | anaerobic digester metagenome | isolation source: 4 biogas reactors fed with cattle manure at either 37C or 55C with and... | place: Denmark: Kongens Lyngby | collected 2014
TCCTGTTATTCACTAGTGAGTTGGCTTTGCAGTGTGACAATAAGCTCATCTGTGCCGAGATCATTCATCTTCTTTATGTAATCGTGTTTCTCGTGTTTCTATTTATATACCTACATCAATGCCCAGAATACTGTCGATATTACCACCATTTGGGCTCTTTGGGAGTCAACGTTATATTGTTCCATAAATAATTGGTATTGAAATAAAATGCATAGTAACATATAATATTGTATTATTATAGTATTTCCCCATATTTTATGATATATACAACTATTAAAAGGGGTTTTTATTTATGAATTTGATAATGTCAATCCATTTCAAGAACAGTTTTATCGAAGAGTTTTTGCCAGGTGTTAACAATAGAAAGGTGTATATTGATGTTCCGAAGGAAATATCGGGATATAATTCGGATTTTCAGCTTTCACTTGAGGTATGGAACAATTCATGGAGTATATTGGAGAATGAGCATGTAAGACTCCAGAAGGATATACAAAGCCCACATCCTATTGGGGCAGGACTTAAACTGATTTGTGAACATAAACTAGCAAGGGAAAAATTTACTGTAATTGTTGAAGAAAGTTATTCAGGATATACCGCCTTTGATAAATATCATCTGAATCAGGCCCAAATATCCATTGGAAACGCCGATGGTAATGATATTACATATAATTATAGGAGCCTTGTATCGGGTAGGCATGCTCAGATTGAGAAGGATTCCTCCGGAAGCTACCGTGTTGTAGACCAGAATAGCAGTAATGGTACATTTGTCAATGGTAAAAGGGTTAGTGGTAGCCAAAGGCTCAGCTATGGAGATATGATATACATACTTGGACTGAAAATAGTCTATCTAGGTGATGTGATTGCAATAAACCAGCCGCAAAGCCCTGCAAAGCTTGTGGGATTTGCGCCTTATGTATCAATTGATACAAATGCAGAACAGCAGGCAGAAGAAAGCGATATAGATGAGTATTATCAGCGATCTCCCAGACAGATAGAGATGATCGACGAGGAGGCTATTGAGATAGAAGGGCCACCTAATACAGGCAAGAGCAAACGGCAGCCCCTCATTTTCACAATCGGCCCGTCTTTTACAATGATTATACCAATGGCAGCTGGCGTAATGTTCACAATGTGGAGCGCACAGCAGCAGTCAAACAATGCAATGTCAAGCCCGTTTATGTTCATGGGTATCATAACTTCTGTGACCTCGGCGGTCATAGGTGTGTTCTGGGCGTTGGCGAATCACCGCTACAGCACCAAAATAGAGAAGATGCAAGAGGAACGACGATGCAGCATGTACAGGAAGTACCTCGAGAAGATGAGGCAGCTTCTTACACAGAAGCATATAGAGAATAAGGAAGTTCTAACTGAGAAATATCCTGAGACACATGAATGTATGCGCTTTGTCAAGACAGGAAGCAGAAGACTGTGGGAACGCAATGTCAACCATCTTGATTTCCTTACAATAAGACTTGGAAATGGCCAGAGGCCATCTCCCAATGAGATAACGATACCAAAGGAAAGGTTTTCGCTGGTAGATGATGAACTTGCAGAGGAACCATTGAAGATCAAGGGTGAATATAGCATGCTGAAGGACGCACCAATTTGCTTATCACTCAATGATCACAACCTGGTAGGCATAATCGGAAACAGTAATGAAGCCTGTATCTCTATAGCACAGGTTATAGCAATACAGTTGGCGGCTTATCATTCATATACAGATGTCAGGATGGTGTTTGTCTATAATGAGAAAAATGCCCAGCAGTTTGAATTTGCACGGTGGCTTCCACATGTATGGACCTCAGATGGAAATCTAAGACTTCTGGCGTGTGACCAGAACAGCGTAGGCGAAGTATTCTATTTCTTGTCAGATATGTTAAGAGGAAGGATGGAGACGGATAATGATACAGAGGGTGTTCGTAACTTGCCCCACTATGTTATCTTTATTGCTGATCCGTTACTTGTTGAAAATGAAGCCGTCATGAAGTATCTAATTGCCCCGAATGAACAAATGGGAATTTCGACAGTGCTGGTTTATGAACAGATAGGACGGCTGCCAAATAACTGTACCGTCATAATACAGAGTGATAACGAGTACAGTGGTTATTATAGCTTGGACAGCTCATTTGTAGGATTTGATAAAGTCGGCTTCGACAATGTGGAGCCGGTAGCGTTGACCGAATTTTCTCGAGAGCTATCAGGTACCCGTGTGAGAGAAATGCAGTCAAACGGCGCAATCCCACAGATGCTTACGTTCCTTGATATGTATAAAACCAATAGTCTGGATAAAATAGATGTAGCACGTAGGTGGCTGGAGAACAGGGCGTATGAAAGCATGAAGGCAATGATAGGCTACCGTGGGACTGACATGCCATTGTATCTGGATATACATGAGAAATACCACGGACCTCACGGTTTGGTGGCAGGTACTACTGGTTCAGGTAAGAGTGAAACACTGCAGACGTATATACTATCTCTTGCACTTAATTATCATCCTTATGAAGTATCCTTTATTCTCATTGACTATAAGGGCGGAGGAATGGCTGGAAGCTTCGAAAAACTGCCTCATGTGGCTGGTATTATTACTAATTTAGGAGGGAATCAGACCAATCGTGCTTTGGCATCCATAAATAGTGAGATAAAGAGAAGACAGGCTATTTTCAACGAATACAAGCTGAAGCACATAGACTCATACATAGAATTGTACAGGGTGGGTAAGGCTTCAATGCCGGTACCTCATCTGATCATTATCGCAGATGAGTTCGCAGAGTTAAAGAAGGAACAACCTGAATTTGTCCGTGAGCTGGTTAGTGCGTCACGTATAGGGCGAAGTCTGGGAGTCCATCTCATACTAGCCACTCAGAAGCCGTCTGGTGTTGTTGATGAAGAAATATGGGGTAACTCAAAATTTAGGCTTTGTCTCAGAGTTCAGGACAAACAGGATAGTAATGAGATGATCAGGAGACCTGATGCTGCATATATTACAAATGCCGGACGTGGCTTCTTCCAGGTCGGAAACGATGAGATATTTGAGGCGTTCCAGTCAGGATGGAGTGGCGCTTCATATGAACCTGAGCTACCATACAATGATACCAAGCAGGGCGACGCCAAGATGATCAACCTGCTGGGCAAACCTTGTGTTGTCGGTACCAAGAAGTCTGCACCCAAAGAGAAAAAAGAGAAAAAGCAAACCCAGCTTGAAGCTGCTGTATTGTATATAATAAAAGCTGCTGAACAGCAGCAGGTCAAAGCTATTGACAACATTTGGCTACCGCCTCTGCCTACTGCAATATATCTGAGTGATATGAACGATTATAATGCAATGGCGTTTTCCGATGAAGGGTGGAAGGAAGGCGAATGGGAGCTTGCTCCTGTTATTGGTATCATGGATGATCCAGTCAATCAAAGGCAGATGCCTGTGGCTATCAATTTGCTGTCTGAAGGGCATATACTTGTGTCAGGCTCAGGTTCAGGTGGAAAGACCACTCTGCTCCAGACATTGCTTTATTCTACAGTGACTTGTTATTCACCCAAAAGGGTCAATATATATATAGCTGACTTTGGAAGCCGAACAATGGGTGTTTTTGAAAATCTTCCACATGTCGGCGGCGTTGCCTTTGACAATGATATTGATAAGATAGACAAGCTGATTGCTATGCTTTTGAAGGAACTGAACAGACGCAAGGCAGCTTTTTCAGAGAAGGGCATAGGTGCTTTTAAGGAATACGTCAGACTGTATGACGATGTTCCGGCTGTAATATTTGCTATAGATAACTTCGCGGCATTTAAAGAAAACTGCCCTAAGCAGGAGGACAATCTGATACTGCTGTCAAGAGAAGCAGCCAGTTATGGAATATATATTGTCATGACCTGTTCGAATGTAAATGACATACGCGGAAAGATACGTCAGAATTTCAGTTACGGGATAGGCTTACAGCTGCCTGACAGGTTTGAATATGAGGCGGCATTAAACTCAAAGACTGATATAGTCGCAGAGGACAAAACTCCGGGACGCGGATTGCTATGTAGTCCTGGACCGTTGGAATTCCAGACGGCTGTATGTATGGCTGCAAATGATGCAGTAGCCTTGAATATGGGACTAAAAAAACGTTTTGAGGAACTAACAGCAGCATGGAAAGGTGAGACAGCACCGGCTATACCTCAGGTTCCAAGTGATATGTCATATAGTAACTTCATCACACTTCCCGAAGTAATCAGCAAGTTAAACAGCGGTCTTAACCTGCCTCTTGGCTATGACCTTGGCGAAGCAGCGCCGGAATGTGTCGATCTTTCGAGGATATTCTGCTATTCTATCAGCGGAACAGGGAGAAGCGGCAAAACCAATATGCTCAAAGTGTTTATGAGGCTTGCAAAATTGACAGACAATTCGGTGTATGTGTTTGATGGCCCGAATCATGAGCTTGAGAACTTCACCCGTGAAATATCTGTTGACCGGTACATAATAGGTTCAGACGAATTGTACGATTTCCTACAGGACACTATAATTCCTGAGTTTACAGTGCGTAACAGAAGGAAGGCAGAGTTCGTTAAAAACGGCAGGAAGGATATCGAAAGCTATATTACAAGTGACAAGAAGATATTCCTGTTTATCAGTGACATGGTTGCATTCTGTGAGGCTGTCTATTCAAGCGAACGCGACATGAAGGGATTCCTGGAACAGGTAATATCACGAGGAGATCAGCATTTGATTTATCTGTTTGCCTGTATTGCTCCTTCTGATTTGCAGGGTGAAATGGGTACGAAACGCCTCATGCGTGGCTTTATAAATTGGAAGGACGGTATCCATCTCGGAGGTGATGTTGAACATCAGCGCATATTCGATTTCGATGTTCCTATGCTCCAAAGATCCAAGAAGCTTCCGGCAGGTATAGGCAATATCATCAGTAATGGTGTCACAAAATGCATCAAGACACCGGAACTTTGATAGTAGGCTACATTGCTTTACAGGATAGGTCTGTTGATTGAAACTACAGGGGGGGAGCTAAGTGGGCAATATATACATAGATGAAGGTTCAAAATCAGAGCATGATGGGTTGACGAGGCTGGTATTCAATCTCTCTGGTGATGTATATGTTTCAGGTCAGATAGTAGCACAGATAAATGCTTCTTCATCTTTGCTGTTGCCGTTGGATTTAGTTGAAAAAGCCGGAGGCTATGTATTGATATATGATATTGGCGACAGGATTAGTCTGTCAAAATATCTTCGTAACAACAAAGTTGACATACCTAAGTTGATTGAAATACTAAAAAACATCAATTCGCTGATTAGCCTTTGCAAGGATAAACAATTGTACGTAGATAATTTGTCTTTTTTTGCTGACTATGTATTCTGTGACATATCACCATTTGATATCAGATTTGTATATTTACCGTACGAAACAGGAGCGGATGGAATGAAGTCCTGCAAGACGTTGATAAATAGGCTGCTCGATGAAGCCGCGTCGGGCTTTGAAGACAAGCGTGATATGGTATTTGTCAATATAATCAGAGACTATGTGATAAAGCCCGACTTTGATATTGTGGAATTTGGCCGAATTCTTAACAGGATAGATGAGCAACAGACAAAAGGTAAGCCTAAAAAACATAAACTGAAAAAATCCAAGAGAACCGCAAAATCTGCAAAACCTGCAATACCAGCAAATGACATCATGTCTGTTAATAAACAGCTCACAGACGAAAAGCACAGTTTAGATGGGACTGACTCTTTCTTCAAGAGGATGTTTGGTGGGGGAAAAAAGAAACGGCAGCCGGAAACCCAGGAAACCCAGGAAACCCAGGAAACCCATGAAACATCGCAAAAGCTGGCTACTGATTTGGCGCCTGCCCCAATCAAGCACAATATGACACAGCTTTTGATATCACACGGCTCAGCTATGACCACTATGCTAAAGCAGGGTAACAACCGATTTATCCAATTTTCTGTCGACTACCAAGGCTATCCGGATAAAATATTGTTGGACAAATTTCCGTGTACAGTAGGTAGATCAAAGGAGGATTCGGACATTCTAGTAGAGGATAAAAGTGTCAGCCGTAAGCATGCCATTGTTGAATGCACAGACGGAAAGTACAGTATAATCGACTGTAACTCGAGCAACGGAATCCAGCTGAATGGTAGCCTGATAAGCCCAGGTATACCATATGCTTTAAAGATAGGCGACGAAGTCAAGCTAGGAAGGGTTGATATGAAAGTGACGAGTATTGGCTGTAAGTGATGATGAAGTAGATTATTTATACGATTCATTCCAAATAACATGCAGTTTGTCAGAATTTATTGAAAATGTAAAGTTTTTTTATTATAGTTGAGATGAAATTATTATTGTTTTATGGCAGGAGATATGACATGGCTAATTATTATGCACAGTTTCAGGGCTTCCTGAGCCCGACCAATGTTTTAAAGGATGCATCAAAGAGGCTTGCCAGCTTTGGACCGAGGCTTTCTAGTATTGCTAATGCAATGGATGGAAGGGACAGCAGTATGTCCTCGCTTGCAGGATACATAAGGGGTTCCTCGAAAGTCATCCCATCGTTTGCAGAGTGTACTCAAAAGGCAGGTGATACGCTAGCGGAAGTAAAGGAGATATACTTCCAAGCAGAGGAACTTTGCATGAAAATTTACGATGGTGAAGAAAACGGTTGGGATAAGGCTTTAGACGGTCTAATTAAGGTCGTTGGCGGTATAGGACCACTGGGTTCGATATTGTCGGATATTGCAAAAGGAATAAAGGATTTTGATCCGAGTGAGTTTGATTTGTCAACTAACGCAGGTATCAAAAAGTTTATGGAGTACGTTAAAGGCGCCTTTTCCATTGGTACCGAGGCTTGGGATTTTTTTGGTGATGCAGGTGGAAAGGGCTTTAAGGAACTGCTAAAAAAAGCAGTTGGTTTGGGAGATGTTTTTGCTGACGCTTCAAATGTCACTGGTTTTGGGGAAAAATTTTTCTACAAGATTGGAGATGAAGTTTCTGATTTCAGCTTTGCAAAAGATGGCGGAAAAGCCGTTGCCAGCTGGGCTGGGGTTGTATTGGACGGTATAATAAATGCATTTGATAACGCAGAGGAATATGAGAAAGGCGAAATTACCGCAAAGCGTGCTGTAGAAGAAACTATTATGGAAACAGCAGTGGATTTCGGTAAAGATCTGCTCATCGGTGCCGCTGTTGCTGCGGGTGTAGCCGCTACGGTAGGTTCAGCGCCTGTATTGGTGGTCGGCGCGGTAGCTGCAGGAGTAGGTTTTCTAATTGATTGGGGCTTCGAAGAAATAACAGGCAAAGATCTCACTGAAACCATATCTGATTTCGTCCTTGACACTGGGGAAGCTGTAAGGGGATTCGTTGGTGATAAGCTTGAACAAGCCGGTGATTTCTTGAGGGATAAATTCAATGAGCTTACAGGCTGTTACAACAATCCAGTTAATGATTTGGGCACCGGATTCGCAGATATGTTTGGATTTTAAGACGCCGGGAGCGTTAAGATGAATAAGAGCAAATATTGTTTAAAAACAGGAGGATATTTAATATGATTAGGGATTTATTACCAATCGGTTCAGTAGTATTACTTAATAATGGACGTAAGAAAGTAATGGTTTTCGGCGTTAAACAGACACATGAAAATGAAGAGAAGGTTGCTGTCGAATACGATTATATCGGTGTTTTATACCCCGAAGGAAATATCGGAGCAAAATATCAGTTCTTGTTCAACCATAGCGATATCGTGGAGGTTTTCTTCAGGGGATATGAGGATGAGGAGAGAGAGCGCTTCATTGAAAAGCTGACAGAAGCCTATAAGGAAAACGAAAATTGATATGATTAATTTCAAATAGCAAGGAGGTAGCTCTTGTATACTGATACACTTTTATTTGTTATCGGCGGTGTCTTTGCAGCACTTGCCTTATTGTTTTGCGTATACCTTTTTCAGTCTCGCAAAAAGAGCAAGGTGTACCGAGAAATGCTAAAGCAGGAAACTGAAGTATATGACACACTAACGACCACAACACGACTTGCAGCCACTGTGAGCCAGGATAGACCACAAGTTCACAAAACTGAAAAGTTGAGAGGAGAACCTGTAAAAGCCTCAGGAGCGACTCAGCTTTTAAATGATGACAGCGTTACTGAATTAACGGGAGTTACGGAATTGGTTGGCAACAGTAGAGCAAATACAGGAGCTATGGGATCTTCGGGCGTAAGTGATGCCAAACCAAAGCAGATAGATTTCGATGCAAGGGCACTTGAAGGCCGCTACATACTTGAAGAAGAGATACATGGCGGAGGTATGAGCCGAGTGTTTCTTGCCAGGAACGCAAAGCTTGGAAATAAGTGGATTGTAAAATTTATTTCCAATAGAACTGGTGAGCTCGCTAACGAGGAAAACATATTGAAGCTTCTTAACCATATCAGTCTTCCAAAAATAATCGATATATTCCAGGATGATAAGGGAATTTACCTTGTGGAAAGCTTTATTGAGGGAATGTCCCTCGATAAGGTGCTGGGGTCTGGGCAGAAGCTGACCCAAACCGTTATAATCGAGTGGGCTGAGCAAATAGCACAGGTGCTTTCGTACCTCCATCGGATGGAGCCCCACCCGGTTTATCATCTAGATATGAAGCCCTCAAACATTATGGTAACACATGACAACAGACTGGTGCTGATAGACTTTGGTATATCCAAGCGATATGGTGAGGATAATGACCAGATTGCTGCTGTGACATATAATTATGCCGCACCTGAGCAGCTAAAGCACCGGATACCGGAAAAAAACCTGTCGCTGATCGAGAACCGCTTTGGGACTCTGCCTGCTGACAGGCTTTACTGGACTCCTGACGGACGTACCGACATATTCGGTCTGGGAGTTATTTTGTTTGAGATGGCGGTGGGACAGATACCAACAATTGAAAATATAGGCATGCTTAAAGAGAATATCTCTGGTAATTTGTCAAAAATCATTATGAAGTGTATGGCAACCAATCCTAATGATCGTTTCCAGTCCGCAGCTGAATTGATGACAGAGCTACATAAGCTGAAGGGTTCCAGGATGAAAATGGCAAGAACCCTTTTCATGCGTAAATTTTCCGCAGTAACTGCCGCAGTTTCAGTGCTAGCATCCGGTGGGAGCTTTCTGGGAGGAAACTATATCTATAACCAGGAATCGATGTCTACCCTTGAAATCGCTCCTCAGATTGTCACGGTTTCATTGCAGCAATCAACTGAATTGGAGATAAATAAAGAGACACCAGACAATCGTATTTTTGACATGAATCCCGACCAGATAAAATGGTCTTTTTCAGGTGATGATATCGTACGAATAGACGGCAGGAGGGTTTCTGGCATAAATACAGGATCAGTTGAAGTGTCAGGCAAGTATAGAAATAAGACTGTAACGTTGAATGTTAACGTAGTTGAACCTATGGATGGAGTAGTAGAAATATCACAAAGATATGAGAAAGGGAGATTCACAGAGATTTTTGCTGGATCCGAGGATCGGGAGCAAAATGATGGTAGCATAGATGAAGCGGAATTCACATCACCGGAAAGTATCGACATTTCAGAGGACGGTACAATCTATCTTAGCGATTCTGGTACACTACGCAGGATCAGTAACGGAATGGTGGAGAGTATAAGCTTTGAACCCTCATATCTGACACCTCGTATCGTTCGTTGCTACAAAAATGAGGTTTTCATACTTACCCATGAATGGGAGGACGAGGACGGAATGTATTATGGCATTATCCACCTCACAGATGAGGGTGCGCAGGGACTTTACATGGGAGATGCGTTGTATACAGCAGTTGAGGATTTCGATTTCTCATCCGATGGCCTCCTTTATTTTATTGATCGTAATCAAGGAGCAGGGGCTGTATATTTAAAGACATTGAACACTAAGGACATAGAAGATGTTAATACATTATGTGAGCTTCCTGAGGGGACATCAGCACTTACAATGGACAATGATGATTATGTATATCTTTCAAATCCTACAACAGGCGCTATATTGAAATTCAAGGATGGGAAGCTTTCAAATTTTGCAGGCATAGAAAACGAAAGAAAATTCATTGATGGAAAGGCACCTTTGTTTTACGAGCCTCAGCGGATAAAGTGCTGGAAGAACAATCTGTATGTCTGGGATTTCAATACCCTGCGACAAATCATTATAGTGGATGGCGTTGCAGGAGAGGCAATCACCGTTGCAGGAGAGGCAAGCCCTGAGTTTGACCTGGAGCTGCCGCAGGGCCGCCAGAATGCTGAGAGTATAATATTGCCAAACAGTAGGCTGATGGATTTTTCTGTGTCCGACAAGGGCATATTGATCACAGATCCCAAAAGGGGTGTTATCTGGCAGGTAGAATAGCTGCTGGTTATATCAATTGTATAAAGATAAGAAATATTTTTTAAAGGAGGAAAGTGATGAAAAAGTTAGTATCAGTATTTATCATTCTTGTTATTTTATTGACAAACTTGAGTTTTGTTTACGGTGAAACAAATGCAGGAACAGTACAGGTCACGGATTTCAGTGAAACTACAGACGGAACTTGGAAAATTGTTACTGTCATGCTTTATAACAGTGGCGATAGTGCTGTAGAGGCAGGTGTGGGAGTCACTGGGTATGATGCGGCTGGGAACCCGTTGGAGGCCAGAGGACATAGCAGCACTGTCCCCAGTAATTCAGAGAGAAGTATAAGTCTTTATTTCGAAGCGGGAAGTAAAATATCAGAATTCAAAATAGCAATGGGTAAAGGTTATACCACAGGCGAAATTGGTATTTTGGGGTATGGAAGTTACTATGACGCGGAAACAGGTTATACAAGAGGAACAATAGTACTGGAAAACGGTTTGGGTATCAAAAAGACGATTGGAGGAGGTTTGATCGCATATGGCAAGAATGGACAGCAGCTTGAAGCAAGGGGCGGTAGTTACTTCTATTTGGATGAAAATTGGGTAGTTGATTTAACTTTTAATTTTTATGCAGGAGAACAGATTGCTAGAGTAGAACCTGTAGCAGGAACGGGAAAGGATACCGGCGGTTTTGGTATATTGGGTTATGGAAGCTATTATGATCAAGAGACCGGTTATACAGTAGGAACAGCTATAATAGAAAACAGAACTGGCGTTGATGATATACAAACCGGAGTAGGTATAATCGGTTTTGACGAATACGGGAATTCTTTACAGGCATGCGGTTACTCCAGCATTTCCAAAAGAAGTGAAGTAGGAGATCTGGAAGTAAATATGTCAGCCGGCAATAAGATCAAGAGTATCAAGGTTGTGACAGGAACCGGCAAGAACACTGGAGAGTTAAGTGTTTTAGGCGCAGGCAGCTATTATGATGAAAGTGAGAAGGTCACAAGGGGTTCAATAGTGGTTGAAAACAGAACGGGTTCAGAGTGCGAGATCTCATCTGCGATGGTTGGCTATGATCAGTCCGGAAAGATAATAGATGTAAGGTCTGGCTATGACAACTATGAAGAGAATGAAATAGATGAGATAGAAGTATGGTTGGATGGAAATAATATCAAATCTGTGAAGGGCTGTGTTTATAAAGATTCCCAGCCTCAGGAAATAGTTGGTTATGCGATAAGAGCGGATGATTCTGATATTATAGGTTTGAGAGGTGTCATAACTGGAGGCAGTTCGAATTTTAAGGGTAAAGCATTATTTTACGGAACAGGTGGCAAGCTTATTGAATCTCATGATTTTGATATTTATCAATCTGTTTACGGCTTTTCTGAATATTTTGTAGTACCGGACGGTTACAAAAGCGTTGCCTTCAAGTTTTATGGATCAAATGGAAGTGAAATAACCAAACGCAGGCAACTAATTAATATTTCTACTGCGGCAGGTGCCACTGAGACTACAGCCACAGAATATGTTTATGATGCTGTGGACCCCGGCGAAAGCGTGGTACTTCCTGTAGAGAGGCTGAAGCTTGTAAAGGATGCAGCCAGCGCATCAGAAGCTGTGACCTATGCGGCAAAGGGTATGACAATGCAACAGAAGGCTTCACCGACAGGTGTTGACAGAATTACATTATTCGCAGAAGAGGTTGTAGCACAGGCGGCCAGCAAATCTGTTCAGGGCAACGAAATTGCTATAAACATGGATAGTATTAGTGAGCTTATACCGGCAGCGGGAATCGCAAAGACTGAAACTGAAAAGGCTCTTTTAGGTGAAGGTATCGAAGCCGTGCGTCAGATTGACACAGGTGTAAAATTCAAAACAACCGAAACAGAGAGTGTAACGGTTTCATTGGATCCTGAAATGGTAGATGCAGAGGTGGACAACGTGATGGTTGAAACGCCTGAATACGCATTTTCGATAGATTCAGAAACTTTAAAGACCAATGTGGGAGATTCACCGCTAGTCATTACAATAGCGGAGGATGACACTGTTACTGGAGCGACAGCCGGGTATCCGGTGAACTTTGCATCATTGGATGGAAGCATTGGAGCTATAGCGGCATATGGAGTTGAAAACTACCTGATATCTGCTGCAAATACAAAGAGCTACAAAATAACCTTCAACAAGCCTGTAAGTGAAAACATTAAGGTTTCTCTTCCTCCTGTAGCCGGTGATACGACGTGCCAGGCGGTTGTGAACTCAAAGGGCGAGGTCGCCGGAGGAAAGTACAATCCTGCTACCGGCAAACTAGATGTGAAGGTAAAGGCTGGGGATACATATACTGTCAAATACAATAAAAAGGACTTTACCGATATACAGAAAAAGAGCAAGGAGATGCAGGAGGCAATAACGGTACTGGCCTCAAAGGGCATCATTGGAGGAACCGGAGGATCTAATTTCTCACCTGATGCACCCATAACAAGAGCAGAGATAGCGGCATTGATACTTCGTACAGTTTCAAAGCTTGATGCAAATGCCGATGGAGGCTTCACTGACATAAAGAAGAGCGACTGGTATTACGGAGCGGCAGGTTCTGCCAAGAAGTATGGGATAATAAATGGCACCAATGCAGAGGGCACTCTGTTCTCACCCAAAGCGAATATAACAAAGGATCAGATAGTTGCGATATCAGCACGTACCCTGAGTAGTGAGATGAAATACAAGGTACCGTCGGATGTCAACAAATATCTGGGAACATATACAGACGGTAGTAAGATACCGGAATGGGGAAAGGGTGACATAGCTCTTGCGACTCGTGAAAACCTGGTGGTCAAGCGAGCCGACGGCAAGTTCGCGCCAACCGGCACCATGACACGTGGCGATGCTGCTATTATACTTTACAGGATGTTCAAAAAGATCTGGTAAATTTTTAGAGGGGAAACATTTATGCTAAGTGTTGTTGTACTGGATATTTTGTCAAATCAAAAAACCAGTATTTCAAGTATTCTAGAAACTGCATACCAGCAAAGAAAGCTGCCAATAAAGAGGCTTACTGTTATGAGAGATACGAAAACGCTTATGACTCATCAAAAGCGGTGCTCAGAGGAGTATTCTGTTTTCGTAGCATCATTTGACTCGATGAAAACTGAATACATAGAATTTGCCATGAATCTCAGAAGTAGCAATGAAAACATATTCATTGTATTTGTTGTTGACAGACACACAGATATCTCCATGTGTGTGAGACCGTCAGTGCGTCTGTCTGGTATCCTTTTTATACCATTGGAGAAAGAAAGGGTCTATCAGACTATTGAGGAGGTATATGTAGAGTACATTAAGTTATCTGTCAGAGAGGAGAAACGGGTATTCACAATTAAAAGCGGCGGCGAGTATTATCCTGTCAATATAGGTGACATTTCGTTTTTTGAAGCTGTTGGCAAAAAAATTGCACTGAATACTAGTGGCCAGGAGATATCATTTTATTCAAACTTTGACAGTGTTCTTGAGCAGCTACCTGATTGGTTTGTTAGGTGCCATAAGGGATATGTTGTCAACATCAGGCACATAGAGCATGTAAGCTTTACGAATATGCTCCTGACCCTGAAGGATAAATGTATGATACCAATTTCCCGTACTTACCGCGATAACATCAGAGCCTGCCTTAAAGTGGGAGGGAATTAAGCATGAGTGTAAAAGCATCGTTTTTATTAACCGGTAGCGAGCTGATACTTCTAATAGATGGATTTGATAATGGTTTGAGAACACCTGCAGCCCAGTATATGACGGATGTGTTTCTAAATCAAACCGGCGATTCAGACAAGGCTGAGGTGGCTCAAGTAGGTCTGATAGAAAAAAAACTGATCAGAAAAGCTTCAGGAATGCTGTTTGTTGAACCTGTTATTAAATTGATTGTCAAGGATATAGTCACAGCTGACAGGACAGCCATCGTAAAGCCTGTTGGCTACGGTAAGCCCTTTTATGTCATGCTCTGCAGTCATATGGTCTTGATGCTTGCTAGCTATGAATTGAAGGAAGGCTCATTTAAAATAACACCATTTCCGGATATGGCTGCACTTAGAGAGGAATTGGGGGAGAATGGGATTGATTTGGATGAAGCTGAGCTGATGTGGGTGCCAGGTGATGATGAATTAGCAAGTATTGAAATTTAAATCAATGAGTATTGAAGGAGGAATGAGAAGTTGAAGGTATTTATTGATGTGTTGACACCGGGAAATGGAAAAACCTATGAATTTCAACTGGACAACAACATGACAGTAGGTCAGGTGAAACGTAAGCTGATTGATGAGATCACAGAGATGGAGAATGGGAATATCACATTGCTACATGAAAAAACCATGCTTTGCGATACAAACACAAGGATGCAGCTTGATCAGACGAACACCTTGAAGAATGAAGGTGTAAAGAGCGGCCATAGTTTGATGCTTATATAGAAATACCTGTATGAGTGTCATTCATTCCAAAATTAGTGCAGGATGTCAGGTTTTATTGAAAAAGGATTGTACATCATTTATGATAAAAATGTAATTTAGGAGGTGATTTAGTTGGCTCTAAAAAGTACAAAGGTTTATACTGATATGTTAAGGAATTCGACAAAAAATATAGACGATAGCATAAGACGACTCTCTACGGCAAATACATATTTTAGTAAATCCACAATGTTTGAGCTAAATCCATACTGGGATGGAGCTGCTAAACAAAGTTTTGAGAATAAATTCATGATGTTCATTGAAAATTTCGAAAAACTGGTGAATTCCTTCGAAAGCTTGAATGACAAGCTCAAGGAAACTATGAAGACGTATGACACCGCTGATAATGATGTTACTAGTGCTATTGGAAAACTTGGAGGGTAAGGAGAACTTACTATGAGTGATAGTGTTTTTATTAAATTTGATCCTGAAAAGATACAGGATGTGGCAAATAAACTGGGAAATAGCTCTAAGGATGTCTCTTTTGGAATTTTAGGCATGAAGCAGCAAGCTATGAATTTATCTACCTATTGGGTGAGTGATAGTGCAGCGATGTATCTTGAACAAGCCAATTCATTGTTTGATAAAGCAGAAGAAATGTGCGAAATGCTTCAGGAATTCGAACAGGATCTTAGGGAGGTTTCTGGTATATACAAGACAGGAGAGACCCAGGCTAAGAATAAATCGGAAGCGCTACCGACAGAGGGCGTATTCCTTGTTTGATAAAGGGGTGAGTTAATGGCGATAATGAATTTTGATTATAGCAAAGCAATAGGGCAGGCGAACGAGGTAGATCGTATAGCAAATGAGATGATGTCCATATCCGAAAGTAAGCTGGAGAATGCCCTCGAATCATTGAAAAATAGTTGGAGCGGCACTTCAGCGGATCAATTCATGAGATACTGCAATAGAACTGCAAATGACATAAGGAATGAAGCGACCAAATTAAGAGACTTTGCTCGCCGGATCCGTAGGGTGGCCAAAATCATCGAAGATGCTGAACAGCGTGCAAAACAAGCACAACGAGACGCTGAGAGGAGAGCAAGGGAAGCGGAAGCACAGAGAAGGGCACAGGAGGAAAATGCAAATATGAGCGGCGGCGGCGGCGGTGGTGGCGGCAGCTCATGGTGATTTCTATTTAATAAGGCCATGACTAATTATCATAAATAAAATTTAAGGGAGGTTATCAAGTATGGCAGGAACAGATGTATTGACTGGTCGAATGACCGAGGTTGCAAAGAATATTGAGGACATAGTAGGACGCTATAATCAGTCTGTCAACAAGCTTTATCAAATTGGTGGAGAAATCGATTCCATGTGGGATGGTGAGGCGAGCAACAAATTCATGTCAATTGTGGGGAATGACCGTGATCGTTTTAATGCGATGGCAAAAATGCTTACAAGCTATGTCGAAGTACTTCGTACAGACGCAAGTATTTATGCTAAGGCTGAAAGCGATTCGTTGGATGTTCTTAACACAAACAAAATTAGGTAGAAATCAGGAGAGGAGAGATATATAATGGATATTACTTTAAAAGTACAGCCCGAAGTTCTTTTGACTAAAGCAGGAGAACTGACAACTGAAAAGAATTCACTACAAGGCATGATGGATCAGGCAAAGGCAGATATAAATTCACTTACAGGTTCATGGAAGAGTGAAGCGGCTGATGAATACCAGAACAGATTCAAACAGGTTTATGATGATATCGACAATATGCTTGCAATTATATCTGAATACATAAGCGATCTATCTGAGGTGGCAAATATCTATACAACTGCGGAAAAAGCAGCAAAAAGTGCTGCTGAAGGACTTCCGACAGACGGCGTTTTTAGAGTATGACATAAAATGACCCCGGCACATCCTTGATGTAAAGAGGGTGTGCCGGGGAATAACAAGGTAAGGTATGCCTATGGAATATCTCAAATTCAATTGCTTTGATATGTCTTCACAGAATAATGAACTGTTTACGATCAGTAACAGTTTTCTTGATTTATCGCAGGAACTCAGTACGATCATCAACTCATTGGACCCGCAGCTGAAGAACTACGACAGTCTGCAAAAAGCGATGAATGTAACGTGCAATGCGGTTAAAGACATCACTGATAGGATTACTAATGCCCACAAGTCGTTGGATCACATCATTGATATCTATTATGCCGCCGAAAAAATTGTCCTGCAGAACAGTGAGGAATTGCCGGAAAGCCTTGATGACCAGGTGACCGGAGCTTTCTCCAAACAGAGTACGAGGGCATACGGTAAACACAGGATTGAAAAATCTTCTATCAACAATAGCAATATTATTTTGGAAGACTGGTTAAGTGAACTTGTTTACAAATCAGAATGATGAAGAGGAAATCCTGTGTCCTGTTATTCACTAGTGAGTTGGCTTTGCAGTGTGACAATAAGCTCATCTGTGCCGAGATCATTCATCTTCTTTATGAAATCGTTCAATTGGTCCTGAGTCTTTATCTGACCTCGGGCAAGGGAGCTGTAAAACTCTTGGAGGGCTTTGGA
>LSQX01305152.1_pt1 | contig 17350 bp, 18 predicted proteins | sample 654561 | NCBI WGS metagenome assembly LSQX01 (sample SAMN04489861, study PRJNA283612) | anaerobic digester metagenome | isolation source: 4 biogas reactors fed with cattle manure at either 37C or 55C with and... | place: Denmark: Kongens Lyngby | collected 2014
AGGGCTGCAGGATTACGCAGCCTTGTTCCGCCCAGTAGCTCTGCAGGGCGAGAATCAGGCCCTGGAAGGTCTGGGCAGCAGGATTGGTCTGTGTCACTTTTTTCACCGGTCAACTGTGAAGTAAAGGGCGAAGTATACATTCTGCCGGGACGGCATACAGCATGCCCGGCTATTTGTCGGCACTGCCGTGCTGCTGCCGCTGGTGCAGCGCAGATGCGCTACACCGTGGCCGGGCTCAACTGACCACCCGGTAACAGGGTGTGTAGGCGGTGCCATTGGGCAGCTTCATGCGCTGCTGGTCGACGAAGGCCTGCAGCAGGGCACCCAGGGGCTCCATGATCTGTGGATCACCGTGCAGCTCGTAGGGGCCGTACTGCTCGATCCGGCGTATGCCGTGCTCCTTGACGTTACCCGCAACTATGCCGGAGAAGGCCCGGCGCAGGTTGGCGGCCAGCAGATGCGGGGGCGTGTCGCGCCGCAGCGCCAGGGCCGCCATGTTCTCGTGGGTAGGGTCGAAGGGATGCTGGAAATCCTCGTCGATCCTCAGCAGCCAGTTGAAGTGGAAGGCGTCGTTGCGCTCGCGACGGAAGCGCTCGACCTCTATCAGCCCCTTCTTCATGTGGCGGGCGACCCGGGCGGGGTCCTCGATGATGATCTCGTAGCGGGTCTGGGCGGCGTTGCCCAGGGTGGCGCCGACGAAATCATGCAGCTGGTGCAGATAGTCCGCTGCGCTGCGCGGGCCGGTGAGGATCAGCGGGAACGGCAGTTCGGCATTGTCCGGGTGCAGCAGTATGCCCAGCAGGTAGAGGAACTCCTCGGCGGTACCCACGCCGCCGGGGAAGATGATGATGCCGTGGCCAACACGGATGAAGGCCTCCAGGCGTTTCTCGATATCCGGCAGTATCACCAGCTCGTTGACTATGGGGTTGGGTGCTTCGGCGGCGATGATGCCCGGCTCGGTCAGCCCCAGGTAGCGGGCATCCAGCACGCGCTGCTTGGCATGGGCAATGGTGGCGCCCTTCATCGGGCCTTTCATCACCCCGGGGCCGCAGCCGGTGCAGATGTCGAAATAGCGCAGGCCCAGTTCATGACCTACCCGCTTGCTGTACTTGTACTCCTGGTCGTTGACCGAGTGCCCGCCCCAGCACACCACCATCCGCGGTTCCACGCCCGGGGTCAGGGCGCGGGCGTTGCGCAGCAGGTGGAACACATAATCGGTGATGCCGCTGGAGGTGCTCAGGTCCGCCCGGTTGTTGTGCAGCTCGCTCTCGGTGTAGACGATATCGCGCAGGGCGCTGAACAGCATCTCGCGGACACTGGAGATCATGTGCCCGTCGACGAAGGCGTGGGCCGGGGCGTTGCGCAGCTCCAGGCAGACGCCGCGATCGAGCTGATGGATGAATACCTCGAAATCGGCGTAGGCTTCGAGGATGCTGCGTGCATCGTCCACCCGTACGCCGGTATTGAGGATCGCCAGCGCACACTGGCGGAACAGCTGATAGGTACTGCCGGAACCGACTTCACTGAGTTTGCGCACTTCGCGCTGGGACAGCACTTCCATGCTGCCCCGGGGGGTTACTGTGGCGTGAATCTTATGTGCAGGCATTGTTGCTTCCGTTTGATCTGGACGGTCATATTACGCCATAGCCGGCCCCAGGGTGCAGAGCCGACCGTGCGCGTCGGCGTTTCGACGACTAGGATTATCCGGTCGTTCCCTTCAGGTGCCTGCCATGCCCGTCGATGTCCCTGCCCCCTGCCGTTGTCGGTGGTGTACCACTGACCCGCTCTACCAGCGCTACCACGATCAGGAGTGGGGCGTGCCCAGCCGGGACCCCGGGCACCTGTTCGAGATGCTGGTGCTCGAGGGCCTGCAGGCCGGCCTGTCGTGGATCACCATCTTGCGCAAGCGCGAGCGTTACCGGGAGGTCTACCGCGGCTTCGATGTCCGGTTCATGGCGGCGCAGACGGACGCTGACCTGGAGCAGCTGGCGGAGGACCCCGGCATCATCCGCAATCGCCTGAAGCTGCGGGCGGCCCGGCAGAATGCGAAGGCCTGGCTGAGGCTGGCCGGGGAACAGGATCCGGTCGACTGGCTCTGGCAGTTCGTCGGTGGAAAGCCGCAGATCAATCATTTCGCCGACCACGGCCAGGTGCCGGTCACCACGCCGGAGGCCCGGGCCATGAGCCGTGCACTGAAACAGGCCGGCTTCAGTTTCGTTGGTCCTACCATCTGCTACGCATTCATGCAGGCGACCGGGATGGTTATGGACCATACTGAGGACTGCTTCCGCTATCCGGAACTGGGCGGCAAGACCGGTGCCGCCCCACAACAACAATGAACGAGAACGAGGGGAGAGCTACATGCGACTGACCAGACGACTCGGCCTGCTCGCCGCTGCCGCTACGCTGACCATCACCACCGCCGTCAGCGCGGCACCGACCTACATCAACATCCTCACCGGCGGTACCAGCGGGGTCTACTACCCCATCGGTGTGGCCATTTCCCAGCTCTACGGCAAGATTGACGGCGCCAGGCCCTCGGTTCAGGCGACCAAGGCCTCGGTGGAGAATCTCAATCTGCTGCAAAGCGGTCGTGGCGAACTGGCCTTTGCGCTGGGCGACTCGGTATCCGATGCCTGGAACGGCGTCGAGGATGCCGGTTTCCGGGCGCCGCTCACCAAGCTGCGGGCCATTGCCGGGACCTACAACAACTACATCCAGGTGGTCGCCAGTGCCGAATCGGGCATCCGCAGCCTGGAGGATCTCAAGGGCAAACGCATCTCCGTCGGCGCACCCAAGTCCGGCACCGAGCTGAACGCCCGGGCGATCTTCGCCGCCGCCGGCCTGAGCTACGATGACATGCGCCGGGTCGAGTTTCTGCCCTATGCCGAATCGGTGGAGCTGATCAAGAACCGCCAGCTCGATGCCACTCTGCAGTCCTCGGGTCTGGGCATGGCAGCCATCCGCGATCTTGCCAGCACCATGCCGGTGACCTTCGTTGCCATTCCCGCCGAGGTGGTGGAAAAGATCGATAACGCCGCCTATCAGCCCGGGGTGATCCCCGCCGGCACCTACGACGGTCAGGACGAGGATGTGCCCACCGTGGCCATCACCAATATTCTGGTCAGTCATGAAGGGGTAGATGAGGAGACGGCCTATCAGATGACCAGGCTGATCTTCGATAACCTCGACGCCCTGGGCAACGCCCATTCCGCCGCCAAGGCAATCAGCCTGGATAACGCGGCGCAGAACCTGCCCATCCCACTGCATCCGGGGGCGGAGAGGTACTATCGGGAAGCAGGCATTCTGCAATAACCGGCGGCAGGGGGTAGCCCATGAGCGAGTATCAGGGGCTCCACGCGAGCCCCGCCGAGTGGCCCAGGGCCCTGTTCTATGTGGCCCTGGCATTTTCCTGTTACCAGATCATCACCGCCGCTTTTCACCCGGTTTCCACTCAGGTGCTGCGGGCCGGGCACGTCGGTTTTCTGCTGATGCTGGTGTACCTGGTCTATCCGGTGCGTGGCAGCGACCGGCCCTGGCAGCCCCTGGCCTGGGTACTGGCCCTGGCCGGCATGGCGACCTTCTTCTATCAGTGGTACTTCGAGGCCGATCTGATTCAGCGTTCCGGTGATCTGACCACGGCGGACATGGTCATCGGTCTGATGCTGATAGCGCTGGTATTCGAGGCCGCGCGGCGGGTCATGGGCATTGCCCTGCCGATCATCTGCGGGTTGTTCCTGGCCTACGGCCTGTTCGGCAATCACTTGCCCGGCGACCTGGCGCACCGGGGGTACGGCCTGGATCAGATCGTCAACCAGCTGTCCTTCGGTACCGAGGGACTCTACGGGACGCCCACCTACGTGTCGGCAACCTACATCTTCCTGTTCATTCTGTTCGGCTCCTTCCTCGAGCAGGCCGGGATGATACGGCTGTTCACCGACTTTGCCATGGGGCTGTTCGGCCACCGGGCCGGGGGGCCGGCCAAGGTGTCGGTGGTGTCCTCGGCGCTCATGGGCACCATCACCGGCTCGGGGGTAGCCAACGTGGTGACCACCGGGCAGTTCACCATTCCGCTGATGAAGCGCTTCGGTTACAGGGCCGCCTTTGCCGGGGGGGTTGAGGCCACTGCCAGCATGGGCAGCCAGATCATGCCACCGGTCATGGGCGCGGTAGCCTTCATCATGGCCGAGACCATCAACGTGCCCTATGTCGAAGTGGCCAAGGCGGCGCTGATCCCGGCTCTGCTGTATTTCGGATCGGTGTTCTGGATGGTGCACCTGGAGGCCAAGCGCTCGCAGCTCAACGGCCTGCCGAAGGAGGAGTGCCCCAGTGCCTGGGATGCGGTGCGCCAGCGCTGGTTCCTGCTGATCCCCCTGTTCGTGCTGATCTGGCTGCTGTTCTCCGGGCGCACGCCCATGTTCGCCGGTACCGTGGGTCTGGCCCTGACGGCCATCGTGATCCTCGGCTCGGCCCTGATCCTTCGGCTGTCCTCCACTGCCCTGCGGGTCGTGTTCTGGGTAGCGCTCGGAATCCTCTGCGCCGGTTTCTTCCAGCTGGGCATCGGCGTGATCTTCGGCGTCATCGGCCTGCTGGTGCTGGCCTGCTGGTTCGTCCGCGGCGGGCGGGACACCCTGCGGGTATGCCTGCATGCGCTGGTGGAAGGGGCACGCCACGCGGTGCCGGTGGGTATCGCCTGCGTGCTGGTGGGCGTGATCATCGGCATCGTTTCGCTGACCGGGGTTGCCTCCACCTTTGCCGGCTATATTCTGGCCATAGGTCAGGACAACCTGTTCCTGTCCCTGCTGCTGACCATGTTGACCTGCCTGGTGCTGGGCATGGGTATTCCGACCATTCCCAACTACATCATCACCAGCTCGATAGCCGCTCCGGCGCTGCTGGATCTGGGCGTGCCGCTGATTGTCTCGCACATGTTCGTGTTCTATTTCGGCATCATGGCCGACCTGACGCCGCCGGTGGCCCTGGCCTGCTTCGCCGCGGCGCCGATCGCCCGGGAGAGTGGCCTGAAGATCAGCCTGTGGGCAGTACGCATCGCCGTGGCCGGCTTCGTGGTGCCTTTCATGGCGGTGTACAGCCCGGCGCTGATGATGCAGGGTGGTGACTGGACTGCAGTGGTCTATATGCTGATCAAGGCCGGTTTTGCCATCGGGCTCTGGGGTATCGCCTTTACCGGCCACTTCCTGCAGCGGCTGCGCTGGTGGGAGCCGCTGCTGGCCTTCGTCGCCGGTGCACTCATGGTGCTGGCAATGCCGCTGACCGATGAGGTGGGCTTTGCTCTGGGGGCGCTGTTCCTGTTGCAACACCTGTGGCTGGCGCGCCGCGCACCACATACGACATGAGCGCCCTGTGCCTGGGATTGGCCGGGGTAATCTGGGCGCAGCTGCCGCTGACCGACTTCACCCTGGCCTGGCAGCACAGCGTCGAGCAGATCCGCTGGGAGGAGGACTATCGGCTGGCGCCCGCAGGTCTGCTGCTGCACGGAGCCAGGGTACGCGGCAGCGGGGCCGGCATGGAGATACCCGAAGGCGCTGTGCTGCGCGATGGCAGCTGGCATTACCGGCCGGATCTGGCGCCCTTGCAGGTACTGCGCCTGGCGCGCAGCGGTGCCGAACGGGTCGGCGACTACCAGTTGTGCGTCGAGAGCCAGTGCCGCCCGATGGGCTACTGGCTGGGCCCGCCGGACCCCGCGCAGCCGCTGGTCGAGCTGTGGCGCTGCGGACCGGCGGTGGGCTGAGGCCGAAGGGCAGGCTACAATGGCGCTTTTTGCAGAAATGGGGTGTGCTCGGTGGAAAAGCTCAAGGGCGCTATCGTGGTGGGGTCACTCAAGCTGTTCGCGCGGCTGCCGTTCGGCGCGGCACAGCGGGTCGGCGCCTTTGTCGGCTGGCTCATGTGGAAGCTGCCGAATCGCTCGCGGGAGGTGGTACGTACCAACCTGCGCCACTGTTTTCCGGAGCTGTCGGAGCAGCAGCGCGAGCGGCTGGTAGGCGAGACCCTGGTCAATATCGGCCGCAGCTTTGCCGAAAGTGCCTGCGCCTGGATGTGGGACCCGGCCAGGACCGTGGCTCTGATCCGCGAGGTGGAGGGTGAGCATCTGCTGGATGAGGCCCTGGCCTCCGGCAAGGGCGTGGTCGGCATCACCAGTCACCTGGGCAACTGGGAAGTGCTCAACCACTGGTACTGCCGCAAGTGCTCGCCGATCATCTTCTACCGCCCACCCAAGCAGAAGGCGGTGGACGAACTCCTGCAGAGACAGCGGACCCAGCTGGGCAACAAGGTGGCGGCCTCCACCCGCGAGGGCATCATCAGTGTCATGCGCGAGGTGCGCAAGGGCGGTGCTGTGGGTATTCCCGCCGATCCCGAGCCGGCACTCAAGAGCGGCATGTTCGTGCCCTTCCTCGGGGTCCAGGCGCTGACCAGCAAGTTCGTGCCTGGGCTGCTCAAGGGTCATGCGGCCCAGGGGATCTTCCTGCATTGCATACGCCTGCCGGATAACAACGGTTTCAAGGTGATTGTCGAGAAGGCCCCCGAAGCGTTATACAGTGATGACGAGCAGGAAGCCGTCACCGCGCTGAGTGCGACCATCGAGAGCTATGTGCGCCGGTGGCCCAGTCAGTACATGTGGAGCATGAAGCGCTTCAAGAAGCGCCCCGCCGGAGAGAAGAAGTGGTACTGACCGGCGGCTGACCCCAAGGACAGCAACGATGAGCAACAAGCGGGTTTACCCCCGGACCATGATGAAGGCACGGATCAAGATCACCCATCCCGAGCTGGGCGAGGTGTTCGGCTATACCCGGGATCTGTCCGATGGCGGGGTGTTCGTCGAGAACGCCCAGCTGGCCGAGCTGGCCCCCGGCACCGAGGTCGATGGCCAGGTGCAGGACATGCCATTCGAAGCGCCCGTGCTGCGCATGGTCATCCAGCGCGTGGTGGCCGGTGAAGGCGCCGGCATGGCATTCGTCGACCCCTGAGCGCTCAGCGCCGCCAGAACATCGGCGTCAGCAGTACCAGCAGGGTGAAGACCTCCAGGCGGCCCAGCAGCATGGCGAAACTCAGCAGCCATTTGACTCCGGCGGTCAGCTCCCCGTAGTGCGCGTTCACATCCCCCAGGCCCGGTCCCAGATTGTTCATGCAGGCTGCCAGCGCCGAGAAGGCGGTGACGAAATCCAGCCCGGTCCCAAGCAACAGCAGGAACAGCACCGCGAAGGTGAACACGTAGACCGAGCAGAAGCCCCATACCGCCTCCACCACCCGGTCTCCCACCGGCCGCTGGCCCAGCTTGACCGGGAACACCCCGTTGGTGTGCAGCAGGCGCTTGATCTCGCGCACTCCCTGCTTGAATACCAGCAGTACTCGGATGATCTTCATGCCGCCGCCGGTGGAGCCGGCACAGGCCCCGGCGAAGCTGGCATACAGCAGCAGGAAGGGCAGCACTGAAGGCCAGGCCGAATAATCGGTGACAGTGAAGCCGGTGGTCGTGGCAATGGACACGGCCTGGAACAGGGCGAAGCGGATGGCCGAGGCCGGCGCATAGTACTGATGGGCGATCAGCAGCAGCGCGGTGACCAGCACCAGGCCCAGCAGTATCATCAGGTAGGCGCGGCATTCCGGATCGCGCCAGTAGCTGCCCACGGAACGGAAGCGCCAGGCGGTGAAGTGCAACGCGAAGTTGATCCCCGACAGCACCATGAAGAACACGCATATCAGCTCGATGACCGGGCTGTTGTAGTAGCCGATGCTGGTGTCGTGGGTAGAGAAGCCGCCGATCGCCACGGTGGAGAAACTGTGACCGATGGCATCGAACAGGCGCATGCCCGCCGCCCAGTAGGCCAGAGCGCACGCCAGGGTCAGGCCGGTGTAGATGAACCAGAGCACCTTCGCCGTTTCGGCGATGCGTGGAGTCAGCTTGTTGTCCTTCAGCGGGCCAGGCATCTCCGCCCGGTACAGCTGCATGCCGCCGACGCCCAGCAGCGGCAGTATCGCCACCGCCAGTACGATGATCCCCATGCCGCCGAACCACTGCAGTTGCTGCCGGTAGAACAGCAGCGCCCGGGGCAGGGTGTCGAGCCCGGTGATGACAGTGGCGCCGGTGGTGGTCAGGCCGGAGAAGGATTCGAACACCGCATCGGCCACGCTCAGATCGGGCAGCTCCAGCAGGTACAGCGGTACCGCCCCGAACAGGCCCAGCACCGCCCAGAAAAGTACGGTGATCAGATAGCCGTCCCGGGTACGCAGCTCGTTGCGCTGGTGGCGTACCGGCAGCCAGACCAGCAGGCCCACCATCAGGGTGATGGCAAAGCCGGTGAGGAAGGCGTCCCGCGCCGGTTCGCCAAAATAGTGACCGACCGCAGCCGAAGGCAGCATTGCCAGGGAGAACAGCATCAGCAATATGCCGATGATGCGCTGGATCTGGGAATATTGCATGGGCGTCTACCTGTCCGGAAAGGATGTCAGAGGAACGTCAGGCCGATCTGGAACAGCCGCTCTACATCGCGGATATGCTTCTTGTCGATCACGAACAGGATGACGTGGTCATCGCTTTCTATTACCAGACTGTCGGAGGCAATCAGCACCTTCTGTCCGCGGACCACGGCGCCAATGGTGGTGCCCGGCGGCAGCTTGATGTCGCGGATGGCGCGGCCGACCACCTTGGAGGAGCGGGCATCGCCATGGGCGACGATCTCGATGGCCTCCGCCGCCCCACGGCGCAGGGAGTAGACGTTGACGATATCGCCGCGGCGGATGTGTGTCAGCAGGGTACCCAGGGTCGCATGGGATGGCGAGATGGCAATCTCGATCTGACCGCCCTGCACCAGATCCACGTAGGCCGGGTTGTTGATCAGCGCCATGACCCGGCGTGCCCCCAGTCGCCTGGCCAGCAGCGAGGACATGATGTTGGCCTCGTCGTCGTTGGTCACGGCGCAGAAGATGTCCACTTCCTCGATATTCTCGTCGATCAGCAGTTCCCGATCCGATGCGCTGCCGTAGAGCACTATGGCCCGATCCAGATGCTGGGCCAGATAGTCGGCGCGGGCCCGGTTGTTCTCGATGATCTTGACCCGGTAGCGGGTCTCGATGGCCTCGGCCAGGCGTTCGCCGATATTGCCGCCGCCGGCGATCATCACCGTCTTGTTGCTGCGCTCGACCCGCCGCAGCTCGCTCATCACCGCGCGGATATCCTCCGAGGCGGCGATGAAGAACACCTCGTCGTCGGCCTCGATGATGGTGTCGCCCTTGGGCGTGATCGGCCGGTCGCGGCGGAAGATGGCGGCAACCCGGGTATCCACGCTGGGCATGTGCTGGCGCAGATAGCGCAGCTCCTGACCCACCAGGGGGCCGCCGTGATAGGCACGCACCGCCACCAGCTGTACCTTGCCCTCGGCAAAGTCCAGCACCTGCAGGGCACCGGGATGCTGGATCAGGCGCTTGATGTAGTTGGTAACTGCCTGCTCGGGGCTGATGACCACGTCCACCGGCAGGTGATCGTTGCCCAGCAGGCCGTCCCGGGTGAGGTAGGCCGATTCGCGGATGCGGGCAATCTTGGTGGGGGTACGGAACATGGAATAGGCCACCTGGCAGGCAACCATGTTGGTCTCATCGCTGCTGGTCACCGCGATCAGCATGTCCGCATCGTCTGCGCCGGCCTGGCGCAGAACGGTCGGCAGGGAACCACGGCCCTGGATGGTGCGGATGTCCAGGCGATCACCGAGCACCCGCAGGCGGGTAGCGTCCACGTCCACCACGGTGATGTCATTGGCCTCGCTGGCCAGCTCCGCTGCCAGGCTGCCGCCCACCTGTCCTGCACCGAGAATGATGATCTTCATGGATTCGTCCTGTTATCCGCGCTCAGCCCTTGTCCAGCTTGACCAGTCTGGCCAGATAGAAACCGTCATGGCCCTCTGGCTGGGGCAGCAACTGGCGACCGGCGGGCTGGGTCGCGCCCTCGCCCACCTCGACTGGCAGCTGCCGGGCACCGCTGTGGCGCTGCAGAAAGGCTTCGATGACTCGGGTGTTCTCCTCGGGCAGCACCGAACAGGTGGCATAGACCAGAATGCCGCCTACCTCGAGGGTCTGCCACAGGGTATCCAGCAGCTCGCCCTGCAGGGCAGCCAGCGCGGCTATGTCCTCGGACTGGCGGGTCAGCTTGATGTCCGGATGACGGCGGATCACCCCGGTGGCGGAGCAGGGCGCGTCCAGCAGTATGCGCTGGAAAGGTCTGCCATCCCACCAGCTGGCCAGCTCCCGCCCATCGGCCGCCTTGAGTGTAGCCTGCAGCTGCAGACGCTGCAGATTCTCGCGCACCCGCTCCAGGCGGCTCGGCTCCAGATCCAGCGCCACCAGCTCGCTGAGCCCGGGCTCGAGTTCCAGGATATGGCAGGTCTTGCCGCCGGGTGCGCAACAGGCGTCCAGCACCCGCTGTCCCGCCTTGAGATCGAGCAGCGGAGCGGCGAGCTGCGCGGCTTCGTCCTGCACACTGACCTCTCCCTCGGCAAAGCCCGGCAATTGATGTACATCCCGGGGCGCCTGCAGGGTCAACCCGTCCACCGAGAAACGGCAGGGGCTGGCCTCGATGCCGGCTTCCCGCAGGCGGGTCAGATACCGGTCGCGGGTGCCGCGCAGGCGGTTGACCCGCAGGGTCATCGGCGGGTGCAGATTGTTGGCGGCGCAGATGGACTCCCAATGATCGGGCCAGTCGGCCTTGAGGCGTTTCTGCAGCCAGCGCGGGTGGGCGGTGCGAATGACCGGGTCGCGTTCCAGCTGGGCCAGCAATTCATTGCCCTCGCGCTGGACCCGCCGCAGGACGGCGTTGAGCAGTCCCTTGGCCCAGGCCTTCTTCAGGCGCACCGCGGCATCCACGGTTTCACTGATGGCGGCGTGGCCGGGTATGCGTGTGTACAGCAGCTGATAAATGCCCACCAGCAGCAGGGCGTGAATATCGCGGTCGGCGGCTTTCAATGGCTTCTGCAGCAGCTGCTCCGCCAGACCCTGCAGGCGGAAGTACCAACGTGCCGTGCCGAAGGCCAGCTCCCGCGCCAGGGCCTGATCCCGCGGGGCGACCTGGGCCAGCTGAGGGGGCAGGCTGGTACCCAGCGACGCCTTGCCGGCCATGACCAGCGCCAGCGCGTTGGCGGCAGCCAGGCGCGGACTCACTGGCCGTTTTCCAGGCGCTGGCCGGGTACGAACTGGTCGCGCCGGGCGTTGTACAGATCGGCAAAGGCCAGCGGCTTGCCGCCGGGCAGTTGCAGCCGGGTCAGACGCAGGGCCTGATCGCCACAGGCCACCAGCAGGCCCTGGCGGCTGCACTGAAGAATCTCCCCGGGTGCGCCATTGCCCTCCTCCACCTCGGCATTCCAGACCTTGAGGGGCTGCCCCTGCCAGAGTGCATGGGCCAGCGGCCAGGGGTTAAAGGCGCGGATCATCAGCGCCAGTTCGGTGGCCGGCCGATGCCAGTCGATACGTGCATCGGCCTTGCCCAGCTTGTGGGCATAGGTTGCCAGGCTGTCATCCTGAACTTCGCCGATCAGGGTACCGGCTGCCAGTCCGGCGATGGCCTGCACCACCGCCGGCGGTCCTATCTCGGCCAGTCGGTCATGCAGGCTGCCGCCGGTGTCGTCGGGGCTGATCGGTGTGCTCACCTTGAGCAGCATGGGACCGGTGTCGAGTCCGGCCTCCATCTGCATCACGGTCACGCCGGTCTCGCTGTCACCTGCTTCGATGGCCCGCTGTATGGGCGCCGCACCGCGCCAGCGTGGCAGCAGCGAGGCGTGGCTGTTGATGCAACCCAGTCGCGGGATATCCAGTACCGCCTGGGGCAGGATCAGGCCATAGGCAACCACCACCAGCAGGTCCGGCTGCAGCGCCGCCAGTTCGGCCTGGGCCTCGGGTGCGCGCAGGGTCTGCGGCTGATACACCGGCAGCGCATGCTGCAGCGCCAGTTGCTTGACCGCGCTCGGGGTCAGGCGCTGACCACGGCCGGCCGGGCGGTCAGGCTGGGTGTAGACCGCGACTATGTTCAGTCCGGCCTGCAGCAGCGCCTGCAGATGGGCGGCGGCAAACTCGGGGGTGCCGGCGAAAACGATGCGTAGATCCGCGCTCTTCATCACACTCTTTTCCTGCGTAAAGAAAAAAGGCTTGCCGTAGCAAGCCTTCCAGCCCTGACCGGCTCAGGCGTTGGCCTGGGCCCGGTGCAGTTTTTCCAGCTTCTTGCGGATGCGATCCCGCTTGAGGTTGGACAGGTAATCCACGAACAGCTTGCCGTTGAGGTGATCGCACTCGTGCTGGATGCATACGGCCAGCAGGCCCTCGCAGATCATCTCGAAGGCTTCGCCGTCACGGTTGAGCGCCTTGACCCGGACCCGCTCCGGACGGGTTACCGTCTCGTAGAAACCGGGGACCGACAGACAGCCCTCCTGCATCTCGTCCAGCTCCTCGGTGAGGATCTCCAGCTCCGGGTTGATGAACACCAGAGGCTCGTTGTGCTCCTCTGACAGGTCGATGACGATGACCCGCTCGTGCACGTTCACCTGGGTAGCCGCCAGGCCGATACCCGGCGCTGCATACATGGTTTCGAACATGTCATCCACCAGTTGGCGGATGCGTTCGTCAACCACGGCGACCGGCTTGGCAATGGTGCGCAGCCGGGGGTCGGGAAACTCAAGAATATTCAATATGGCCATGTCGGTTTGTGATGCACTTGTAGAACTGAGACGAAAGGTGCTGCTAATATGCTTGCAGCTTGGAAGTATAGCTGGTCCGCATGCCGGTTTGGGCAGGGACCTGGGTGCTGGCCTCTATAATAAAGGGATTCGTGTCATGAGGAAAACATTACTCGGCCTGATGCTGCTCGGTGTGAGCGTTCTGGTACAGGCACAGGAGTCGGTGTTCAAGGAAAACCACCCGCAGCAGTACGAAGTAGTCAAGGGCGATACGCTCTGGGGCATCGCCGGCCGGTTTCTCAACCTGCCCTGGAAGTGGCCCGAGATCTGGCACGCCAACCCGCAGATCAACAACCCCCATCTGATCTATCCGGGTGACATCATTTCCCTGGTGTATATCGACGGCCAGCCCCGTCTCATGGTCAATCGTGGCCAGGGCGGCACCATCCGTCTGTCGCCCACCGTGCGCACCACCCCCATGGCCGAGGCCGTCCCGACCATTCCGCTGGAAGCCATCAATGCCTTCCTCAATGCCGGCCGCATCCTGGATGACGCCGATGCGCTGGAAGCCGCACCCTATATCATCGGTGGCGAAGCCGAGAGCGTGGTAGCCGGGGCGGGTAACAAGGTCTATGCCCGTGGAGAGGTTGACGAATCCGTGCCGGCCTACGGCCTCTACCGCCGTGGCAAGGCCTATACCGATCCGCAGACCGGCGAGTTCCTCGGCCTGCATGCCCAGGAGATCGGCAACGTCCAGGTGCTGGCCACCGAAGGTGACATCACCACCCTCATGGTCAACCGCAGCCGTCAGGAAGTGCGCATCGGCGACCGTCTGCTGGAGACCGAAGAGCGCGCCGTATCTTCCACCTTCTTCCCCAGCGATCCTGAAGGTCAGGTCGATGGCCTGATTCTGGACGTGCCCAACGGCGTCACCCAGATCGGTCAGTATGACGTAGTCATCCTCAACAAGGGCGCCCGTGACAACCTCAAGGAAGGCAATGTTCTGGCCATCTACAAGACCGGTGAACTGGTCCGCGACCGCATCCAGAACGAACGCGTGCGCCTGCCCGATGAGCGTGCCGGTCTGCTGATGGTGTTCCGCGTCTATGATCGCATGAGCTACGGTATCGTTCTCAATGCCCAGCGCCAGCTGGCCATCATGGACAAGGTCCGCAATCCCTGAGCTACCCCGGGATGCCGCCCGCTCGGGCGGCATCTGTCCCCACCTCACCTGCCCCACCAGATTTCCCCGAGCCCTGCCATGCTTTGCGATTCGACTGACCGCCGTCTGGCCTGGTTGGCCCTGAGTCTGCTGCCCGGCGTTGGCCCCGCAGCACGCCGCCTGTTGCTGGATCAGGTTGATGATCCCCTGGCCCTGCTCCACGACCTTGATTGCCCGGTTGCGGGCCGCCTGCCGCCCCGCGTGCAGCAGGGGCTGAGCCTCTATCGCCAGGGTGATCCGCGCATCGACCGGCACATCGAGCAGAGCCGGGCGTGGCTGCAGCAGGCCGACTGCCATCTGCTGACCATTGACGACCCGCACTACCCGCCCCTGCTGCGCGAAATCAGCGACCCGCCGCTGGTGCTCTTCGTACAGGGTTCTGCACAACTGCTGAGCGATCCGCAGATCGCCATGGTCGGCACCCGGCATCCCGGTCCCCACGGCGCCAGCACGGCCAGGGCCTTCGCCCGGGATTTCACCGAGAACGGCCTGACCGTGACCAGTGGCATGGCGCTGGGCATCGACGGTGCCTGCCATCAGGGCGCGCTGGATGCCCATGGTCAGACCATAGCCGTGTGGGGCACCGGGCTGGCCAACTGTTACCCGCGGCGCCATCGCCGGCTGGCCGAGGAGATTCTGGCCAACGGCGGCGCCCTGGTGTCCGAGCAGCCGCCCGGCANNGGCTCGCTGATCACCGCGCGCCTGGCGATGGAGCAGAACCGCGAAGTGTTTGCCATACCGGGGTCGATTCACAACCCCCGGGCCAGAGGCTGCCATCGCCTGCTGCGCGACGGTGCCATACTGGTGGAAACCGTCGACGATGTGCTGCAGGCCCTGCGTCTGCCTCTGCACCGTGCGCTGGCCGAGGCACCATCGCAGACGCAGGTGACCCACCCGCTGTGGCGCTGGCTCGGGCATGACCCGGTCACTGCAGACTGGCTCGCGCTGCAGAGCGACATGCCGATTCACCAGGTACTCCAGGGGCTGATGGAGCTCGAACTCGACGGGCTGGTACTGCATACCCCGCAGGGATATTGTCGGGCCGGTGCAAGCTGACCTTGAGCGACGGCGGCGCCTCAGCTAATGTCGCCACTCGCAGATCAGGGGGTGGAATATGCTGGCAGAATGGCGGTTGGGACAGATTCGACGGGTGCTGTATTCCGGGGGCGTGATTGCCTATCCGACCGAAGCGGTATGGGGCCTGGGGTGTCACCCCCTGCATGGCCATGCGGTGAAGCGGCTGCTGGAGCTCAAGCAGCGGCCGGTGGAAAAGGGGCTGATTCTGGTCGCCGGCGATATCGAGGAGTTCGGTTTCCTGCTCTGGGACCTTCCCCAGCATCAATTGGCCAAACTGCAGTTGTCCTGGCCGGGGCCCAACACCTGGCTGGTGCCACACCAGAACCGACTGCCACACTGGATCACCGGTGAGCATGACACAGTAGCTCTGCGGGTCAGTGCCCACCCGCTGATCCGTCAGCTGTGTGCAGCCTGCGGACCGCTGGTGTCCACCTCGGCGAACCCTGCCGGGCGCCCGCCTGCGCGCAGCCGGCTGCGGGTGGAGCAGTATTTCCACGGCCGGCTTGATGATGTGGTGGCGGGCAATTTGGGTGAGCAGCGCAATCCAAGTATCATCCGGGATCTGCAGACCGACGCCATTATCCGCCCCGCCTGAGAGGTACCCCGTGAACGAGATTCCCACCGCCACCGACATAGCCGCCGTCAAGGACTACCTGATGGGGCTGCAGGACCGTATCTGCGCTGCGCTGGAGCAGGCCGACGGTCAGGCTCGCTTTGTCGAGGACGACTGGCAGCGCCCGGGGGGCGGCGGTGGCCGCTCGCGCATCATCGAACAGGGTGCGCTGCTGGAGAAGGGCGGTGTCGGCTTCTCCCATGTCCATGGCGACGGCATGCCGCCCTCGGCCACCGCGCACCGGCCGGAACTGGCCGGGCGCAGCTTCCAGGCCATGGGCGTGTCCCTGGTGATGCATCCGGACAACCCCCATGTGCCCACCTCCCACGCCAACGTGCGCTTCTTCGTTGCCGAGAAGGCGGGCGCCGATCCGGTCTGGTGGTTCGGTGGCGGTTTCGATCTGACCCCCTACTATGCCACCGAGGAAGACTGCATCCACTGGCACCGCGTGGCCCGGGATGCCTGTGCGCCCTTCGGTGAGGATGTCTATCCGCGTTTCAAGAAATGGTGTGACGACTACTTCTATCTCAAGCACCGTAACGAAGCCCGGGGTGTCGGCGGCCTGTTCTTCGACGACCTCAACGAGTGGGGCTTCGAGCGCTGTTTCGCCTTCCTGCGGGCGGTGGGCGATGCCTATCTGGAGGCCTACCTGCCGATCATCGAGCGGCGTCGCAACACCCCCTGGACAGAGCAGCAGAAGGCTTTTCAGGAATACCGCCGTGGCCGCTATGTGGAGTTCAATCTGGTCTGGGACCGTGGCACCCTGTTCGGGCTGCAGTCCGGTGGCCGCACCGAGTCCATCCTCATGTCCCTGCCGCCCACGGTGCGCTGGGGCTATAACTGGCAGCCGGAGCCGGGCAGTGCCGAGGCTCGCCTGGTGGAGGAGTTCCTGCCGCCGCGCGACTGGCTGAAGGAGGAGCACTGATGGACAGGTATGCGGTCATCGGCAATCCGATTGCCCACAGCAAATCCCCGCTGATCCACGGACTTTTCGCCCGCCAGACCGGCCAGCAGCTGACCTATGAGGCGCTGCTGGCGCCGCTGGATGACTTTGCCGGCACCCTGCGCGCCTTCCTCCGAGAGGGGCTGGGCGCCAACGTCACCGTGCCCTTCAAGGAGCAGGCCTGGGAGCTGGTGGACACCCGTACCCCGGCCGCCGAGCTGGCCGGCGCGGTCAACACCATTGCGCGGCAGGCAGACGGCCGGCTGCTGGGCGATAACACCGACGGCAAGGGGCTGGTAAGGGATATCCAGCACAATGCCGGCTTCAGTCTGAGCGGCAAACGCGTTCTGCTGGTGGGTGCCGGCGGTGCCGCCAGAGGGGTGATCCAGCCTCTGCTGGAGGCACAGCCGGCGCAGCTGTGCGTGGTCAACCGTACCGTGGAGAAGGCCGAGCATCTGGCCAGGCTGTTCCGCGATCTGGGCCCGATCAGTGCCGCCGGATTCGACTGGATCGAGGAGCCGGTGGACCTGATCATCAATGCCACCTCCGCCAGTCTCGACGGTCAGCTGCCGCCGATCTCGCCGGGGCTGATCCAGCCGGGGCTGACCTGGTGCTACGACATGATGTACGCCAGCGAGGCCACGATATTCAACCGCTGGGCCGCCGAGCAGGGCGCGGCACGCTGCCTTGACGGTCTCGGCATGCTTGTCGAGCAGGCCGCCGAGGCCTTTGTGCTGTGGCGCGGGGTACGCCCGGAAACGGCCCCGGTACTGGCCGCGTTGCGCTGAGCGACTCGCCGCCGCTCAGAGGCTGTTGGTGAGGTG
>LSQX01352256.1_pt1 | contig 17350 bp, 15 predicted proteins | sample 654561 | NCBI WGS metagenome assembly LSQX01 (sample SAMN04489861, study PRJNA283612) | anaerobic digester metagenome | isolation source: 4 biogas reactors fed with cattle manure at either 37C or 55C with and... | place: Denmark: Kongens Lyngby | collected 2014
ACACACACACACACACACACACACCGCTGGCAGTTACGACGGTTTTGATATAGATAAAGGCGGGGTCGCATGGTGTCAAAAACACTATGCACCTTACTCACATTTTCGCTTTCAATATGTGGATATTTTTAACAAATACTATAATCCCAAAGGGAAAATTAAATCCACAGAGTTTCGCTTTCCATATCCCGACAATTCCTTTGATTTTGCTTTTGCCACTTCGGTTTTTACCCACATGCTCCCCGACGAAATCGCCAACTATTTGCAGGAAATCCAACGGGTACTCAAAGTGGGAGGCACCGCCTTAGTTACCGCTTTTATTTGGAATGACGAAGCTGCAGAACTTGTAGCGGCAGGTAAATCCACCATTGCTTTTGCCACTCACGGCGATTTGATAGTCAAAGACAAAAATATTCCCGAAGATGCCATCGCCATTCGCCACAGCGATTTAGACAACTACTTGTCCGCTGCAGGTTTAACCCTAGACGGCCCCATTCGCTGGGGATCTTGGTGTGGCCGCCCCGAAGAACATAGCTACCAAGATTTATTACATCTAAAAAAGTTGGATTAAAAAGTTATCTTACTACTTATTACTCCCCGTGACGCTTGTCGCATCACCCTACTTACTCCTAATCCGGTAGTTGCCAATCAATAGGCTCTTGCCCCGTAGCTTGCAAAAAGTCGTTGGCGCTGGAAAAATGCCTACATCCCAAAAATCCCCTGTAAGCAGAAAGAGGGGAAGGATGCACCGCCTCTAAAATCAAATGCTCTCCTTGGGGATCAATAAGTGATTTTTTTTTGCGCGCCGGATTGCCCCACAGCATAAAAACAATATGCTTTTTGCGTTGAGAAAGCCTTTCAATAGCGGTGTTGGTAAACTTTTCCCAGCCCAAATAAAAATGCGAGCCCGCATTAAAAGCTCTTACCGTTAAACTGCTGTTTAGCAAAAGCACCCCTTGGGCGGCCCAAGACTCTAAATTACCGTGAGTGGGCATGGGCAAATGCAAGTCGTCCGTCAATTCTTTGAAAATATTCACCAAAGAAGGCGGTGGTGGAAGCCCTTGAGGCACCGAAAAGCTTAAACCGTGGGCCTGTCCCGGATTATGATAAGGATCTTGCCCCATAATCACCACCTTGGTATCTTCCACTGGGCAACTATCAAAAGCGTTGAAAATAAGCGGTCCAGGAGGAAATATTCTCTCTCCTTTCTTTTTTTCTTGTATTAATTCAGCTTTAATTTTTTTGAAATAATCTTGCTCAAACTGATCTCCTAGTAATTCTAACCAAGAAGACTCTAATTTAACTCCCATTACCACAGCTCCAAATTCTTAATAGCATCTAAATCTACGCCATCGTTCCAAATATTTTGCAACCTTTCATTCCATATATTTTCTTCTTCGGTGGTGTCTTCGGGATTTACATTGGCGTAGATTTTCTCTAAAGCTTCTTTCATTTCATTGGCTTTAATAGATTCGCTCAAAGCAATATGTAAGGAAATGATAAAATAGTAAGCACGGGCAATTACCGAACGTCTTATGCCCACAATTTTAAGCTGATTTAAAAATATATTAAGGGCTTCTCGCAAAGTATCCATAAGAGCATTTTTGTCTTCATTTTCTATAAATTGCAAAACTCCTCGCAAAACAATACAAGTGCCTAAATCACAATAAACACCATCTTTATCTCCCATCATTAAGCCATTGGCGCTGCGTTCCGCTAATAAAAAAGATTTAATAGTTAAATCCAATTTACGGTTGGGGTTGGTGAATTGCAGATTTAATTCGTACTTATCGTCAAGTATTCTTCTGCGCGTGCTAATATTCCGTGCTAAAAGCCTTTTGGCTTCGGGTTTATATGGGAAATCTAAATTATGTCGGTCAGGGGCAAAATCATCGGGGTCAATAGAACTAAATAAGCATGAAGGGCACACCGATACCATGGTACGCAAATGGTTCCATGGCACAAAGCCTTTTGCGTTTTGATATTGAGGTACAATCCCTAAACTCCAATCTTCGTAAATAGTTTCAGCCCTAAGTCTAAAAACATTGACATTATCGTAACCACATATATAACAAGCTTTGAGTTGCACTAAATATGGTTGGTCTTCTTCGTAAGGCAAGATAATTTCTGTATTAATATCTTCTTCAGCGGTGGTATTGTCTAAATACTTGCGGACAAAAGCGAGCAAAGTGGCTTCTTTGAGTGGTTTTTGCATAAAATCGGCAGCACCCAAAGCAAGTGCTTTGGCTTCAACTAAATGAGCAGGGTGGGCAGAAAATGCTATGGTGGGAGTTTCAATACTTTCATGCTTAAAAGCTTTAATTACTTCAAAACCGTCAACTTCAGGCATCATTAAATCCACTAAAATAAGATTGTAATGATTATTGAAAGCTTTTTGTAAACCACTATGACCGTCTGTGGCTGTTTCTACTTTGTACCCGTGTTTAATCAATATGGTCTCCAGCTGCTTTAGCAAAGCCCGAGAGTCTTCCATAATTAAAATTCTACCTGCCATATATATAAATTACCATATTTCTTGTGTTTTGCTTAATATAGATATCCTTTTATTTTGTAAGCGCGTAAAGAACAGTATTCCATTATTATCGCCCTTCAGCTTAAATTTCTTTAGTTCTGCATCAATGTTAATATCTACACCGCGTTTTTTTATTATCAGTTTACCAATATTATGCTTGTAAATCCACTTTTGGATATTTTTGCGGTTTTGTGTGCCACTTTCTAGCACTTCAAAAGCTTTAAGCCAGGGAGAATTAACTGGGAAATCGCCAGTTAAATAAGCAATTTGCGGGTCTATTTGCGCTAAGCCTAACTCCTTGGCCAAATTCAAAAATAAGTGCGAACGAATCATGGTGGGAATGGGTTCATAAAGCCATTTTTTAATTTTTTTAATAGAATTTTGGACCAGCTCCCTACGGGAGCGCCAAAATAAACTATCATCGCTGCAATTAACTGCGCCAATGATAGCCTCTTGGCTAAGGTTTCTTAGCCAAGGTATTTCACCTATTAACACTAAAGCTTCTAAACAATCGTTGTGATGACCCAAGTACAAAATACTCGCTGTGGGGGGAATCTTTTCCACTGGAAACCCTGGCGGTAGTTTGATTACAGCTCCTTGCACTCGTTTACACAGATCTAAAATCTCATTCCAGCTCGGTTGCAGTATAAATTTCCGCTGATTTTGCCTTCTTTCTTGGCGGCGGGCGGGGTCGATTTGTAAAAAATCAGCTTTCCACGCAGCACTTAAAACATCGGCGCAAATAAAGTTTCTCTTTACTTCAGCACTTCTCTTTAGCCCAGCACTTTCGGTGTTGTAGGCAAACATATACAGCCGTTTGGGATCCAAATCCACTCCTAAAACTTGCACTTTAGGGTCTAAAAAAATGCTGTCTCCCCCCATACCGCAACATAAATCGGCGAGTTTTATGCCCCCCGGCCATATTTGGGACTTCCAGCGAGACAAAGTAGCTCCGGTGGACTGTTCATAGGCAAAAGTATCGCACAACCAAAGTTTATCGCTGCCAAACTTTTGCTGGGCTTTAGGCTGAATTTGCAACCATTCTCCGATAAAGTGTCGCTGCTCTACACTAAAACTGCTTTTTAGCTTTTGCGCTAAAGTTAGGGCATCTGGGGGCGAAGATTTGTATTTTTGCAATAAACCCTGTATTTCAGGGCGTAAAAACAGCCTTTCCCAATCTCGGGCAGAGCTGATGGAAGCGGAGTTAAAAATGTGGACAGCTTTAGGTATTGACATAATTTCTATATCAAGGTTACAAAATTTAAGCCCAAGGGCAAAAGCAAAGATTTTTAGCCCCCGAGAACTAGAGCAATGCCAAATAGGAACTGAGCAAAGGCAAGCGGAGCGCATGGCGGGTAAATTCGCCGCCAAAGAGGCTGTGCTCAAGGTGTTGCAAACAGGCAAAAGTGCAGGGATAAAGTGGCACGAAGTAGAGGTTTTAAACAAAGCCAATGGCGCTCCCCAAGTGTTTTTGTCGGGTAAGGCTTTAGAAATCGCCCAAATACAAAAAAAAGAGAAAATCTTGGTAAGTATTGCCCACGAAGGCGGCCAGGCAGTGGCCATAGCAGGGACTTCTGCTTAAAATTGTTAAAATTGCATAAATATGTTAAATTAAAATTATGCACCAAATTCAATTTTTATGCCCTGCTTGTAAATTTGTCAGTGATGTCAGTGTCGAAAGCGCTTCAGAAGTCATAGTAATGGCTTGTGCTCATTGTAAAACTCCACTGATGTGGTATCATGGTGAGGTTTTTGAAGTGGATAGCATCGAGATTGCCGATTTACAACAAAAGCATCTAAAAGCTGTGGAAGGGTATTTAAAGGTACACGATTTAAAGCAAACGGTTTTAGGTCTGCAATCCATTAGTGGCGATCCGCATCCCCCTGCTACTCATCGTCGAGGTGAGCCGGTGCGCAAAGACTTTATCGACTCTGACTCCATAGCCGATTTGCTTATCGATTTAGAAACATGCGAGAGCGTAGATGACTTTTTAGAGCGCATCTAGCTTTCTTTTCTATAGTTTTTGTATCATTTATAGATAACATTTTGCGAGGAACTATGTTTTTTCGATTAATATCTTTATTGTTTTTAAGTGTTACTCTGCTTTGGTCTGCTGACGAAGTGCGCACTGCCCATGTGGATTCTAAGTTGATATTTGAAGGTTATAAGGGAACCCAGCGAGCCCAAGAAGAATACGACCGACAAGTGGCTAAATGGGAACAAGAAGCCAATTTATTGCAAAAAGAACTAGCCGCAGTGAAAGAAAAAATCGACAAGCAATCTTTAATTCTTTCGGTGGAAAAGCGCAAAGAACTTGAAGCGGAATATGCCCGTAAAGACACCGAACTTAAAAGCTTTATCAATAAAATATATGGGCGCGAAGGCGAATTGCTCACGGAAAACGAAAAGATTTCGGGGCCCATAGTGCAGTTAATACGCAAAGCCATCAGAGAAATAGCTCTCCAAGAAGGCTACGATATGGTGGTGGATAGAGCCACAGGTGCGGTCTTGTATTGGAAAAACGAACACGATTTGACCCAAAAAGTGCTGGATTACCTTAATTCCCGTTAAAATTATGGCGCATATTTTAAATAGAGGTTTGGCCATAAAATCACTGTCGGCAAAAGACCTGGCTGATTTTTTGGATGCAGAATACAAAGGATCTGATGGAATTACCGTTAATATGGTTTCTCCCGTGGCCATTGCCCCCGAAAATGCCTTGAGCTTTTGGACCAGTTTAACCGTAAAAAACCAATTGCGTCAAACTAGAGCTGGAGTGCTGCTTGTACCAAAAGATTTTGACTACAATGTCCCAGCTCAAAGTCTAATTTTTGTGGAAGATCCCTATTTAGCGTTATTGCAAGTTTTAGAAGAGTTTCATAAACCCCTGGTTAAATTTAGCCCGCACAAAGTTCATGGTGAAGCCCAAGTGCATAAAAGCGCGGTGGTGGAAGGTGTGGTGCAAAAAGGGGCGGTAATCGGTCCCGGATGCGTGGTTAGCAAGGGAGCCGTGGTGGGAGCCCATAGCGTACTAGAAGCTAATGTCTGTTTATACGACAATGTGCATATTGGCGAAAATACAGTTTTGCAAGCGGGCGTGGTGGTGGGCAGTAGGGGTTATGGTTTTGCTGGGGAAAATAATAGCGTGGCTGTGCCTCACTATGCTGGGGTAAAAATCGGCGATAATGTGGAAATTGGCGCCAATAGCGTGGTGGCCGCAGGCTTTATCACTCCTACGGTGGTGGGAGATGGTTGTAAAATCGATACTTTTGTGCAAATTGCCCATAATTGTGTGCTGGGAAAAAATGTATTTATGGTGTCAGGAGCCGGCTTGGCTGGGGGAGTATGTGTGGGCGATGGCGTGGAAATTGGCGGTGGGGCCAAGGTAGCCGGCGATGTATATATTGGTAATTATGCCAAAATCGCCGCTTTATCTGGAGTAACCAAAAACATCAACCCCCAAGCGGTGGTGGCTGGATTCCCTGCCCAGCCTATAAATCAGTGGCGCAGGCAGGTGGTGGCTGGACGGCGATGAGTTCTACAACGGTGAGTATTAGCGGTCAAGGCTTAAATTCCCCGCATTTGTGCCGAGTGGATCTCAGTCGCGGCGAAGCAGGCACAGGTTTGCAAATATTTTTAGAAGATCAGAGCGTCCCGTGGTGGGCTAACGCTTTCCCCGGAGAAGTTTCGGCGCAGCGCACCACAATTTTGCACCACCAGGGGCAAAATTTACGCGGCATGGAGCATTTGAGCGTGGCACTGGCCGCGTGGCCTCGGGCCGATGCCGTGGTGCGCATCTTCGGCGGGGATATTCCCATCCTCGATGGCAGCGCGCAACCCTGGGTAAATGCTTTGACCCAAATTTTGGGAAAATCCCCTGGCTTCGCTTTGCAAAAATGCAACTTAGAATACGAAGAACATTGGCCTAGCGGCTATATAAAAGCCAAGCCCTACCACAAATTATGTATAAATTTGAGTTTAGGAATGTGGAAGGGCGGTGCGCCCATGGTCTGCGAAATTAATCCCGGAGATTTTATTCCAGAAATATTTTTGGCTCGCACCTTTATCACGGAAAAAGAGTGGGAAGGCGCTCTGAAATCAGGACTTTTGCAAGGCGCTCAAGAAGATTGTGGCATTTTGCTCAAAGCCGAAAAAGATCACTGGGGACTTGCGGTGGGCGGAGCTTTTCGCCACCCCGACGAGCCTTTGTGGCATAAATGTGCAGACCTTTTGGGAGATTTGTCCTTTTTAGGCCGGCAATTTCCTAGATTACATATAGAAATTCATAACGGTGGACATGCAATCCACCATAAACTTATGCAAAGGATACGAAATGTCATTACTTGAAAGCTTACCCAAACCAGAAAAAGAAGGTGCTATTGTCGATTTTGCCGGCATCTTAGAACTTTTACCCCATCGCTACCCTTTTTTATTGGTAGATAAAGTGATTTCTTTAGACGAAGAAACTAAAACCATCGTTTGCCAAAAAAATGTCTCCTTTAATGAGCCTTTTTTCAGCGGACATTTTCCCCAAGAACCAGTGATGCCTGGGGTTTTACAAGTGGAAGCCATGGCCCAAGCAGGTTGTGTGATGATGTACCTACTTCACGAAGAAAACAAAGATAAAAGACCCGCATTTATGGGGGTAGATAACTGTCGTTTTCGCAAGCCTGTGCGTCCCGGAGATATATTGACCATCGAAGCCACAGAAACCAGATATCGCCGCGGTTTAGGCACTTTAAATGCGCGTGTTAGCGTAGATGGCGTATTAGTTTCTGAGTGCACCATTATGGCTATGATGGTTTAATGCCTGCACAAATTCATCCTAGCGCTGTGGTTTCTCCCCAAGCGAGCATTGCTTCTGGAGTGGTGGTGGGACCATGGTGCGTGGTGGATGCTCACGCCAGCCTAGATTCTGGAGTGGTACTCGAAAGCCGAGTGCGTGTTTATGGTGGCACCACCGTGGGCGCAAACACTAGGGTTTTTGATGGCGCTATTTTAGGTGCTGATCCCCAAGACCTAAAGTATGCTGGAGAAGATACCACCCTAAATATTGGTGAAAATTGCATTATTCGCGAATATTCCACTTTAAATCGTGGGACTAAAGCCAGTGGTAGTACCCAATTGGGTAGCAATGTCTTGGTTATGGCCTATACTCATATAGCCCACGATTGCATTATAGCCGATGAATGTGTTTTAGCCAATAAAGTGCAGCTGGGTGGTCATGTTTCCATCGGTCGAGGCACAGTACTTGGTGGTGGAGTTTATGTGCAGCAGTTCAGCCGCATTGGCGCATACTCTTTTGTGGGCGGCACCCAAAAGGTGGAACGCCATATTGCGCCCTTTAGCAAAGCTTTAGGAGATCCTTTGTGCTGGGCAGGGCTAAATTTACACGGATTGCGCAGGGCGAAGCTGGAGCCAAAAAGGCAAAAGTTGATACGCCGGCAATTAAGGGATTTATATAGAGGTAGTGATACTGTAAAGGGGTTTTTACAAGCTAATAAGCGTGAGTTAGATCCTTATTTTGCAGAGTTTTTTCAAAACTGGCAAGGGGGGTTATTGCCTAAAAGCAGTTAGTTTTAGCTAAAAACAGTAAATGTTTACCAATGGAACCAACGCTAAAAGCCTAATTTAATCGGCATAAATCCAAATAATTTTATAAGTTGTTGTTAAAACAACGACAAAATATTGCAAAAAAATGATTTATTATATACATTCTCAACAATTCCATACACGGAGAACTTCTTTTGATGATTGGAAAAGCATATAATTTCATATCTCGAGGCATCTTGTTGTCTCTCGTCTTTACAGTTTCAGCTTCGGCTGGCTTTGATTCTTACCGTAACCGCGACGCCCAGCGTTTTGTGGTTCCTGAACGCAAACCATTTAAAGTGGACCAGGATGTTGTATCCGTAGTAATGCGCGAAGGTATTCCTCGTGGTGGCGGTTATACTTATCAATATCCCAGGGAAAACCCCGAACCATTTATGACTGATGCTCATGCGGTGGAAGGTGACTTGTCCATGGAAATTGAGCTAATTGCCAATGATTATTCTGGAGTGGCTATTTGTATCGCTGGTTCCGAAGATCTAACCCCTTATATGGAAGAAGGGGTTTTAGAGTTTTGGATTAAGGGTAATAAAGGTGGCGAAAACGCTCTCTTTGTACTTTTAGACGATGGCGTGCTAAGCAATGGTGAGCCACTGCAAGTAAAATTGCGTTCCAAAAGTTTTGGCGAAATAACCACGGAATGGCAGAAATACATTATTCCCCTAAAACTCTTTGGTGAAACTGGTGTCTACTGGGATGTAAAAAACCAAAAAGATGTACTCTTGCCCTTTGCTTGGCATCGTTTCAAAGGTTTCCGCTTAGAAGTGCGTGCCGATGAAAACGAAGAGTTTAAAGTATGGATAGACGATATTGTGATTAAAAAGATAGGTCCTGAATACGAAGGTCCTGCTGGTTACCCCTTCCGTAACGAAGTTTGATGAGGTTTTGCATGTATTTATTTAAAAATAAATTTCTTAGAATAGCCGCTGCCTGTGCATTAGTCACGGTTGTTTATGCGGCTCCAGGCTCTGATATTGCCTCTGTGGAAGCTCGCATGGATTCTTTGGCAGAATACGCTGCATCTACTACTGTGGGCAAAGATGATCAGCCTATTTCCATGTCGGGGGATCTCACCTCGCGCTTGCGTAACTATCATTTCAGAGATTATAATCCTTTGTTTAGTAATGACAAAGCTCGTAGCCAAGTAGATGCTAACTTAAATGTGTCTCTGATGGCAGTACCCAATTCTTACATAAATTTTTGGACGATTTTGAATTTTCCTTTCGATTTCACAGGCTATTACTTAAACAATAAAGCTAACGAACCTTATATCGGCCCTAATGTTCATGATGAAAAGATGTTACGCCGTCACGGCATGGATTATTACTCCACCACCTTGTGGGAAGAATCCACCGCAGGTATAGATGTGCGCGGGGGTGGCTTTGCTGCTATGTTTAAGGCGGGTGGTGTGCTTTGGGTGAACTCTAGCCCGCTCACTGTGTGGGAACGCGAAGCTTGGCCTAAATTTCCCTCGACTTTTGAAACCTTTGAAGAAGAGCGTACAGTTAGTACTTATTATAAGGAAAAAAGCTTTAGACCGGTGATGGAAGGTGGACGCGCTTTTTGGACCAATCGCTCCTTTGGTGGCATAATGCTCGATGCTTATAAAATGCCTTTGGGTTTTACTGGGCATCTATTGTTAGCTCAGCCCAAGGATAACGATTTTGGCACTCGTGATGGCTTGCGCTTGCTTGCTGGTCAAACTGGTGAAGCAGAAATGTCCGGCACTTTAGATTTCCGAGGTGACATTTTTCATGGTCGCCTTGCCAATGAAAATTTGGGTGAGTTTACCTTAGGTGCTAACTATTTATCTTTAAATACTGATCGTGGAGTATTATACGAACAAGATTTCCGCAACTCTTTTGGATCAACTAAAGACCCATATTTAACTGATATGTATGTGGCTAGCTTAGATGTTAAGGGTAATGTGCTGCCTAAGCTGTATTTAACCATGGATGTGGCTTTAAGTTTGGATGATTCCACCGTATTTCGTAAAAATCCCAGTGCAGGAGATGATTACACCCAGGAATACTTTACAAAGGGGCTGTCTAAAGTGGCCCCAGCGGTATATGCTAAAATCGAAAGTAAATATGGCGTGCCTATTACCACAGAGCTTAGCTACATTAGTCAAGATTTTTATTCCCCTTATGGTATGACGGATTATAGCCGTAATCGCACTTGGCGCAAAGAAATCATGCCTTTGGGTGCAGGTGCTTTCCGCTACGCTCCCAATATGGCTGGTGCCAATATTAAAATTGAGCCGGACTTTAATCGTGGTCGTTTTAATTTGCTCTATGCTCAGCACCGTCAAACAGCCCGAAGCCAAAATATTTTATCATTCCCTTTCCGCCTAAATGGTCGCTTTATGTCTGAGGCTTATATGGGATGGTCTAAGTACAATTCAGCCTTATTCTTTAACGAAGCCGATGGAAATACTTATCAAACACGTTTGGCAGGGAAAAGAGGAATTTATTTAGAAGATGAAAGAGGTGGTTTACGGGGTGGTACTTGGGAGCTTTGGGAATACTTTGGTTCCTTTGAGAGTGCTTCTGATGCCAGAGATATGGTGGTGCCTAAGCAAGCTAAGTGGGCTAACTCTATATCCGTAGATATGGGTTACGATATTGGCCACTGGTTTGGTACCGATCGCAATATTATGATGGCGGCCATAGCATCAATTTCTGGACTGTCTAAAAAGTTTATGCCTATTACTTATGGAGATAAACCTGGTAATTTAATGTTGTGGACTTTCTTTTTACAAGCAGAACCAACTTTTGCCATTACCTCTAACTTACATGGTATGCTAATAGGCGGAGTGGAAACTTTCCGCGCTCCCGATGCTTACGCAAGTAATGTGATAGATGAAAAAAATAACATTATAACTTACGAAAAATTGCCCATAAACTTTTTGCAAACAGCCATAGGTTTTGGTATTGATTGGGACTTTACTTCCCGTGCTGGTTTACATTTGCGTTATAGATTTGCTACTCATAGCGATGAAACCATGCCTGAAAATGATTGGAAAGCTCACTTTGTTACCGCTGAAACCAAAGTTTGGTTTTAAAGGGGTCTGATTTATGAATTTCAAAGTAAAAACACTATTAACTTTATTGCTAGCCACTAGTTTGTGGGCCTTGCCTTCGCAAACTAGTTTAGCTGAATTTGAAAAAGAACTAGAATCCATAGAGTCCAGACGCGGACTATTGATTAAAGGAAATATCAAGTCAGTTTATGCGCGTTCGGCTTTTGAAGCTCCTGCGGATTCGCTTAGATTAAGTACCACCCCAGACAATGAGCGCATTGGCTTTGCGCAAATGGATGTGTCTTTTGGCCTTAGACCTTGGGAAAACACTCGCGGTGTGATGGTTATGCGCCTTAACTCAGGCTATCAAGATTTTTTCAACGCCGGTGCCAAAATGGTATCCATACCTTGGCTTAGTATGGAAGGACAAGTAAAGGACTTTCTCTACTGGACCGTGGGGGATTTCCGCCAAGCTTATGGTCCTTTGTCATTATTTAGCCCAGATGTAGAAGTGCTATATGAACCTGAAATATTCCGCCGCAATCGCTATATGGCCCGTGACCAGGTGTTTTTGGATGGCAATCAACGCAATTTGCAAGGGGCAAACTTGCAGTTCCGCAAAGCCAGCGCAGGATTTTTAGGCGAAATTCGCGCCGAAGCTTTAGTGGCTCGTTTGCGTCGTATTGGTGAACTAGATGTTAGTGGACATACAGGTAATATTTTCCCCAGCTCTTTAGGATTGCCTGGAGCCAGTCAAGCTGCAGGTATGGATAAATGGCTCTATGGAGGAAACTTAGAATGGTTACCTTTGCGCCAGTCCATCATGCTTGGATTTACCCCTCTTTATATACACGATCAACAAAACACATCCACTACAGTCCATAGGTATATTACTGATCCTTTGACTATGGTTTCAGAATGGTATGAGCAAGAAATAAATCCTGGAGTATTAGTACCAGAAAAAGCCATGATTCTAAATGGCCGTTTGGGCTTTGATTTATCTAGGCTTTTATCCTTAGATTCCACGCTCACTGCAAATGTGGTGGCAGAATATGCACTGTCTGAAGATGATCACTATGACATCAATGTTGACGAAGACGGTTCTGTGGCAGTTGTACCTAATAAGCTAAAAGGTTCAGCTTTGTTGGCTAGTTTAAACTTGGGTTATAAACATTCAGTTTTTAATGTGAATTTGGGTGCTAAATACTTAATGAACGATAAAAACTGGTTTAATCCTTTAGCTCAAAGCCCATCTTTTTATGGACAAAGGGTACTTAATAGTGATAAAGATTTAGGTCAAATGCGTTTAGCTAGTAAATCGCCTTTCTATTCAACTTTTGATGCGCTTTACCACTATTCACCAAAGTTCATTCCTGCACCATCAGTTGTGATAGGTTCGGACCCTACTTTAGAAGATCAAACAGAAAGCTATAATATAGCCCCCCTAAATAAAAACTCTTATTCCACCAGAGTTTATACTAGAGACGAAATAAACCTTATTAACTCTTATAACGATATGAATTTAACTTCAGTTTTACCCAATGGCTTAGCTACAGCTAACCGCCAAGGTGTGAGAGCTTTGTTGGATTTAGGCTTTATAAACAATCATATAAATGGCCAAGTATTGTTTTCAAATTATGCAGAAAAATCTCTTAGCTTGGGAACTTCAAAAGGCAAATTCGGAGAAATCGGTGGTGGTTTGTCCATAGATGTTGGAAGCTGGCTGTGGAATCTCCCCTTGGCTCTTTCAGGGTCTTATAAACAAACTAAGGCAGACTATCCAGGCAATGTAAAGCATAGTTCAAGCTTTATCAATGCTGGTTTGTATGCTAAATACCATTCCAGATTTGGTGTGAGTTTTGGCTTGCAAATGATTGATAGCGAAGTTGATTATGCCATCGACGGACCCTTCCTACGCTTAAATAAAAGTGAACAAATGCAATGGCGTGCAGGCTTAGACTACAGCTTAGCCAAAAACACCTGGGTTGCTCTTAACTATGGTGTGATAAATGCAGAAAATCTTTATCAAAGCCAAGCTTCGGTGGGTGAGTCTTTGCAATTGGATGCATTACCGAACTATATGGCCACTGCCATAGAAGCTAACCCTGAAAGTTATACTTCCAAGAAATTAAATCATAAATTTGACCGGGCTATTATAGAAGCCACCATTAACGCGGACTTCTAATAGAGGATTGAATATGAAAAACCTAGCTCTAAAATCTTTATTATTAACATCCACACTTTTTGTAGGAGCTTTTGCGCTAACAGATAGTGCAATTACCCAGCGCAACTCCCTATTACAAAACATCAGAGAAATGGATTTTTCTAATCCTGGTGTTTTATTCACTGGGGAAATGTACGGTGGTGCAAATGTTTCTAATGCAGAGTTAAACAGCAATAAAACAGCTGAAAACCAAGCATATACCGAAGCGAAATTTATTTTACAAGCACGACCCACTGCAGAATCTTATGCTCAAGTTCAATTTAGAGCACACAAAGATTGGCAAAAAGCTTATGAAGAAGGCTTTAACCCTGTGCTCTTTGATTGGTGGTCTTACAATGGCAAATTTGTCAATGACAAAAGTAATTTTGCCATTGGAGATATGCGCGTGCATTACAGCCCACTGACCATAGCGACTCCCACCTTAGATATCATTCAGGAAGCAGAAATATTTACCCAACGGCGCGAAAGGGCCATGGATTATCGTCATTTAGACAACTCCAACCGCAGGCTGATGCAAGGTGTGAATTTCGAGTTAAATTCAGGAAAAGTTTCCGCTTTTGATAATCTCTTCTGGCAGGGAACCATCTCCCGTCTTCGCAACCAAGCTAAAAAGCATGACCAATACTTTTACGACTTTCATTCAGCCGATCGTTATTTAGTAGCGACTCGCGCAGGTTTAGATCTTTTTGGAGTTGGACTAGCGGCTAATGTTGTTTATAGTTTTAACCGCGATAGAAGTGCTGAAAATTTTTTGAATGGAATGTTAAATGTCGATGAAGTTTTACTTGAGAATAACTTAGTTACATCAGGTGAATTGTCTTATTCATTTATAAACAGTAATACTTTAAATTTGTCTTTAAACTCAGAGTTTGCTTGGTCAAATTACAAAACCAACTTGTTATTTAGAGATTATGAGTTTAACGATGTTTTAGTTATGGAAACTATCAAAAGAGAACAGGTTGGTGAAGATTTAACTCTACACGCTATAGTTAACAAAAGGGTAAGACAAAGAACTCTGAACTTTAAAGATATGGATAATTATAATGGTAAGGCATTCAATGTTAACCTTGATCTTTCAGCAGTTCAAAAGAATTTTGAAACAGAAAGCAAATTAAGTTATATTCAAAACCACCAAAGGTTTGAAAGTGAAATGGCCCTTTCGCCTGTTTACTTAAACCCAATTACCGTACTTAATTCTAAAGGTTTAAACCAAATGGGTGTGGCTTTAGGGCAAATGCGCGGAAATCTAGAAAGTATGTACAATTATATTTACCAGACGCAGCCTTTAAACAGACATACTTTGGTTTCTGGCGATAATCCTGCTCCTGACAATCAATTAATGAATAACTTTAAGATGGATCACTTTACTCGCAATGCATATACCAATGTGCCTTTAACTAGGGCAGAAAGAATGGAATTGGGAGAAATTGACCCAGGTATGGATATTGCTTTGCCTTACGGTGTGGGAACCCCTGACAGGCGTGGCGCTGTTTTGACATCGGATTTGCTCTTTCTTAACAATAAAGCTTTAGAGGCTAATGTGCGTTTCTCCTTTTTACAAGCACCTAAAGCAGATCAAAACTATTTAACAGCTGGTCTGGGCTTAGGTTTTGATTTAGGAGCATTGCTGGGCTGGAAACAACAACTAAAGCTTAGCGGTGCTTTTGAAATGACCGATGAAACAAAAGGTTCAGAGCGCAAAGGGCAAAGAATAGCATTTGGAATAGATGAAAAAGGATTTGGAGCTTCTAGATTGTCAGTTCATGCGGGTTTTCAACGCATGACCAAGGAAGGTAAACTGCCATTTATTAATGTAGAAGATGGATCCATTAGTACAATAAACTATAAAACCGTAGAAGACTTTGTTTTGGTGGGCCCAGCTTTTGAATTGGCTAGAGGGACAAAACTCATAGCCCAGTATGGACTTTTAACTCAAAGCATTAACGGAATAGCAGATTTAAAAATTAATCGCCATATTGCCATGGGCGAAATTCAAATGAAGTTTTGAGGATTATTATGAAAAAAGTATTTAAAAGACTATCTATAATTTTCGCCTTATTTATCATGGGTTGTGGTTCAATGTCGGTGGACGATTACATTGAAAATCAGGGTGATTTACTACCAAGTGATTTTAACTATAGGGAGTTTGCTGATTTAAACCCTGATATTGCTCTGATGCAAGTTATGGCTGAAATAAGCTCTTTGAATTTAGAATGGGAACAGGGTTTAAGAGTTAAATCTCCAGAAATTCAATTCAGTGACATCAATGCTCTAAAAAAAGAAAGTGAAGCAGAGTTTTATTCTGACTCAGTTAGAATAAATAAAATATTTCAGATGAGCTTTAATAAAGAGATGCCGGAGTCATTTCCAAGATTAGACTCTCTGCAAATCAATAAGTTCAATTTATTTGGTCGTGATGATGAGTTGGATTTCATTGATGATTATTTAGAAAATCATATTGATACAAACTTAGTTATCGATACTTATGTGCTTTATGGAATCCACGAAGGCAGACCATATAGGAAGTGCACTTCAAAAGATGCTAAAGAAGTGGAAAAAACTCCACTTCTCTCCACTGAAAGAACGGATAGTCAAGACCCCATTGAACGCTACTATACAGAACATAGATTTTGTGCCGAAGTAGATAAAAACGGTGAAATTGAAGTTATTTATCTTATAGAACCCTAGGAGTTCATAATGAATAGATTTTTTGTATTAATTATATCATTAAGTTTAAGCTTATCTTTTGCATCACCAAAAATTTTGGGTTATTTTCCCTATTGGGCTCAGTATTCACAATTTACTGCGGAAAGCATAAGGTATCCCTTAGTAACACATATTCACTACAATTATGTTCAGCCCGAAGAGTCTGGAGAAGTTGTACTAGTGGATGCCTCTGATGAAGATAACCTAAAAACATTAGCGGACAGTTGTACAGCTAATAATGTAAAGCTTGTGTTATCTTTAGGTGGTATGGAAGCCCAAAGTGCTTTGGCTGAAAACAGTGAAGATGAAGAAAAAGCCACAGCTTTTGCAGAAAACATCCATGAATTTGTAAATGATTACAAGGCCCACGGCGTTGAGGTCTATTGGGACATTGAAGATGAAGAAGACGCTCAGTTATTGAGTAATTTGTTAGCTGCTTTGGTTTCAAAACTTAAGCCTGAATCCAAAATTGTTAGTTTGGCTCTTTTTGCTAATGCCGATGTTTATGCCCATCTCGAAGCAGAGCTTTTAAATCAATTAGATTATATAACAGTAATAGCTATTTCAGATATGGATGATTCCCAAGAAACCTTGCGCCCCAATAGTAGCGGAACTAAGATTGCTTCTTTAGCCCAAAAACTTATAGATCAAGGAGTGCAAAGCTCAAAAATTATCCCCGTAGTTCCTTTCTATGGCTACTCTTTTGCTAATGCCACTGGTTTAGGCTCCGAGTTTGATGGTTATGGCAGCGGAAATGAAGGTTACCTTACTTATAACGAGCTAATGGATAGATTTAATGGAACTGACTATAAAGTAACTTATGATGAAGTCACTCAAAGCGAAATTGCAGTGAGTTCTTGGGAGTCTATAGTCTTTAACGGTATTCCCTCTGTTAAAGCTGTAGCTGAAAATGCTAAGAATAAATCCTTAGGTGGAGTAGGTGCTTATGACCTTAGTAATGATGCCCGACATCCTATAGTTTCATTGCTAGTAACTATAGGGAAAGTGTTAAGACCAGAAGTGGATTATAAGAACATCAAATAATTTGTTTACAAATACAACCAAAACCACTGTTTATTCTAGGTCTATTAGCAAATAATAGACCTATGTTATATATATATATGAGATATTTAAGAGTTTTTCCATTATTTTTAATTTTGATTTTTAGCTCCTGTTTTGAAAAAGGTACTGCTGTGTTGCCTGAAGAAACATCTGAAGAAGTAGGATCTAAACCCATAGACTATAGTTCGGGTC
>LSQX01353544.1_pt1 | contig 17350 bp, 16 predicted proteins | sample 654561 | NCBI WGS metagenome assembly LSQX01 (sample SAMN04489861, study PRJNA283612) | anaerobic digester metagenome | isolation source: 4 biogas reactors fed with cattle manure at either 37C or 55C with and... | place: Denmark: Kongens Lyngby | collected 2014
TATCTGCCGAGCAAGGCTGACAAATGTTCGCAGCATATGAAAAACCCATAATATAGCTGCAATAAGCCCTGCTGTGTAAACAATCAGAAACGGCCTTTGTATAATGGATTTTCCTGTGATCACAAAATCCGTCACGATAAACCGGTTCGTATCTGCTCCCGCCCTGCTCAGTGCAGACAATATCTCTTCTTTGTTTCCTCCAAAGATGAAGCTTTCATCCGCCACAAGCTCAACGGAATCGATATACGCCTTTTCATCGAGCTCAAGCATGGTTTCAGTTGGAATAAGAACATCTGGTAAGCCAGGCTGAATGAGTGTGTTCAGAATATCCTTCGAAGTTGTGAAAACACCTGTGATTCGGAAAGTCTCACCGTAAAGCTCCAGCTCCATTCCAGTTGCATCAACTGTTCTGAAAAGCTTCCATGCAAAGTCCTCACTGACAATGGCGGTTTTCAAAGTATTTTTTTTGCGCGTGGTTGGAAAAAAGCAGCCATCCCGAAACATAAAAGTGTGGAACATCGGATATGTAATGTCTTTTCCTGTAACCGCCGCATCAAACGTTTTTCCGCTCCAGTCCCGAGTTTGTATATGAGCCGCGGTTTTTACGGTATAAGTAACAAGTTCGTCGCCATATTCCTTTTTCAGAAGCTTCATGGTATCCGGGCTGAGAGGCTTATTTGCCCTCCATTCCGGTTTCACCTGTGCGCACACCTTATCCATGGAGACCACCCCAAGGGTGCTTTTTAAACCTTCAGACACAGCGTTTGTCAAAACGAATCCAGTTGTTACCAGCAGCAACCCGGTAAACAACAACAGCCATCCTGTTTTCCCTGTTTTCATCGCAACACTCTCCTGTTGTATATTGCTTATGTGACTCAACATACACACCTCAAATCACTTTACTGCTTTGCTCCTATTGCTCCCAAATGACACGCATGTTGTCGGTAAGGGGTTTGTCACTGTTTCCAATGACTCTGTCGTCCCTGTCAAGACCCTGTACTATGGCTGTTTTCTGATCATCCGACTCTCCAATGGTCACACGAACCATTCGGGCATAGATTTCATTGCCAAGGTAGCCTTTTTTCTCTTCCGGGATATAAACAAAGTAGCCTTTGTTATCCCTGCCTATGGCTGAATTGGAAACAAGGTGCTCATAAACCGCCGATCGCTTTTCAAACCTGGCCGAGCCCTTTTGCCCTTCGCTCCACCCTTCTGAAGCTATCTCCAGTTCAACCTCCATCTCTTCTCCCGGACTGTTGCTACTGTTTCTGAATTCAATCACTTTCCCCTGGATTGGCTGCCATTCATGCCCATCCAGGACAATCTCCGCCTCATCTCCCGGCTTCAATTCATCAGTCAGGTCCTTATCCATCAGACCTTTAAAACAGTACCCCTTCGAAATGTCCATCAGACTGTATAATGGCTGTGACTGGCCGGCTGTCTCGCCTTCCCTGCAGTTCACCGCAGAAATGATCCCGCTGAAGGGTGCTGTGACATCACACGCCTTCAGTTGCTTCTGCAGCTGGTCGATCTGTCTTTTTTGAATTTCCATGTCATAAAGAAGGCCCTGGGTTTCCATCTCATTTTTTTGAGCTTCGGCTTGACCCGAAAGCAATGCATCTCCTCTGTCGCCGATGGCTTTTTCAAGCGCTCGCTGCGCATCGTCAAGCTTTCTGGATGCATTCTTCAGGTTTTCCCCGGTTTCAGAGCCCTGCTCCACCAGAACCTGAATACGCTCATAATCGACCTTAGCCCTTTCCAGTTGAATCTGAGCCTGTTCAATGGCTTCATCGTAGGATGCAAGATCAGAGCCTGATTTCAGCTTAAGCAGCTCCAGATTAATTTTCTTTTGCTCGTACCGGTCGGTTTCATCCAGCAGCTGCTTCTGTATGCCACTTGTATCAAGTCTTAGAAGCGTCTGACCCTTTTTTACCTGATCGCCTGTATGGATTTTAACCTCCAACACCTGCATGGCAGATGGTATAAAGAATTCAAAGTTCTTCTTTGCTACAATTTTCCCATCCATTTTGATCTCCCTGACGATAGAGCCCCTTGAAGGCCATTCCGTCCTGACCCTTGGGAGAGATAGATGATTGATGGTGTTTGAAAGAAAGGCAAGGGCTGCCATAACCCCTATAAATACAACCATGGCTTTTGTAACCTTTTGTTTTCTGCTCGCTGCGAATGTCTCATCTGTTTCACGCATATTGGCATATGCCTCCTGTTCATTTCATTCCTGCTTTATGCTTTTAGTCCCGACAGTCGAATCCCATCTACCAGATAATTCTCACCGTACAGGAAAACCAACAGCATTGGAGCCATATAGATTGAGGATGCCGCAAATGCAATCCCCCGCTCATTGTTGTTAATGGTTGACAGATAAACCGAAAGCATCGTTTTCGTATGATCCGTCAGGAATATCAAGGGCTGTTCCACCATGTTCCAATTATCGATAAAGACCAATATCGCCAGTGATGCGATACCCGCTTTGGACATGGGCAGTACAATCTTCAAAAATATCTGAAGGGAGTTTGCACCATCCACCACTCCTGATTCACAATAGGCATCCGGTATTGAAATCATGTACTGTCGAAGAAGGAATACACCAAAAGCACTGAATACACCCGGAAGGATGATGGACATGGTATCATCCAAAAGGGCAAGCAGGTTGGCGATGATATAGTTCGGTACCAGAGTGACCTGATACGGCATCATCATCACTACGATATAGATAAAGAACAGGGCATTACGGCCTTTAAACGAAATTTTGGCAAAAGCATAGGCCGCCATGGATGCGACGGCGATTTGCCCGGCGACGATGGGCACAACGACACCGACTGAATTCCAGAACAAAAAATGATATTGGGTTTTATGTATCAATACCTGATAATACTGGTTGATGGTGGCCAGGTTCGGAATCAGCTTTATTCCATGGTATAAGGCATCGGGGTTAGCGCCTGAACGCAGGTTTTTTGTCAGTGTGGAAAAATAGGAATAGTTGATCTCTGCTTCACTCATCAGCGAATTTGTCAGCGTAATCACCAGCGGTAAAATAATGAGGACCGCCGGAACAGCCGCAAACACTGTGAGAAGGCATTTAGACATGGTACGGCCTGCTATTCGCATGATTCTTGAGATTCTGTTTTTATGTATTATCCTCATATCATACCTCTTACCCCAATAAGATAACTGTTGTCTACTCCAGACATTTCCGGGCAAAACCTTCCTCTACCCCATAAGCTGGCTAGTAAATAGATTTTCCAATCTTCCGCTCCATGGAAAACACACAGAAAACCAGCAATACTATCAGCAGTGCCATCAAATATGCCGCAGACGTCAGCTTCTGATAATCCAGCGAAGCAAACATGTTGTTCATATAATGCTGCAGCATGTATATACTGTCATGAGGATAATCACCGGCCAGCATCCAGGTTTCCCTGAAAACCTTGAAGGAATTGATGATCGACATTATCATCACAAAAAACGCAGTCGGGGTCAGATAAACACAGGTGATACTGGTAAACTTTCTGAAAAAGCCAGCACCATCTATCTCCGCTGACTCGTAATATTCCACCGGAATATTCTGCAGCCCGGCAAGGAATAAAATCATATTGTAGCCTGCATTTTTCCAGAGATAAACAATCACAACAACCAGCCTTGCCCAATCACTGCCCAACCAGTCAATGGTCTGGAAGCCCAAAGCATTCAGTACGTAATTCACCGTACCAGTCGAGTTAAAGAGGATCTGCCATACCAAAACAACAGAGGCCACCGGGATAACCAATGGAGTGATAAATAGTGTGCGAAGTATTCTTTTCATGTAGATCTTTCGGGCAAGGAGCATGGCAAATCCCAGTGAAAAAGCCATGTTCAACGGTACACTGACACCTGTGAAAACAAACGTATTCTTTGCTGCGTTTAAGAATACAGAGTTATTCAAAAGATTTGTATAGTTTGCCAGGCCAACGAATTTTCCGTTGATGGGACTGGAAACCAATGAATAGTATCCCCCCGCAAAGAACGGAAGAATGTAGAAGATAGAAAACCCGGCAAGGCTCGGAGCTAAAAAAAATAATGCAATTCTTCTGTTTCTGGCGGCAGATTTCATGGATTTTCCCTCCATTTTGTTTGGTACATTTCCAGTATAATCCCCCATGCTTAATTCATTTTTCAGCCAACCTTAAGTTTGCCTTAATTTAATCGACAATAGCTTTGCTATCGCAATGTCATGAAAAAGGTTCACTTTAAGGAACCAACAGTGTACTGGCCTTACCATTCATTTGCGAACATCTTTTTGGAAAGTGGAGTTGATATCCGATATATTCAGGATTGTTAGGACACCAGAGCACAAAAACAACTGAAATTTTTGCTCATGTCTGTACCAGCATTATACATTACTTGAAAACGCACTTGACGATATACCATATTTTAGAATAGTATAAAATTACTTATATGTCATACGTCGCAGTTCGCACCTCCATGTGTACTTAATACGAAACCAGGACAGGAAAGAAGAAGTTCGGCGGGCAAAATGGGAGGTAGCGAAAAATGATGAAACGAACATTAGGATTTATGTTTAGAGTTGTAGTGACAGTAATAGTCTACGTCATCGCGGTTATGATAGCAGGGGGGATTTTATCTTCACTTGGGGCTACTTTGCCTGCTGTTTCTGATGAAATGAATATACTATTTGCGAAATTATTACTATCTAGAGTAGTTATTGGAGTAACTTTTTGTATAATAGTTAGTTTTATGGAATTATCCAGACTGAAATTATTGTTTGCGGCATTAGCAATATTATTCTTAAATTTAGCATCAGTTATTTTAGAAGGTGCGTATTTTGTACCAGGAGTTATTACAAAACAGATGATTTTCCCCTTGTTAGTGCAGCAATTAATTATTTCTATAATTATGTCTGGAGTAATTGCTTTATTATTTGGTGTAACAAACAAAAAGAATATACAAGATAGCAGTCCTAGCCATTCACTTATTGGATGGGTTTGGCGAATAGCCGCATCAATGGTGTGTTACATAATTTTCTATTATTTATTTGGTAAGGTTAACTTTGCATTATTCACAAGCTCATATTATATGGATAATATGGGTGGATTGGGTATTCCATCACTTATCGATATTGTTAAGATTGAGTCTGTCAGAAGCCTGTTAATCGTTTTGTCGGTGATATTTATAGCTATTTCAAGTATAGATGTCAGGAAAAGAGCAATCGTGACTGGACTGACTGTGTTTTTAATAGGAGGCGTAATGCCGCTTGTTCAGCAGTTAAGTACACTACCTACGGCTTTAGTCATCGCAAGTGTTATTGAAATATTATTTCAAAACTTCCTGACGGGAGTAGTATTAGTAATGCTAATTGAATACAAGGGGCAAAATAAATCAAGGGCGACCATCTGTGGCTAATGAAAAGTTCGGTGGTCGGTATACCGCACCTGAATAACGAGTGGTTAAAGAATGGTAATTTGGGATTAAAGGAGATATTTGACGAAGGATACAATAATTTTGCATCAAAAGCAATCAATAATGATAAAAACATAGCAAGGTACCAAACTTCAACAGCGATTTCGTTCTAGGTCTTAAGCAAATATATGGATAATTAAAAGGAGCCAATATGCAACTAAATGAAATATGGGAGCAGCGCATAAAAGACAGCGGCGTGGATTTTGTTTATTTTGTGGATATTACTATGTTACCAGCAGAAATAATCGAAGATTACTCTTGTGCTGTTCTCTTTGGTAAAGCATTATCAAAAGAGTATATTACTACGCTTAGAGCTGGTCAAGAACCAAAACGCAAAGAGTTTAATAACACCGAGCATAAGATGGATGCTCTTGCTGTAAAAATTGCTGACCGGTTAGAAGCAGAAGGGTATAAAAGTATTGCCAAGTTGAAAACCGGACGTCTGCCGCATAAAACTGTCGCGCTCAGAACCGGATTGGGTTTTATCGGTAAAAACAATCTGCTGGTTACTAACCAGTATGGCTGTGCACTGGTGCTAGGCAAGGTCTTGACCGCAGCTCCCTTTATTACCATGAGTGAAGTGCCCAAAAAGCCGCAATGCGGCGATTGCAACATCTGTGTCAATGTGTGTCCGACCAATGCTTTACTCGGTAAAACATGGAGTGTTACGACTACCCGTGATGAAATCCTGACTAGAAAACTCTGTACTTTATGCCTGAAATGCATGATATGGTGCCCACATACAATGGAATACATAAAAGCATAATCCACATAAGAATGTCTTTGTGGTCTTCAGTGGCTGTGTAGAACAGGGAAAACAACCACTACAGCCATTGTAACCCATTTATTGGTATTCCTCTCGTGTAATGAGTGTAAGTTCCCAAAAAATCATTTTTTTCATCTTGATTAATCCTGCGAATCTGTGTATAATAAATTACGCGCACGGGCGATTAACTCAGTTGGTAGAGTGTCACTTTGACGTAGTGAAAGTCGGGGATTCGAGTTCCTCATCGCCCACCAAGAGCCTTTCAGAAAATGAAAGGCTCTTTTTTCTTACCGTTTTTTATCTGCCGTTTGCCCGTAATCGGTGGTCAACTCTTCATTTTACAGGAAAATGAAACTATACCTGCCAAGAATGCTTATGGCTTGGTTTCACCCTTTTCCCCTATGTTTTCTTTGTTCTCTTTATTCTCAATGTTTTCTTTATTCTCGATGTTCTCTTTATTCTCAATGTTCTCCTTTTTCTCTATGTTTTCCTTCTTCTTAGTGTCCTTTTGTTTCTCAGGAATGAGATTTTCCGGGGTTTTATTCACATCTGCGGTTTCATAGGCCGTAACCGTCCAAATGCCCGTATCGTCCTTTCTGACAAGCCGCTTCAGATATACATATTGAATTTGAGTCCTGCTGCTGGAAACCTGAACAACGGCTTCTTTGTTTGAACTCTCAATGAGCTTCAGTTCTTCTGTGCGAACAGGATAATCTCCCTGTATGCCATTCGGAGATATCTTCAGGCTTACAAATACCTGCGTGACAAAAACCGGATCCAATTTCCACGGTGAATGTCCTTCGTCCACACTTTTCTGTTCCTCTCTCACCACCTGAAGATCATATGTAACCTGAACCGTATCTCCACCCTTCTTTTTCCCATCCTTTGGAATAAGAGATAATACAAGAAATATAATCGCGGTCAGGATTAGTAATACTCCGATGATTGCAGTCCAATTGATCGGACTTTTTTTCATCGGTTTCAGCGTTTGCGTTTTCATTTTGTTTGAAATCATAGGCTTATAGCTTTTTTTGGAATCCATGGCTCCCCCCTCTGAACGAAAAGGATTCTGTTCGTCCGGAATATGAACAATCATTATTAAAATCCTATGCATGAGTTTGGAAAATATTTATTAAAATCAAAGGTTTGAGGGGGAAATCGAGTAGTCCTATCATAGTTCATTCCATGAAAATATCAATACCTTTGAAAAGGGAAGGAACAAAGAACCCCCACTTATTGAGGTGGGGGCTCAAAAATCTGATGAATGCGATATTGCATCTGATTATTTGTCGCGATAATCAAAAACACGTTTTGCTTTTTTCTCGGAGCGCGGGAGCCCTCCCAGGTTCATGCATTCACACTGGATTTTAATCCCTATCTTCTGCTTGAAAATGTACTGTATCTGCTCACAGACCTTTCTTTTATCCGCATTTGCACAGGTTTCCACCTTTAGCGTCATATTGTCCTTGCCGTCCACATGCTCAATTATGACCTGATATTCACTGGAAAGGCCGTCCACGGTTCTTAATGCGTCTTCAATCTGGCCGGGGTAAATATTGACTCCCTTCACCTTGATCATATCATCGGTTCTTCCAATGATCCTGTCGATCATCGGGTACTCCCTGCCGCAGCTGCAAGGTTGGGGTATCATCCGCGTCAGGTCATGGGTGCGGTAACGGATTAGCGGTGCTGCCGCTTTTTTCAGTGTCGTGATGACCAGTTCACCGAATTCACCATCCGGCAGAACCTTTCCTGTAGTGGGATCAATGATCTCAAAACAGAAGAAATCATTCCAGTAATGGATTCCCTCATGCTTTTCACAATCAATACCGATACCGGGACCATACATTTCCGTCAATCCGTATATATCAAACAATTCAATCTGAAGCTCATTGGCAATACGCTCACGCATCAGATCACCCCATCGCTCGGATCCGATGACCCCACGCTTCAGTTTAATCCTGTCACGTATGCCCCTTTTCTGCACTTCCTCGGCAAGCAGCAGCGCATAGGATGAGGTGGCGCAAAGAACAGTGGATTGCAAGTCCATCATCAGCTGCAGCTGCTTTTCGGTGTTCCCGGGACCAATGGGAATGGCCATGGCCCCAAGCCTTTCACAACCTGCCTGGAAGCCGATGCCTGCCGTCCACAAGCCATATCCCGGGGTGATCTGGATTCGATCCAGCTTTGTAATGCCTGCGATTTCATAGCAGCGGGCAAACATCAAAGCCCAGTTATCCACATCCTCGCGGGTGTAAGGAATGATAACAGGGTTGCCCGTTGTCCCCGATGATGAATGGATTCGCACCACCTCTTCATCCGGAACGGCCTGAAGCCCCAGCGGATATGCGTCCCGAAGCTCATGCTTGTCACTGAAGGGCAGCTTTTCGAAGTCCTCCATGGTGTTGAGCCTGTCCATCTCCACCTGCTTTTCAGAGAAAGTCTTCTGGTAGAACGGGCTGTTCTTCGCCGCATACAGGACAGCATTCCTTAATTGGTTAAAATCTACTGCTTTCTGCATTTATTTCATCTCCTTCGCAGCTTTTATGCCTGCGTCAAAAGCTTTCATGTTCAAATCAAAAAAACTGGGCTTAACATTGTTCCGAATGGCTTGAATCAAGCTTTCTTTTGACACATCCAGGGCATCAAGACCGAATGCCACACCGATCAGCACGGTGTTGGCCGCCTTCACCGATCCACATGCCTTTGCAAGGCTGTCGGCATCTATAAAAACAGCGTTGCTGTTTTGTGCAATGTATTCCTTCATTTTAACGGTGTCATAGCCCGTCTTCCCAAGGTTTGCAGAAACCGGTGTGACGGTGGCCAGATTGATGATGGCCTGTCCGCCCTTTTTCAATTGAGGCAGGCTTCTGGCCCCTTCGCATATTTCGAAGGAGAGCAGCAGATCCGCATTCCCGGCCGGGATATAGGCCGAATGAACATCACCGGTTCTGACATGGCTGGCAACACAACCGCCGCGCTGGCTCATGCCGATGGTCTCTCCCGTTCTTGCGTTTTTGCCTTCAAGCACCGCACTGGCAGCCAGAATTTTGGATGCGAGAATGGTTCCCTGCCCGCCTACACCTGAAATGATGATATTCATAGCCGACCCTCCTGATAAATGCATTTGGTGGGGCATACATTCACACATAGCCCACAGCCATAGCACAGAGTATCGTTGATCTCCACCTTGCCGTTGCTGACAGACATAGCCGGACAGCCAATCTCCCGGATGCATTTGCGGCAGCCGATGCAGTTTTCGATTCTATATACTGTCTGAGGCTTGAATAAGGCAATGCACGGTGCCTCAAAGATGATCACGCTGACGCCCTCATGTTCCGCAGCTTTTTTTACCGTTTCAATGGCTTTTTTCTGGTCAAAGGGGTTCAACCTTTCCACAAAGCCAACATTCAACGCCTTCGCGACGGAATAGATGTCTATTTTCTGCGACATCGTATCCATCATGGTTTTTCCGGTACCAGGATGGGGCTGATGCCCGGTCATGGCGGTGGTGGAATTGTCCAGAATGATGACATTGATGTTGGTCTGGTTGTAAACCGCATTCGCCAGGCCTGTCATGCCCGATGCAAAGAACGTGCTGTCCCCGATAAAGGCAAAGGCATGTGTATCGGGCTCCGCCTTTTTAATTCCCTGTGCAATGGTGATACCGGCGCCCATGCACAGGCAGGTATCGGTCATCTCCAGGGGCTTGCCGTTCCCAAGGGTATAGCATCCGATATCACCGCAGAATACAGCTTTCTTGTCCTGCATCGCCTTTTTTACTGCGTAAAAGCTGGCCCGATGCGGGCATCCGGCACAAAGAACCGGCGCGCGCGTGGGCAGCTCCATGCGTGGCGCAGCATTGCTGGAGGCCAGCTCCATGCCTAAATATTTCTCTATGATTTTCAGAGTATTGTCAAACTTTAATTCTCCCGCAGGAGATACAAAGCCGTCCAGCTTACCACAGATGGGCCTGTGGAGGTTCTTAAGCGCTAAAACGTGGTAGAACTGCTCTTCTATGACCGGATCCAATTCCTCCAGCACCAGAACCCTTTCAACCCGCTTCAGGAATTCCTCATACAGCCCGTTTGGCGGCGGAAAAACCGCTCCGGATTTCAGCAGTGTAACCTCTAAATGAAAGGCTTCGATAATATCCTTCACAATGGCGTAGGTGACCCCGCCTGCAGCAATTCCGCTTTTCCCCTCTCCCTCAATCCGGTTGAAGGGAAGCTGATCAAACAGTTCGGAAATTTCCTGCTGCTGTTTTTCAATCTCAAGGTGCCGCCGATAGGAAAGAGGTGGAAAGATAACCCACTTCGGATCCTTCATAAAACCTTCCGGTTGGTATTCATATACCGTTCCGGTGGTTTCCACCGTACCACTGCTGTGGCATACCTTCGTCGTAGGTCGAAGAATCACCGGAAGATGAAGCTTCTCGGACAATTCAAAGGCATATTGGGCCATCTCATAGGCCTCCTCCGGAGAAGACGGATCTAAAACGGGTATATCGGCATACTTTCCAAAGTGACGGGTGTCCTGCTCGGTCTGTGAAGAGATGGGGCCGGGATCATCCGCGACAACCACCACCATTCCGCCCTTCGTGCCGATGACACCAAGGCTCATCAGCGGGTCGGAGGCCACATTCAGGCCTACCTGCTTCATCGTCACCATGCTTCTTGTTCCGCAGTATGAAGCGCCGGCAGCTATTTCAAGAGCAGCCTTTTCGTTGGTGGACCATTCCACATTAATTCTGCCATCCCGATTGAAGTGCGCGACGCTTTCGAGCACCTCGGTAGAGGGCGTCCCCGGATATCCGCAGACAACCTTTACACCTGCGTGCACTGCGCCAAGGGCTATGGCCATGTTTCCCAGAAGTATTTCCTTCAAAAAGATCATCCTTTGAGTAATTTATGTTAATCTCTATTGTATCTCATCTTTTTCTGCTTGCAAACATCTTTCTTGCACCGGATTCCTTTGACATCATGGTGCACACCTCACACACCCGGATGCGGTCGTGAAGTAGGAAGTATTTTATCAAGCTTCAAACGACCAATCGGTATTATCCAGATGTGTTCAATCAAATCTGGACACCCCGCCCTCAAGCTTGAGAAGGTCAAGGGGGCTTTTACAGGTGACATCATATTTGCGTCAAAAAGTGCCGTCCCCGCGACTACCGAGACTCACAGGATAAAGGCCAGAGTTACCAGCAAGGCGGAGGTAACCAGGGCCAGGGGATCAGCCGGTTTTATCGGATATTCTTTATAGCAGCTTTTCGCGGTACGCAGGTGAAAACCCCTGATTTCCGCAGAAATCGCGCTGTCTTCTATCTTTTTCACCGAAGTGATCAGCAGCGGCATGCACAGAGGAAAGATCAACCCTACCTTTTTGAAAATATTCCGCGTATCCATTTGAACCCCTCTGGAGGTCTGCGCTTCAATAATGCCCGCCATCTCCGCTGAAAAAATCGGAATGAAGCAGATGGCTGTTGTCAGGGCAAAGGCATACTTATAAGGGATTCTGCATTTCGTCACCAGAACATTGGATAAATCGTTCATCTGCGTGATGGACAGCATCAGCGCCAGAGGCATGGTTCCGGCAATGAGGCGCAGAACGATCATCAGCGCAGAGGTAAGCCCGATATCGGTGATGACGATGTTCAGGGGCAGCCGCAACAGCACATCTCCCCTGCGCACCAGCAGCAATTGGAGGATAAAGATCATGGCAGAGAACTTTAAGAGGCCCTTCAGCATCGAAACGCCGCGGCTGAATATGCCAGAGCTTGCTGCCAGGGCGAGGTTTAAGCCCACAAGCGCAATGATGAATATTGGGCTGTCGCCCACGAAGGCTGCTATGGAGATAAATAAGGACAGCAGCAGCTTGGTCAGCGGATTTAGCTGATGAAAAAATGAATTACCCGGCGCATAATCCAGAAAACCTTTCATGGCTATCCCTCCCCTCTCGGCTGAAAAACTGCGGCCTTGTCTTTTCGGCGAGAGCCACAGCCATTTCCTCCGCTGTAAACACCTTTTCAAAACCGCTCTCCAGGCGAAGTGCCAGCTGTGCGATCTGCGGCGGAAGAACAGAAGCCTGCTTCAGAGTTTCCTCCTGCCGGAAGATATCTCTTGTATCACCATCGGCGATGAGCCTGCCCTCTGAAAGCACCAAAATTCTTCCCGCAAAATCCAGCACAATCTCCATGTCATGGCAGACCATGATTACCGTAATTCCTTGATTGTTCAACTGTTGAATGAAGCTCATGATTTTGGTACACTCGCCATAATCCAGCCCCGTTGTAGGTTCATCGAGCACCAGAATTTCAGGTTCGGCAGCGATGACCGAAGCAAGCGCCAGCTGCTGACGTTCCCCTCTGCTCAGCTGAAATGGGTTGGCAGACGGATCAAATCCGAACTGCTCAATGATGCTGTTAACGCGTTGCTCTATCAATGTTTTGTCTTGTAAAACCTGCTCCAACCCGAAGCGGATTTCTTCCGCAACGGTATTTTTGCAGATCTGCCGGTCGGGGTTTTGGAACAGAAAGCCGATATGCCTGGCCAGAACGCTGGATTTTGTCTTTTTCGTATCCATACCCATGACGGTAACCGTTCCTGAAGAAGGCTTCAAAAGCCCGTTCATAAGCTTTGTCAGCGTAGATTTTCCCGCGCCGTTTGAGCCGATCAGAGCCACAAATTCTCCTTTGCCGATATGAAAGGATACATTTTTCAGAGTGCTTTCCTCGTGATAGGTAAAGCATACATTTTTCAGTTCAATCATACATAAGCCTCCCCGCCATGACTTGCGCTTCATCGACTGTGACACAAACGTCATCAAGCCGCACGCCCATTTCCATCAGCCTGTTTGAAAGGGTTACGACACGAGGACAGTTGATCCCGGATTTTTCAAGCTCCTCGGCTTTTTTCAGCGCCTCGCGGACAGGACCGTGCAGGATCACTTTTCCATCCTTCATCACAGCCATTTCTTTAACAAATTCACTGAGCAACATAATCTTTTGCTCTACCACGACAACCGTCAGACCGTAGCTTTCGTTCAGCTCCCTTAAAAGCCGGAAGATAGCCAGCGAGCTTTGCGGATCAAGCTCGCTGGTGGGTTCGTCCAGTAATAGTATCTTCGGCCGCAGGGCAATGATGGCCGCAAGGGCAACCTTCTGCTTCTGGCCTCCGCTTAAATGCGCAATATTTCGATATCTCAGCTGCGGTATACCCACTGCGTCCAATGCGCCCACCAGCCTGGATTCAATCTCTTCCCGCGGAACCGAATAGTTCTCAAGGCCAAAAAGAATCTCATCCTCCACCACCGAAGATATCATCTGGCTGTCGATATCCTGAAACACCGTTCCGACTTTCAGCGAAATGGCGCTGGGGGTCACATCAAAGGTGTCCTCCCCGTCTATTTTCACGCTGCCGTAGTAATCTCCGGGAAAGTGATGCGGAATGATGCCGTTGACGGCGCGGATGAAGGAGGTCTTCCCCGCTCCGCTTTCACCGATAATCCCCAGAAAACAACCGTCCTGGATGGTCAGGCTGATATTCTCAAGGGCGTTTTTCCGGCTGTTTCTATATTGAAACGTAAGTCCATCAATGGTAATCATCGTATGGCACTCCTTTTATTCCTGTTTCAGGGCAAGCTTCAGGGGGATGTATAACAATTGCACCAATATTGTATTGATAACCGCTGTTCCCAGTACGATGGGGATATAGCCCATCAGTGCTGATTTCTCAGCGTTCAGGAAGAGAAACAGGCAGGAGACAAACGCGCTGCCGCTGACAAGGGTACTCACAAAGGTTGCCGCTGCAGGAGTGAAATTGACCTTGCCAATTTTGATCACCACATGAATCATCAATCCCATTACAATGGCTCCGAGCAATTCCGAGAAAAAATTCAACCACGGTGTTCCGGGCAGGAATTGGCATATGGCCCCGGCAAGAAGCCCGATGATGGCGCTTTCGTAGAGCTTGGGTCTTACAAGCAGGATTCCCAGGCAATACATGGCGATAACGAAATTCGGCTTTACGCCTCCAATGTTGATGATGGAGCCGGCGAAATACTTCAGCACCGCTCCTGCTGCCAGCAACACCCCTATCAGGATCAGATCCCTGACCTTAATGCCGCTCTTTTCCTCACTTTTCAACACTCTCTTTTGCGCTGCGACTGTCTTTTCCATAATAATTCTCCTTTCGTGCGGATTTACCGCCAACAACAATTTTGAAGATACAGAAAAGGTCCACGCATTTCCGGGAAGCGATCTTTCAGGCAAACAAAAACAGCCTGCCCTGGTTAAAGGACAGACTGTAAAAATCTGCGGTGCCACCTTTATTGATCAAACCTGATCCACTTCGTGAAAATGCCAACACATTTTCCGCCGCTAACGCCGGCTGACGTTTCGGATACTCGGCAAATGCCTTTCACCTTACCCTCGGTGGTCCATTTATCGGACTGCTTACCACGGGCCTCTCAGCAAACGACCCAATCTCTGTATGGTGCATCTTCCGATTTTATCTCCACTTCATCGGTTTAGAATAATATATCACGGGACAAGATTTTTTGTCAATCGTTCCGGGAAAATTTTTTCACTACCCTTGCCTTTGGCTAACGGTTGGTGGTATCAACCCCCGTAACGGACTTTCACCGACAAGGTCGTGCGCGTGCCGCGCGCAAAAAAAGGGCCTTCATATTATGAAGGCGCTCAAACCGGGAGGTTATGTATCTATTGAGATCGTTAATATCAAATGTAAATTGATTGAACCTTATAAGGGAAAGAATATATAAATATTTACCATAACAACGGTTTTATTAGCTGGAGGATTCATCCCCCGGCATTTGAAAAAAACCAATATGTAAACCCGCTATCAGGAATGAATTTCAGCCCCAAATGGCAGCAGTGCCAGCTTCGCCAGCTTAAAATGCTGCAACCCGAAGGGTATTCCAATGATAGTAATACAAAAAACCAGACCGATCGTTAGATGCAACAGGCACAATTCCCAACCAAGTAAAACAATCCACAGGATGTTTCCAACAAGACCTCCAACGCCGAAGCGACCTACCTCCACATCCCTGCCAAAGGGGGTTAATACCAGACCGCCTATTTTAAAGCATTGTATGCCAAAGGGAATACCAACGATGGTTAAACAGGCCAATAAGCCGCCAATTAGCCATAAAATGCTGGAAACAAGTCCTCCAAGCACAATCCAGAGTAAATTCCCAATCAGTGACATTTTTTATTACCCTCCTGAACACGAAAGGCTTACGGGGTCTTCATGGATGAGCAGGGTGCAGCTGTGCACCCTGTTTGAATAATTTCCGGAAGCCTTTATATCATTTGATTGTATTATAAGATCTCTGGATTTGAAATTCTTTTGGTTCTCATTAGAGTTACATTAGAGTTTTTTCTTGAATTGATGGCCCGCTAAAGAGCAAATGGTTTAAGAGCATGATCCGTTTTGCAGCTTCACATCCTCAATCATATTCAACATTTTCATCGTAGCTTTGATAGCCGAAGCTGTCTGGTCGGAATCCAGCCCCCTGGTCTTGAACTCCCGGCCGAACTGCCAGGTAATGGCGGTTTCCACCAGCGCGTTGGTTTTCCCTCCGGGAGGGATGGTCACAATGTAGTCGATCAAATGCGGCATTGGCTTTTGAATTTGTTCATATATTTTGGTAATTGCTTTCATAAAAGCATCATACTGCCCATCACCGTTGGAGGTTTGTTCGTAAACCTTGCCGTCTATCTCCAGGCTGACTGTTGAAACCGGCTTTAAGTTACGGGCATGGCAAATATAGTAGTTCAGCAGCTTGATCTTGTTTTCTGCTTCACCGGTGCGCAAAACATCCGAGATGATATAAGGCAGATCACCGGTGGTGATGCTTTCCTTCTTGTCACCAAGCTCAACAATTCTATCAGTAATTTTCCGGATGGAATCCTTGTCAAGCTCGATTCCAAGCTCTTCGAGGTTCTTTACAATACTGGCCTTTCCAGAGGACTTACCAAGTGCGTATTTGCGAAGCCTGCCAAAGCGCTCTGGCATCAGGTTATTGAAGTACAGATTCCCCTTATTGTCCCCGTCAGCATGAATTCCACTGGTCTGTGTGAAAACATTTTCGCCGATAATGGGCTTGTTGCCGGGTACGCGGATGCCAGAAAAAGCTTCGACGATTTTACTGATCTTTGTCAGCTTAGTTTCTTCCACCGCCAACTCAATATCCGGGCAAAAATCATTCAAGACGCCTACGACGCTGGAAAGGGGGGCATTTCCGGTTCTTTCACCCAAACCGTTCACGGTGGTATGTACCCCGCGAGCACCTGCCTTTACAGCCATCAGCGTGTTTGCCGCCGACATGTCGTAATCGTTGTGGGAATGATAATCGAAGTGAACCTGCGGATATCTTTCAACCATCGCCCGCACATACTGATAGGTTTGCTCGGGATCCATTATCCCCAAAGTATCTGGAAGCATAAACCTTTCGATACCCTCGTCCTTCAGGGCATCAATCAGTTGATATACATATTCGGGGGAATTCATAATACCCTCTGACCAAATTTCCAGATAAATATTACAGCGGATTCCTTTCTTCATCGCGTAACCTATGACGTTTTTTATATCCCGGATATGCTCTTCGGGTGTCTTCTTCAGCTGATACTGCACATGCTTCAGTGAGCCCTTGCATAACAGGTTCAAGACCCTCGCCCCGGATTCAACAATCCAGTCCACGGAGAGCGTACCATCAACGAAGCCCAGAACTTCAAGGCGGTCCAGATACCCTTTTGCCCTGCACCAGCTTGAAATCAGCTTCACAGCTTCCATTTCGCCTTTTGAGACCCGGGCAGAGGCCACTTCGATCCGATCCATCTGTACCTCTTCGAGCAAAATTTTTGCAATATTGAACTTTTCGGTATGAGAAAAAGAAACCCCTGGGGTTTGCTCACCATCTCTCAAGGTTGTATCCATGATTTCAATTTTCATTGTAAGAACCCCTCCCCGTGCCGGGAAATATTTTATCTATTATACCCTAAAAGAATTACCCTGGTAAAGAGAAAAAGTTACGGTATATTGCCCTGTTCGTGGGTTACTGTGTTAGTGTATAATTTCTGAAGGC
>LSQX01306190.1_pt1 | contig 17346 bp, 14 predicted proteins | sample 654561 | NCBI WGS metagenome assembly LSQX01 (sample SAMN04489861, study PRJNA283612) | anaerobic digester metagenome | isolation source: 4 biogas reactors fed with cattle manure at either 37C or 55C with and... | place: Denmark: Kongens Lyngby | collected 2014
AATTCCGGGGTAGCCAAAGGCGTTGTCCCACTCTAAAGTGACCGGTACAACTTTAACCCCCGCCATATCACAGAAGGTGCGGTAGTTGGTATAAAACGGCTCCGGTATAATCACCTCATCACCTGGGTTACACACCGCTAATAGGACAAAGAGGAGGGCTTCACTCGCCCCAAAGGTTATAAAAACATCCTTCTCACTGATATCGACCCCATGACGCTTTGAATAGGTGGCATAGGCTGTTCTGAACGGCAGGAGTCCTTCAGAGGGGCCATAGGCAACAGGCTTCGACCTCGAAGAGTCGAGGTAGGCGTGCACCCCTTCGGCAAATGCGGGAGGGGTGAGGATATCGGGTTGCCCAATATTGGCATAGAGCACCTTAACCCCCTCAGCTTGTGCCTTGAGGGCAAATGGTGTTAGGCGCCTAATGGGCGAACTTTGCATATGGGTAACGCGGTCTGAAAATTTAGTCATCGCTTTGCTCCTACATTTTCTTGAGAGATCCTCCCTCTTGAGCCGATTCGTGGGAAAGTAGAATCTGTTCAAGATTTCTCACCGCACCTTCGCCACTGAGGGGTCTCTTATCTAAGATACTTTGTGCATGTTCAGCCACCTGGGAGGCGTAGATGTTGGTAATCTGTGCCGGCACTAATTCTCCCACTTCCCCACCGATGTGGGCTGTAAGAGAGAGGGCAACCGGCTCATCGTCGTGTCCTGAGAGTTGGAACATAACCCCTTTCCCCTCGATAAAACCCTTGGTGCCATACACCTCGTAACCGAGGTTCTTTAAGGTGCCATCAAGGGAACCACGGCGCTGGTCAAAGGCGACTCGCGCCACCCCTTCAACACCACTCTCTAGCTTAAACTTTATATAAGCACCCGCTTCAACGTTGAAAGTAGCTGTTTTTGGGGTATAGACACAACTTAGCTCACTAATCTTGCTCCCTAAGAGGAACTCCGCCATGTAGAAACAGTGGCTCCCCACATCCCCAATGGGTCCACCCAGCTCTAGAGGATCATTGCAACGCCAAGAGGCGGCCTCGGCTGGAGTGAGTCCATAGTCGAACTCCATATGGAGGACAATCGAACTAACATCCCCCAATTCACCCTTCTCAATTAAATCACGGGCTAAGATATTGTACTCATTTTTGGTCATCATATGGTCGACCCCAAGGCTCAGCCCCTTAGCTTTGGCCAATTCGTAAAGCTCTTTTACCTCTTTACGGTTGACTCCGGCTGGTTTCTCAAGGAGGACGTGCTTCCCCTTTTCAAGGGCAGCTTTTCCCCATTGGGCGTGGGTTCGGTTGTTGGAGGCTATCACAACAGCATCAATTGTAGGGTCGTCTAAAATAGCTTCACCAGTGGTGGACCATCCAACTCCAAGGGCTTTAGCAGCCTCTTCACGGGCAGGGTTAGGATCCCAAGCAACAACTAAATCAGCGACTGGATGCTTACCAAAGCGTCCCCTATCGAGGGCAAATCCCTCTTTAGCAATTCTATTTTCACCAATTCCACCAAAACCAATCATTCCATATCTTATTTTTTTCATTTTATCCTCCATGTCTAGTTCTATCATCTATTTCGCAGTATAACCACCATCGACCGGTAAGACAGCCCCTGTTACAAAAGAGGCTGCGTCACTGGCGAGGAAGACAATCGCTTCAGCAATTTCTCGTGGCTCAGCAAAGCGCTTTAAAAGGTGACGTGCAGCAATCTCTTTCGCTGCTTGACGCCCCTCCTCATCGTCGCTGAGAAGTCTAGAGAGCATAGGGGTCTTAGTAGTCCCCGGACAGACGCAGTTGACCCTAATATTCTTGGCGCCTAAATCGCAAGCTAGTTGTTTGGTGAGTTGAATCACTCCCCCTTTAGTTGCGCAATAGGCGGTGGAGAGGGGCCACCCCAACAAACCTGAGATGGAGGAGGTGTTAACCACCGCTGCCCCTTTTACTTCGAGGAGGGGTAAAAGCGCTTTGGTCACCAAGAAAGGTCCTCTCAAGTTTATACTACTGAGTCGGTCCCACTCTTCAACGCTGGTCTCATCAATTCCGGCCGTTAATTCAACTCCAGCATTGTTGCACAAGATATCGACATTGTTCTCCTCAATTGAGGCAACCATATTTTGGACACTCTGGGGTGAAGCAACATCGCACTCGATAAATTTAACATTGAGTCCTTGCTCTCTAAGCTTTAGGGCAGCCTCGCCCCCCTTATTTCGATCGATATCGACAAGGTAGACCTTAGCCCCTTGGGAGGCGAAGATCTCAACTGCAGCCAACCCTATGCCGTGTGAAGAGCCCGTTACAACCGCCACTTTCCCACTAAATCTATTCTCCATCACAACACACTCCTTGCACCGGTTGCGGTGTAGCCACCGTCGACTGGAAAGACAACTCCCGTAATAAAGGAGGCCTCCTGAGAGGCGAGAAAGAGGGCCACTTCGGCAATCTCAGAGGGTTGTCCCACTCGGTTGAGAGGGGCCATAGCTGAGAAAGTTTCAAGGGCCTCTTGGGGGTCGTCGTGTTTATCAAGGTAGGAGGCAAACATCTCAGAGTAGACAAAGCCGGGACAAATTGCATTAATCCGCACATTGTAGGGGCTGTAGTCACATGCCAGTTGGCGCGTCAACATCGAGAGGGCCCCCTTGCTGGTGCTATAGATAGCCAAGTTGGGGTTTCCCAACATCCCCCTAATAGAGGAGATGTTAATAATTGAACCGTGGCGCCTCTCTATCATATTGGGGAGGACTAGTTTTGAGAGCTGAGCCGGCGCAGTTACGTTGATTGTCATCGCCCGCTCCCAATCTTCATCTTCAATCTCTAAGAGGCGGTCGGGGCTGTTAAGAGAACCAATGCCAGCATTGTTGACCAATACAGTTACGTCTCCATACATCTCCACCGCAGCGTTGTAGAGGGCTACCAACTCCCCCTTTTGGGCAAGGTCGCCCTTCACTGCAAAAGCTTGGCCACCCCCCTCTTTTATCATCGCTACCGTCTCATCGGCCCCTTTACTGTTGTGGGCATAGTGGAGGGTCACTTTGGCCCCTTCGCGAGCCATAGCGAGGGCTATAGCCCTCCCAATGCCCCCACCACCACCAGTCACTAAGGCGTGTTCGCCAGCTAATCTTTTTCCCATAATTAAGCCGCCCTGCCACGTCGAGAAGCGCGCGACATCTTAACCACTTTCTTCATACTGCTTTGTCCTACGATAGTAATTAAGACGATACCGAGGAGGACAACTTCCCAGAAGGGGTTGAACCCTAAGAGGTTGAAGCCGTTGATTAAGACATACATCGCTAAAATTCCTAAGAGGGAGCCAAAGATCGAACCTTTCCCCCCCTTAACCGAAGCTCCCCCAATCAGGGCAGCAGTAACTACCTCTAGGGGAGAGTTGAGCCCCGCATCGGGAATCATTGCTCCAATACGGATTGTGTAAAAGACTCCCCCGATAGCTGAGAGTAATCCACTTGCTACAAAGACAAAGTATTTGACAAAGTTGGTGTCGATTCCTGAGATATGGGCACAGTTAATATTGGCTCCTACCGCATAGACCGATCGACCGAGGGCTGTTTTGCGTAAGAAGAAGTGGAGGATTATCGCAAAGACAATCACCAGCACAAAGAGGAGCGGAATCCCTAAGAGATTAACACTCCCTAAAAGGACGTAGTTCTTGGGGAAACCACTAAGGACACGCCCTCTCAAGAGGAGGTAGACCACCGACCTTAAGATTGAGTTGGTGGCAACGGTAGCAATGAAAGAGTCGATTTTAAGGTGGACCACTAAAAACCCGTTGAGGGTTCCTATCACAATTCCAGTTACCAAGGCCCCTAAAACAGCAATTACAGGGTGGGCTCCCACTTTAAAGAGCATCCCCGCAATTGTCCCCGACAGAGCCATCGCTGAACCAACGGTGAGGTCCATCCCGCCGTTAATCAAGACGAGGGTTTGGGCGAAGGTCAACATCGCCAATTCACTCATCCTCACCATCAGTGAGCGCATATTACGCAACGTTAAGAAGGTGGGAGAGAGGATTGAGAGTCCTATAAAGAGGAGTACGTTGAAGAGGATTAGACCAACCATGGAGATGGGGAGTCTAAACTTTCTCCTTTCTAAACTAATCCCTTCCATCTTATTCCCTCCTCATTTGGCGTAGTGTATCGAACGAGATTGCCAAGATAATTAAGAGACCGTTAATCACCCCTTGCCAGTAGGCGTTAACAGCAAGCATTGTAATTCCAGCCAAAATTAGTCCCATTAAGAAAGAACCGAGGAAGGTCCCTATAATCGTCCCCGAACCGCCATAGATACTGGTTCCCCCAATAACAACAGCGGCAATGGAGTTCATCTCATACCCTATTCCAGCTTGTGGCTGGATAAACCCCGATCGTCCAATGAAGATAATTCCAGCGAGGGCTGAAAAAATACCACTCAAGAGGTAGACTAAAATCTTAAACCAATTCACTGGTACGCCACTATAGAGAGCCGACTGCTCATTACTCCCGATAGCGACAATATTGCGTCCAAACCGGGTGCGCCTTAGGGTAAATTCGAAGATTACTAGGAGAATTACAAAGATTACAAAGGGGGTGTAACCCGAGCCGATCCACAAATAGCCATCGGGTATCTGGGTCATATACTTCCCCCGTGTAATAATCATAATTGCTCCACGGAAGATATTCATCGTCCCCAAAGTTACTATGATAGCGGGCACCTTGAGCCACACTATTAAGAGTCCATTAATTGTCCCCATTATTGCCCCTAAAAGGAGAATAAAGGGGTAGGTAATGGCTATGGGTAACCCGCGAATGATTAAGAGACCTCCAATATTGATTGCAAAAGAGAGGATGGCACCCACCGAGAGGTCGATACCCCCCGTCACCAATACTAAGGTCATCCCAATGGAGACAATACCAACAGTTGTTATTTGACGGCTAATCATTGCAAAGTTCTGCACCGTCATAAATCCCTTAATGGTGATTGAAAAAAAGATTATAAGGAGGACGATAAAAGCCAACAGAGGCAACTCTCTCACTTGGATAAGTCGTTGTAGTCTATTTTTAGTTCTCATTTAAGCATCACCTCCAGCCAAGACTCTCATGATAGCTTCGGGATTAGCATCTGCTTGGGAGAAAATTCTTACCAATTGCCCCTCACGCATACAGGCGATGCGGTCGGAGACTCCCAACACTTCGGGGAGCTCCGATGAGATGAAGATAATCCCCTTACCCTGCTCAGTCAGTTCATTCATAATTTTATATATCTCGTACTTGGCCCCTACATCGATTCCCCGAGTCGGTTCATCAAAGATGTAGACAGAGCTCTCGGTCATCAAAAGACGGGCTACAATGACTTTTTGTTGGTTACCCCCACTCAGCATCTCTATAATCTGGTCGATACTAACCATCTTAACTTGGAGGTCTTCAGCATATTTCTTAACCAGACGTCGTTCACGTCGCTCACTCCGCGTTTTAGAGAGTTTCAACTTTTTCAAGATTGCGAGGGTCATGTTCTCTTTAATTGAAGCTTGGAGGAGTAGCCCCTCCCCTTTGCGATCCTCGGGGAGATAGGAGATTCCGTTCTGGAACGCTTCACGAGGGTGGTTAAATCTTTTCCCTCCACTCCCATTAATCTCAAGTTCTCCCGAAGAGAGGCGTGTTGCCCCAAAGATCGCTTTGGCCAACTCACTGCGCCCCGCCCCAATTAGACCGGCAAATCCCAAAATTTCTCCCCGCTTGAGGTCGAAGGAGACATTTTCAAACTCACCACTCCTAGAAATATCGTGCACTGCTAGGAGAACTTCATCGCTGGGCTTAACACTTCTGGGGGGGAAGAGCATCTTAAGGGTGCGACCAACCATCATCTGAATAATCTTTTCGCTGTCGGTCTCTGTGGTTGGAACCGTATCGATATGTTTACCATCTCTAAAGACGGTAATCGAGTCACAAATTGTAAAAATTTCAGCTAGTTTATGGGAAACGTAGATGATCGTGACCCCTCTGTCACGCAGTTGTCCAATTATCTTGTAGAGCTGAGCAACCTCTTTCTCGGTTAGTGACGAGGTGGGCTCATCCATTATGATTACTTTAGGGTTGGTTACCAATGCTTTACAAATCTCAACAATCTGCTGGGAGGCCACCGAGAGATTCCCCACCATCTCGTTGACCGGCATTGGCTCATCGAGGAACTCCATCACCTCTAGGGTCCGTTGGTTCATCAGGGTGCGATCAATAATCCCCCCCCTCTTTAACGGCTCCCGCCCTAAAAATATATTTTCAGCTACGTTGAGATCTTTCACCACCGAAAGCTCTTGGAAAACTGTAGCGATTCCACTATCTTGCGCATCGCGCACCGAGTGGAAAGCGATAGGACTACCGTTTACCAAAATCTCTCCATCGTAATCGGTGTAAATCCCCGAAAGAATCTTAACAATGGTGCTCTTTCCAGCCCCATTTTCACCAACTAGACCGTGCACTTCTCCCCGTTTAACGTTGAAAGAGACCTCATCTAAGGCTCTGACACCGGGAAACTCTTTAGACACATTATGTACTGCTATCATCTTTTTCCACCAAAAATGGGGATCTCTACCAACGGAGGCAGAGACCCCCTACTTAGAAGTAAACTATATTAGAAGTTAAACTCATCGATATTATCGACTGTTAACAAGACGTCGGGTGCATAGGATGCTTTCTCAGCTACGATTGTAACTGGCTCACCGGCCCAACCATAAGACTCGCCACCCTTGGGGAGAACCCCTTTGGTAACATAGTCGTGTGCAATCTGCATTGCCAAGTAGGTCATTTTACCGGAGTCGAGAATTAATCCACCCTTGACGGTTCCACGTTTGACGTATTCGGCGTTTTGCTCACCCATGGCAACACCCCAAATCGAGACTTTCCCGCCACCAAGACCGGCACTCTCAGTTGCCCTTGCGGCAGCTGGAACGTTGGTTGTAACGGTACTGGCAAAAGCTGCCAAGTCGGGGTTAGCTTGAAGAATCGACTCACTCACACTGAGGGCTCTCTCATAGTCGTCCTCGGTGGGGAATGTTCCGATAACTTGGATGCCAGGATATTTAGCAAAGACAGCCCGCATTGCATCTTCACGAGCGGCCAAAAGAGGAGAACCTAAGCTACCGGTTAGGATAGCAACTTTTCCTTTGCCATTAATGTCTTTGACTACCCCTTCTCCGATTGCCTTACCACTAGCAGCCGGCTCCCAGCCCGAGGCAAGCCAGAGTGTTCCAGGTCCACCAATGTCGAAACCAAATACGGGAATCCCTTGGGCAATTGCACTGGCAATTGGGCCTTCCCACATCTCAGCTTCTGAAACGGCGACGAGAATCGCGTCAACGCCCTTGTTGACTTGGTCTTGGAAAATGTCGAGCTGACGAGCAGCATCGGCCTTCTCGGGACCAAGATAGACAAGGTTAATGCCTAAGTCGTCGGCGGCTAATTTAGCACCATATTCACAGCGCTCAAACCAGGGGTGCCCGACAAACATCGGAATAACTGCAAAAGTGAGTTTCTCATCTTTTACTTCGCGTGCACCAGCACCGAACAGAGTTGTGGCAACTACAATGAAAGCCACAAATAGAATCAACCCTTTTTTCATCTTTTTCCTCCATTTTGTTTAAGTAGCTCACTGCTACCCTAAAATTACTAATGGGGAATAGTAGTTCACCACTCCCCAAGATTAGCCACTACTATTTACCAGCTTGCATCTCTCTCACTGCATCGAGAACTGCATCAGCCATGTATTCGAGTTGGTCTTTAGTCAAACCGTAAACCGGAAGGTGGGTAAAGCGGTTATTGAAGACCTCTTCAGTGTTGGGGCAAGTTTTCTCGATAGCCTTTGTATCGTAACCCAGTTTCTTTAAGACATCAAACTTATAAAGAGGACCAAAGTGTGGAATTTGAGTTACACCACGATCTTCAAGTTTCTTCTTAAGGGTTTGGATATTACCACCAGCCTTAGCAGGATCAATCTGTAAGAGGTAGAGGTGGTGCGTTCCCTTAATCTCATCGGTATCTAACAGCTGTGGAATAATAGCATCATTTTCAGCAAACCTGCCTGTCAGATACTCTGCATTTTTGCGCCTCTCCTCAATAATCCCATCAACCCTCTTCATCTGGCTAATTAAGCCGAGAGCCTGGATTTCGGTAGTTGAGTAGTTCCCGGTGGCAAACCAGCCATACTTCCCTGGCAGAGCTGCCACATCGTACAACCAGTTCTCAATCTTGCGGGAGAAGTCGAGACCACAGAAACGGGCTGTGGGGAGGTACTCACCGTAGTTGTTGGTACAAACTACGATTCCACCCTCACCAAAACTGGTGATGTTCTTAACTTCGTGGAAACTGTAGGCTCCGAAATCACCGATTGTGCCCAGTTTCTTCCCCTTGTAGACTCCACCAAACCCGTGGGCGGCATCTTCAAGAACCATGATATCGTGCTTGCGAGCCAACTCCATGATGGGGTCCATGTCGACGGGCCAACCACCAATATGGACGGGGACTATCGCCTTGGTCCTCTTGGTAATCTTCCGCTCAACATCTTTGGGACACATGTTGATTGTACGGGGATCGACGTCGGCAAAGACAACCTTAGCACCCACACCTAGGGGGTAGAGCATAGTTGCTGCAAAGGTGATAGAGGGGACAATAACCTCATCGCCAGGACCTAAGTTGGCCCACTTAAAAGCCATCTCAAAGCCGTGGGTGGCGTTGGTTACAAAAGAGACATATTTGGTCTCTAAGTATTCAGCAACGATCTCCTCCAACTTGGCTACGTTGCTGGAAAGGGAGAGTTTCCCAGGAGGTCTACCATACTTATTGAGTTCAGTAACCGCTTTTTCAACCTCTTTAAGGGCCTCATTGTATCCGTCGCCATCTTTTTGGATTAAGAAACCCAACAGCGCCATAATGTCTTCGACGTTGTAGTTCTCACCAACAGCGGCCCAAGGGACCCTTGTCTCTCCAGTATTGTACCTAAAATCAGAAGCTTTCTTCTTCTCAGACATTGATTTCCTCCTTACCTATCTATATGAAATCATTATTCTAATTCGATGAACACCCTTGCTGGTGCTCCGGAAGTCCCTTCAACCGAAAGGGGTATGCAGTAGAGGGTGCCTCGCGACCCCTCAATCTGTTCAAGATTAATTAGTGGTGCTACCAAGAGAGACTCTTTCACAAAAAGTTCCCCCAATAACCCCCCCTTCTCCTCATCATCGTCCTCACTCCACGACGACTCGATACACGGCACATCGACACCAAAGATTGAGGGTTTCTGCTCTAAGACCCAAGCAATCGCATCGTTGGCGTAGGTGGGACAACTGAGGACATACCCCTCTTTATCCCACATAGCCCCCCAACCTGTATCGATAATCAGCGCCTCACCCGCCTTGGTCTCAACGGCATACTGCTCTAGTAGTTGGCGTCGAATGACAGCGTGGGGCTCTTGTGGGGGCAATTTAATAATAGTTACCGGCTTAATAAAATCGTCTAGAAAATAGGAGTCGAGCATCCGCCCCTCTTCTAAGATATGAGAGCCTGCTTCGACATAGGTCCCCGAGATGGTTGAGAAAGAGACCTTCGAGGCGAAAAATCCATCCTCCTTGACGGTTGCTAAAGTTTCAACCTCAACGTTGGGGATAATTCCCTCTAAGCCTGGCAAAGAGTAGTAACCCCAAAGGCGCTTTTTAAGTGTACCCGAAAGTTCAACATATTTGCCCATAAAACACCTCCTCCATTAAACCATTAGGTCCAGATACATTCACGATAACACAGCTCATACCATCTGTAACTGTAAAAATCTATTAGGTCTCTGTAAATTTAGTGACACCTTAATGGCTCTATTTTCTTATACAGATAGGAGTTTAGTTAAATTTACATTTTTATAGTATCATGGTATTATACTATCACGAAAGGGGGAAAGTGATGGAAGTACTATTTCCACTCAAAACGCAAGGGACAATAAAAAACTTGTCAATTCTGGAAGATGTGCAACGCCTTTTTTATGAAACTACCGGCTTAGGCCTCTCCTTATACTACAACGAAACTAACCAATACGACTTTTACCCCACCTCGGAGAAGAACAACTACTGTCGCCTCATCCAATCGTTTTTAGGGACTGGACCGTGTATTAAGAGCGACCAAGAGGCTTTAGGAAGAGCGACTCGTAGCGGTAGCCACTGCCTCTACACTTGCCATGCCGGACTCTTAAATATTGCTGTCCCCCTCACTTTGAAGGGGCAAATATTAGGGGCAATGTTTACAGGTCAACTGGTTAGCGAACCCCATTCAAAAGAGTCCTTTGAGCATAAAACGAAACATCTAGACCTCACCCCTCCTCAAAAGCGCACCCTCTACAACAGCTACCTCCAAGTTAAACACTTCGATAAAGATCAACTTTTATTAGCCACTAGATTAATAGTCTTTATGAGCAACTATATTATATCGCGGGAGAATGAACTTCTCCTCCAAGGAGAGATCTTCAAACGAGAAGAGGAGCTTCTTCAGTTTGAGAACCGACAGATGAAGATTCAAAACACCCTCCAAAAGTTGCAAATTAGTGTCTTAGAAGATCGAGTTTTCACCAAGAACGAGTCCCCTCGCCCCAACCATAAGCAAAACCGAAAGATCTTGATTGTCAGGCGGGCGGAAGAGATGATTAGACGCTACTATGCCCAATCTCTCTCAGTTGAAGATGTGGCTAAAGCAGTCTACCTCTCTCCCAACTACTTCAGCTCAATCTTCAAAGAGATTACCCGCACCACCTTCACTAACTACCTCAACGAGGTGCGGATTGATGAGGGGAAGCGCCTCCTAACCAGCACCGATATGCCAATTAAGGAGATTGTCCCTCTAGTAGGTTTTAACGACTACGACTACTTCAACAAGGTCTTTAAGCGCATTGCCGGTCTCACCCCAGCTGCCTATCGGGAGATGCAACCTTACCACCTAAGGGAGAGAAGGGAGCTGTGAGTGACATTATCGCCATCTACGGCATCGGCCCCTTTAACACAGAAGAGAGCCTAAATCCAGCTCTTCTAGCTCATAATTGTATGATAATAGCGCTCTCCTATCTCTTTTAAATAGCTAGGGGTAATCGCTGAGAGACCATACTGAAAGTACACCCTCCAAGGCCAGATCAGCCCCGTTAAGCGTGAACCAATTGCTCCTAGCAAAGGGTTCTATTTGGGGTGATATGGTAAATTCCACTTTGCCCCCCGTTTGGTAAAAAGCTGTTTAAGGTTCTTACCCTCTTTTCCATCTATGCCCCAATGTACACCACTATTTTCTCTCCAATTTTTTTTATAAACTCCCTTTACTTTATTTAAAATCGTGTTTATTGTTATAACATGGATATTGGAAAAGCGATTCGCGACTTAAGGATGAGAGCCGGGTTCTCACAAGACAAATTGGTTAAAGAGTGTGGAATTTCTCGTAGCCAACTCTATTTTATTGAGTCGGGAAGATGTGTTCCTAGAATTGAGACAATGGAAAAAATCGCCACTGTGTTAAACATGCGAGTTTCCGATATAGTAATCTTCGCCGAAACCTATTACCCCTCATCAGTTAGCTGATGGGGAATCGTCGCAGCACTACTATCCCCCAATTCTAAGAACTAATTAGTCGATCATCTCCTCTATTGAAGCACCTGGAGCTACCATCGGGTAGACCATGTTGTCGAGTGGTATTTCACAATCGACCAAGACAGGGCCACCGTAGGCAAAAGCTTCTCTAAGGACTGCTTCGGGGTCATCATCTTTGGTGAGATGCATCCCATGGACCCCGTAGGCCTTGGCCAAAGTGATCCAATCAACATCGGTATCTAACGTAGTTTCGCTGTAGCGCTCTTCGTAGAAGAGGGTTTGCCACTGACGTACCATCCCTAAGGTGCGGTTGTTCATCACCAAGATAATTACCGGTAGGCGGTAGCGGGCGATTGTAGCCAACTCGTTACAGTTCATCCTAAAAGAGCCATCTCCAGCAACATTGACTACCCGACGGTTAGGGTTACCAACCTGGGCCCCAATAGCGGCACCTGTGCCATACCCCATCGTCCCCAACCCCCCACTTGTTAAAAATCGCTTCTTAGGGGTGTGTCGACAAAATTGAGCAGCCCACATTTGGTGTTGACCAACTTCAGTTACCAACACCGCATCATCCTCCATCAAAGCCGAGAGGGTCATTAAGATTTGGGAGGGACGCCGAGTCTCCCCATTAATTTTAAAGGGGTAGAGCTCCCTCCAATGGGCAATCTGCTCCATCCATTCGGTGTGTAAGATTGGCTCGCTAAGTTGGGCATTTACTTTAGAGAGGATCACCTTGCTATCCCCTATGACGTGGTAGTAGGTGGAGATGTTCTTATTGATTTCAGCCGGATCGACATCGATGTGGACAATCTTGGCTCGCTTAGCAAAGGCGCTCGCCTTACTCACTACGCGGTCACTAAAGCGGGCTCCAATCACCAATAGAAGGTCGCAATTGTTGACAGCAATGTTAGAGAGACGTGTCCCGTGCATCCCAATCATCCCGGTGAAGCGTTCACTGTTTGAGTCAATCGCTCCATTGCCCATCAAAGAGACCCCTAATGGAGCATCAATCTTCTCGATAAATTCTGCCAACTCCTCCTCTGCTTGGGAGCGAATTACCCCGCCGCCAACGTAAAGCATCGGCTTTTTAGACTCTCTCAAGAGGGTAATCAACTGGCCAATTGCCCCATTTTTGAGGTGCTCTCCGGTCCGTTTGGGCCAGCGCACCTCGATGGGAGAATACTCCCCCATTGCCGCAGTCACATCCTTAGGGACATCGATTAAGACGGGACCTGGACGCCCTTCGCGGGCTATGAAGAAGGCGTTACGAATGGTCGCTGCTAAATTATTAACATCTTTGACAATGTAGTTGTGTTTGGTGATGGGCATCGTAATCCCACTGATATCGACCTCTTGGAAGCTATCCCTCCCCAAGAGGTCAGTTGACACGTTACCGGTTATAGCCACCATCGGCACCGAGTCCATATAGGCGGTGGCCAGACCGGTTACCAAGTTAGTGGCTCCCGGACCGCTAGTGGCAAAGACCACCCCCACCTTCCCGGTTGAACGGGCATAGCCGTCAGCCGCATGGGAGGCTCCCTGCTCGTGACTTGTCAAGATATGGCGAATGGAATCGCGGTGTTTGTATAGGGCGTCGTAGATGTTGAGAACAGCGCCCCCCGGAAAACCAAAGACGGTATCGACTCCCTGCTCTTTCAAACAAGCAACAATAATTTCAGCTCCATTTATCTTCATCCAACTTCTCCTCTACTCTTTAAAAACAGCTCCTGTCGATGCACTAGTTACTTGACGGGCATAGCGACCCAGATACCCCTCCTTAATGGGGGGTTCGGGGGCTTTGAACCCCTCTCTCCGTTTAGCCAGAGTCGCTTCATCAACCAAGAGGTTGATCTCTCCCCCATCGATATCAATCTCAATCAGATCCCCCTCTCTAACGAAGGCAATGGGTCCCCCTTCAGCTGCTTCAGGCGAGATGTGTCCAATTGAGGCGCCACGGGTAGCTCCGCTGAAACGTCCATCGGTAATGAGAGCCACCTCTTTGTCGAGCCCCATTCCAGCAATGGCTGAAGTGGGTCCCAACATCTCCCTCATTCCGGGTCCCCCCTTGGGCCCCTCATAGCGAATTACAACGACATCACCCTTCTTGATTTGTTGGCTGTAGATTGCTTGGGAGACCTCCTCTTCCGACTCAAAGACTCGCGCCGGGCCGGTATGTTTGAGCATCTCAGGGTCGACTGCTGAGCGTTTGACAACGGCGCCATTGGGGGCTAAGTTCCCCTTTAAGACCGCTATCCCCCCCGTTGTGCTGTAGGGGTGATCTATGGGACGAATTACACTTTGATTGTAGTTTTGGGCCTTTTCGACCTGCTCCCCAATCGTTGTCCCTCCCACTGTAATAGCCTCTTTCCTGATAAGGTTCTTTTTGTTCAGCTCTTTCATCACCGCCATCACCCCTCCCGCTTGGTAGAGGTCCTCAATGTGGTGGGGTCCTGCAGGGGCAAGGGAGCAGAGATTGGGAGTGCGCTTACTCACCTCGTTGGCCATGAAGATATCTAACTTAACTTTAGCCTCGTGGGCGATTGCCGGGAGGTGGAGCATGCTGTTGGTGGAGCACCCCAAAGCCATATCAACGGCTAGGGCGTTCTCAAAAGCCGCCTCATTCATAATATCGAGGGGTTTAAGTTGCTTCTCATAGAGCTCCATAATCTTATAACCGCTCTCTTTGGCGAGGCGGTCGCGTTCACTATAGACAGCTGGAATGGTGCCGTTACCAGGCAGGGCCATCCCTAGGGCTTCAGTGAGACAGTTCATACTGTTAGCAGTAAACATACCGGAGCAAGAACCACAGGTAGGGCAAGCTTTGTCCTCACATTCCAACAGTTCTGCATCGCTCATCATACCGCTACTGTGGGCTCCAACAGCCTCAAAGACGGTGGTTAAATCGATAGCACCCCCTTTACCGGGGACTTTACCAGCCAACATCGCCCCCCCCGAAACGACAATGGTGGGGATATTAATCCGCGCGGCAGCCATCAACATAGCCGGGACAATTTTATCGCAGTTGGGGACCATTACCAAAGCATCAAAGGGGTGGGCCATCGCCATCACCTCAATTGAATCGGCAATCAGTTCACGACTTGCCAGCGAGTATTTCATCCCCTTATGCCCCATTGCTAAGCCATCACACACCCCGATTACCGAGAACTCCATGGGAGTCCCTCCGGCGCTCCTCACCCCCGCTTTAACAGCCTCAACAATCCTCTCGAGGTGGACATGGCCGGGGATGATAGTATTGGCAGAGTTGACAATCCCAATTAAGGGAGAGGCAATCTCACGGTCGCTCAACCCTAACGCTTTTAGGAGTGAGCGGTGGGGCGCACGACTTGCGCCACTCTTCATCTCATCGCTTCTCATATTTTGGCCCCACTCTCTTCCAATTTAGTATATTTTCTAAACTCTTGGAGCAAAGCGAGAGTTATCTCCCCCGCCACCCCATCGGCAATTGGTTGCCCGTCGAGCTCGGTCAACGCAATAATCTCAGCCGCTGTACCCGTTAAGAAGGCCTCATCGGCGTTCAACACATCAAAGAGGGTAAAGGGGACCTCTTTAACGGTGTAGCCCATTTTTTGGGCGATCTCTAAGACCACCATGCGGGTAATCCCATCGAGGGTTCCCAGCCAGATGGGAGGGGTACAGATTACTCCCCTCTTAACGATGAAGATGTTGTCGCCAGTACACTCAGTAACCAACCCCTCACTGTTTAGGAGTATAGCTTCATCGGCTCCGTAGCGACGCGCCTCAATCGAAGCTAAGATGTTATTGAGGTAGTTGAGGCTCTTAATCTGTGGGTTAACAATCGTCGCATTGTTGCGGCGCAGATGGCTAGTAATCACCTTGAGCCCCCTTCTATAAGCCTCATCACTGTAAAGGGCAACTTGTCCTGCGATACAAAAGAGTCGAGGAGGATGGGTCGAAGGATGGGGGTAGAGCCCCAAACCATCGGCTCCGCGGGTACACACAAGGCGGATATAACCGCTAGAAAGGGCGTTGCGTCGGCAAGTTTCCAATACTATTTCACTTATCTCCCCAATTGGGAGGGGAAGCTCAAGGTTGATAGCCTTAGCAGCACTCTCAAAACGTTCCATATGTTGGGCCAATTTGAAGACCCGCCCATCGTAAGCTCTGATCCCTTCAAAGATCCCATCACCATACAAAACTCCATGGTCTAAGACTGGAATTTTAGCCTCACTCATTGGGAGGTATTGCCCCTCTAAATATACAATTTGTTCACTCATAGCCTACTCCTTATTTCCTGCTATTGCTTGGGCAACTAATGTTCCCATCTCTTTCGTCCCAATGAGACGCATCCCTTCACTCATAATATCTTCAGTGCGCCATCCAGCACTGAGCACCTCTTCTACGGCCCCCTCAACAGCGAGCGCCTCCTCCTCTAAGTTGAAGGTGTGGCGGAACATCATCGCTACCGAGAGGATGGTGGCCAAGGGGTTGGCCCGGTCTAGCCCCGCGATATCAGGGGCTGAGCCGTGAATTGGCTCGTAGAGGCCAAAGTTATCTTCTCTTAAACTGGCTGAGGGGAGCATCCCGATGGAGCCGGTTATCATACTAGCTTCATCACTCAAGATATCACCAAACATATTGGAGGTGACAATCACATCAAACTGTTTAGGGTTACGCACCAGTTGCATCGCAGCGTTGTCGACATACATATGGTTGAGCTTCACCTCCCGGTAGCGCTTAGCCACCTCATTGACGACAGAGCGCCACAAACGGGACGACTCAAGGACGTTAGCCTTATCGACACTGGTTAACTTCTTACTCCGTTTCATAGCCAGTTCGAAAGCTTTAATGGCAATTCTCTCAACTTCACTGCGAGAATAGAGCATCGTGTCGTAGGCGCTCTCCCCATCTTCGCTAATTGCTTTAGGGCCAAAGTAGATTCCCCCTGTCAGCTCACGCACCACCATCACATCGAGCCCCCCCTCAATAATCTCTTCTTTGAGGGGACACGCTCCCGAGAGTTGCGCATAGAGGATGGCGGGGCGAAGATTGCAGAAAAGATTGAGACCACTGCGGATTCCAAGGAGCCCCTTTTCGGGGCGCTGGTCCCCTTTTAGGTGGTCCCATTTAGCACCACCAACCGCGCCTAAGAGAACCGCCTCTGCATCGAGGCACCCTAGAAGAGTCGATTCAGGCAAAGGCGTCCCCATCGTGTCAATGGCTTGACCACCCATTAGGTAGAAGGAGAAATCGAACTTGTGGCCAAACTTCTCACCAACTGCTCCCATCACCCTTAGCGCTTCAGCTACAATATCACCACCAATCCCATCGCCGGGGATAACTGCTATTTTCATCCTCATCCCAACACCTCCTCTTTTAGGTAGTTGATTAACCCATCTTTAGCCACCATCTCTTGAATGAAGGGGGGGAAGGGTTCGCTGTTAAACTTTTCACCGGTTGTCTCGTTGGTAATCACCCCTTGGGAGAAGTCTACCGAGACTACGTCCCCATTTTTTATCCCCTTAACCGCCTCGGGGCTCTCTAAAATGGGGAGTCCTATGTTGATAGAGTTGCGGTAGAAGATTCTAGCAAAAGAGGCGGCAATTACACAGCTTACCCCAGCGGTCTTAATAGCAAGGGGGGCGTGCTCTCTCGAGGAGCCGCACCCAAAGTTGTCTTCAGCCACGATCAGGTCACCTGGCTCCACCTTTTGGGCAAAGGTGGCATCGATATTCTCCATGCAGTGTCTGGCCAACTCTTTGGGATCGCTCGTATTTAGAT
>LSQX01352977.1_pt1 | contig 17346 bp, 10 predicted proteins | sample 654561 | NCBI WGS metagenome assembly LSQX01 (sample SAMN04489861, study PRJNA283612) | anaerobic digester metagenome | isolation source: 4 biogas reactors fed with cattle manure at either 37C or 55C with and... | place: Denmark: Kongens Lyngby | collected 2014
TAAGGGGCCCACTACTGTCGTCGATCACTTTATTTGTATTCAAGCACTGCCCAACTCATATTTGATGGTTGGAGAATTTGAATTATTAGTAATTCTGAGAAGGCTGATTAAATATTCATTAAATTTATACACATGAAAAAAACATTATTATTGGTTTTGCTAACGGCCATATCAGTTAGTGGGATTTTTTTATTTCAGGGGTGTAAGGGTACAAAGGAAAGTACTACTCCCTTTACTTTTGAAGCACATCCCTCACCTTATAATCTATCCGGTGCTGAGTATCCGCGTATTGAATCAGACTCACGGGTTACTTTCCGCTTTTATGCACCCGATGCCAGGAAGGTACAGGTTTCTATCTACAATGTACCTTACGATATGGTCAAGGACACCAGCGGTATGTGGACTTATACCAGTGAACCACAGGATCCGGGTTATCATAACTACTGGATGATTGTGGACAGTGCTATCATGCTGGATCCTGCTACAGACGGTTTTATCGGATATAGCCATTTGTGCAATGGTTTTGAAATTCCTGATAAAGACGGTGGTTTCTATGAGTTAAAAGATGTTCCTCATGGTAAAGTATTGATAAAGAATTATTTTTCCAGTGTGACAGAGGACTGGCGTCATGTATACATTTACACACCTCCGGATTATGAGAAAAACATCCCGGAGCGTTACCCGGTACTCTATCTTCAGCACGGTGGCGGCGAGGATCAGAGAGTGTGGATTGAGATGGGACTGACTAATTTAATACTTGACAACCTTATAGCCGAGGAGAAATGTAAACCTTTTATTGTTGTTATGGAAACCAGTGCTGCCTATAAACCAGGTGAAACTCCTCCTGATCCATACCGGGTTGCGCCAGGCGTTGCAAGACACAGGACTGTAACAGGAGAATTAGTACCTGTACCACCACGTTCTCCCATGTCATTTGATACATACAGAGAGTTAATGATCAACGATCTGATACCATGGATTGACAGCAACTTCCGTACTCTTACCGATCAGCAGAATCGTGCTATGGCAGGACTTTCTATGGGTAGCCGGGTAACACGGGATGTTGCACTTCCAAATCCGGATAAATTCTCTTATCTGGGCATTTTCAGCGGAGGCACCATTGCCCCTTCGGATATTCCGGAACCATCAAAGATCAAACTGGTATTTATGAGTTATGGTAGTCGTGAGAACGGAGCAGATGATCTCAAAGAAGCTGCAGAAGTGCTGAATGATGCCGGTATCAAAAGCGCATCTTATGTTTCCCCTAATACTGCTCATGAATGGCAATCCTGGAGAAGAAGTCTTTATGAGTTTGCACAACTTCTTTTCAATGAATGAAAGTTTTACCTGTTAAAATCGTATATTACATCTTAATTACTATTTAATACCTTTTAAAATGAAAAAAACGTTGCCAATTATATTACTGGCTGTTATGGCATTCAGTAATATATGTTATTCACAAAGTGGCCAGCCTTTGGTTAATTCCAAAGCTGCCGGCACAGCACATCCTTCACCGTACAATCTCTACGGTGCTCAGTATCCGCGTATTGAAGCTGATTCGCGGGTTACCTTCCGTTTTCATGCACCTGATGCCAATAAGGTACAGGTTTCAATTAACAATGTTGCTTACGATATGTCTAAAGGAGGTGACGGATTCTGGACATATACCAGTGAACCTCAGGATCTGGGATATCATAATTACTGGATGATCGTTGACGGGGCTGTTGTATTGGATCCCGCTACCGACGGTTTCATAGGCTACAGCCATATGTGCAATGCCTTTGAGATACCTGATCCGAATGGTGGTTTTTATGATCTTAAAGACGTTCCGCATGGTAACGTACTCATTGAGAACTATTTTTCAAGTGTTACCGGTGCATGGCGGAGAATATTTATTTACACACCTCCCGACTATGAGGCAAACACTTCGGCACGTTATCCGGTTCTTTATCTCCAGCATGGCGGTGGAGAAGACCAGAGAGTATGGATTGAGATGGGACGTACCAATCTTATTCTTGATAACCTTATAGCTGAAGGGAAAGCCAAACCATTCATTGTTGTTATGGAGACCAGTGCTGCTTACAGACCAGGAGAAGCTCCTCCCCAGCCACGTCAAATGGGAGCTCCCCCGGCAGGACAGAGAGCCCCGGGTGCACAGACTCCTCCTCCACCTCCGCCTCCTCCGGCAACAGGTCAAAGGACACAGGGCGGACAAGCAGCAGCTGCAAGACCACGCTTTAGCTTCTCTTTTGATACTTATGCCGAGCTTATGACAAAAGATATGATCCCATATATCGACAAAAACTTTCGTACACTGGCTGATCAGGAAAACCGTGCCATGTCAGGACTGTCAATGGGTGCCATGTGTACCAAGTCTGTGACTCTCGCTCATCTCGATACATTCGGATATATTGGCCTTTTCAGCGGCGGAACAATAGCTCCGGATGAAATTGCCGACAAATCGAAGGTCAAACTGGTCTTTATGAGCTACGGCAGCCGTGAACGCGGATCGGAGAGTGTAAAAAACGCTGCCGATGAGCTGAATAAAGCCGGTATAAAAAGCGCATCCTATGTTTCTCCAAATACAGCTCATGAATTTCAGTCATGGAGAAGAAGTCTGTATGAATTTGCACAACTTTTATTTAAATAATAACATACCACAATTAAACCATACGTTTATGAAAAAACATTTAACAACTATTGTGTTAATAATTACATTAGCATTCCCCCTGTGTCTGGCACAAACCAGCCAGCCAACTATCATCGAGGATTTTAAACCATCGACAAAAAATCAACCTGGACAGGAATATCCAATGGTCAATTCCCAGGGATATGCCCGCTTCCGTATTATTGCTCCTGAAGCTCAAAGTGTTGTTGTAAGCCTTGGGTTAGGAGGCACCCGCGGAGGGACTCCTCTCAGTAAAGCTGATGATGGTTCCTGGATGGGTACCACAGCCGGACCGCTTGAAGAAGGCTTTCACTACTACCATCTGACAGTTGACGGCGGAGTATTCAACGACCCGGGTACCAATAACTACTATGGCTCCACACGATGGGAAAGCGGTATTGAAATACCTGCACACGACCAGGATATTTACGCCCTTAAGGACGTCCCTCATGGCAGAGTACAGCAAATCCTTTTCCCTTCCGAAAGCACAAATACCTCACGCAGGGCCTTCGTTTACACACCTCCGGACTACGACAAAGACCAGTCAAAACGTTATCCTGTCCTTTACCTCCAGCATGGCTGGGGAGAAGATGAAACAGCATGGTCAACCCAGGGACATGCCAATCTGATAATGGACAACCTGATTGCCGAAGGAAAAATAACTCCCTTCATCATTGTTATGACTTACGGAATGACCAATGAAGGTTTCAGACCTGGTGCCCGTCCTGCCGCTGCTCCCGGTGCCCGTCCTGCCCGCCCTGCCGGCGGCTTTGCCAGAATGATGGACAACGGCTTCGAGGAAGTTCTCGTGGATGAACTGATTCCTTATATTGACGCCAATTTCCGGACAAAAGCCGATCAGGCTAACCGTGCTATGGCCGGCCTCTCAATGGGAGGAATGGAAACACACACCATCACTCTTGCCCGTCCTGAAGTATTTTCGCATTTTGGACTATTAAGCGGAGGAACCTATTCGCCGGATGAGATAAAGGACAAATCGAAGGTTAAACTCATTTTCCTTAGCTGTGGGAGCTTTGAAAATCCTGATGGCGTTACTACCGCTGCTGCAGAATTAAAAGAAGCAGGTATAAATGCTGTTTCTTTCGTTTCAGAAAACACACGTCACGAATTTCAGACATGGCGTAGAAGTTTGTACCATATGGCACAACTTATGTTTAAATAGATCACAGGCAAATAATACATTTTGTCTTGAGAAATCTTTCTTCCGGTAAAGAAGTAATAATAATATCCGCCTCTCTGCCGGAAGAATTTCTTTTAAATATTTTGTCTGAAACCCTCAATACCTGTGGGGTTACATAATAAAGCGTGACAAACAGGCTGATCTCTTAAATAATAATTATTAAAACATAAAATGATGAAAAAAAGGCTATTCTCTTATCTCTTAATAATCCTGTTATTTTTTCATCCCTTCTTTGATGCTGTCAGCCAGATCGCTGAAGGATCAATGCCGGCTCCTACCAATATCAGGGCAGATCAGTGTCCATGTATTCTGCCCGATCTGAGTGTTGTTTTCACTGTAAATGCACCAAAAGCTGATAATGTTCAGATCGATCTCGTTAAGATGTATGAAATGAAGAAAGATGAAAAGGGTATCTGGACTGTTACCACCGACCCCCTTGACCCCGGATTTCATTACTACTCGCTGGTAATAAACGGCGTCAGAGTCTCCGATCCTGCAAGCGAATCCTTTTACGGGACAGGCAGAATGTCAAGTGCCATTGATATACCGGAACCGGGTGTTGATTTTTATACTATAAGGGATGTCCCCCATGGCGATATAAGGCATAAACACTATTTTTCAAATATTACCGGAACATGGAGGAGTATTAATATTTACACACCACCCGGGTATGATAATTCAGGGAATGAGCAATACCCTGTTCTTTATATTCAGCATGGCGGAGGCGAGGATGAGAGGGGTTGGGCCGTCCAGGGTAAAACGGCCATTATTCTTGATAACCTTATTGCTGAGGGAAAGGCAAAACCGATGCTTGTTGTGATTCCCAACGGAAATGTATCAAGGCCCGGAATGGCAGCAGGCGGTTATAATGATGAAGCTATGGCTGTATTCAGGGAAGAGCTTTTTGAAAATGTAATACCCTTCATTGAAAATAATTACAGAGTGAAAACCGGTGCTGATAACAGAGCAATCTCAGGATTATCCATGGGTGGAGGACAGGCATTCTATACAGGTCTCCGGAATACAGATATGTTTGCCTATGTAGGAGTATTCAGTACAGGTTTGTTTGGCGGTATAGGACGACCGGGAGGAGGTGAAAGCTCATTTGATGCTGAATCTGTAATCCCTGGTCTGCTGACAAATCCGGAATCCTTCAATAAAAAACTCAGAGTGTTTTATATATCCGTGGGAGAACAGGACCCGAGAATTGAACCTACAAGGAAACTGGTTCAGACATTCAGGGATAATGGATTAAAAGTAGAATTTTCTTCATTTCCCGGTGGCCATGAATGGCAGGTATGGAGGAAATCTCTTCATGATTTTGCACAACAACTATTTAAATAATAAAACATGCAACCCACATGATTGATTCCTCATCAACACAAATGAACATTATTCATTTTCAAGTGAGTTGCCAGCCCCACGGGATAAACTCAGCCTGCGTGTCCGCTATACATTTTAGCAGGTGTAGTTTTCCCGCCTCAGGCCTGAGGCTAACAAACCATTAATAATAAAAATTATATACTGATGAAAAACTTATCTTATTCTTTTGCCGCTTTAATATTCCTGTTCAACTGCTTTATCAGTACAGCCCAGGATATTCCGCCGACAACATCACTGGTATATCCGGGTACCGACGGGAAACTGGTATATATTACCGACAGTTCAGGCAATAAAATACCTGATTTTTCCAATGCCGGATACAAAGGCGGTGGAATACCTATTCCCTATGTGGCAACAAAAAAAACTGTATGGCCGGTACCGGGTGATAATTCAGCACGTATCCAGGCAGCCATAGACAGCGTTTCTGCCCTCCCGCCCGATCCTTCAGGATTCAGGGGTGCAATACTTCTTAAATCCGGCCACTATGAGCTTGAATCACCGCTCTATATAAAAGCTTCTGGTGTTGTTCTGCGTGGTGAAGGAATGAGTGATATCGGAACCATCCTTTATGGTATTTTACCTCCCCCGGATCCAAATGCTTCTGGAAGACAACGATTCGCAAGACCCGATTTGATAAACATTGGAGCAGAAAATGGAACGGAACCCCTGGAAGACAGCAGGCAAGCAATTACTGATGATTATGTTCCGGTTGGGGCTGTTAGTTTTAATGTGAAATCTGCCCGGGATTTTAAAAAAGGAGATAAAGTAATTGTTAGACGCTTTGGTAATGAAGACTGGGTTAAAGAATTGAAAATGAATGAAGAAACGACTAACAGCAGAGCCTGGAAATTTGATATCAATTTTGACCGCGAAATTATTAATATCAATGGTAACACTGTTACTGTTGATGCCCCCATTTTTACAGCCATCGACTCACGCTGGGGGGGAGGCGAACTATTAAAATACAATGATAATCGCATTGAACAGGTAGGTATTGAGAATTTGCGTGGTATATCGGATTATAATCCAACTGTTCGTACCACAACCTACGGTAACATGGACCGTGACAATCTGGAAAGAGCTTATCAATACCAGGGAGAAGAATATTACTCTGATGAAAATCATTATTATAATTTTATCAGTTTTACCAATGCCAAAAATGCCTGGGTTCGCAATGTGACTGCTTTGCATTTTGCCTATAGCGCTGTGATAGCGAATGGCGGGACCAAATGGATTACTGTTCAGGATTGTCAGTCTAAAGAACCTGTTTCGGTCCGGGCCGGTGGCAGACGATTTACATTTAAAATGAATGGTCAGTTCTGTCTGGTTCAAAGATGTTTATCCTATAAAGGCCGTCACTCTTTTGTGGGAGAAAGTTCCACTGCAAGTGGTAATGTGTTTCTTGATTGTAAAGCTATCAATCCCTACTCTACCAGTGAACCTCATGGCTACTGGGTAAATGGAATACTTTATGACAATGTCCAGGCACCATTAACAGCACGTTACTGGGACTTTATAATGGGTTGGGCAGGAGCCAATACTGTCTTCTGGAACTGTGAAGGTGATTTTCTAATTCAAAAACCACCAACAGCACAAAACTATTCTTTCGGACATATCGGTGTGAATGCAGTTTCATTTAATGCCGCTTTACAGGATCTTACAAAACCTAATGGCCATGTGGAATCAATGGATAAACATGTTACCCCAAAAAGTTTATACCTTACTCAATTAAAAGAAAGACTGGGCGAACAAGCTGTATTAAATATTAACCAATAAAAAATATTGGTTTTACCATTCTGAAAACTACTCAGAAAATGGTCGTCAGAGAGTTAATAGCTGATGACCATTTTTTATTATATACAATAGCCCCATCAAAATAATATTTAAGTAAGATCTGATTCGTTGTGTCTAATCTGATTTTGATCAAATATTTTGTCTTGAATCCGTATATTTTCTACTTTTATTACCGCCGGATATGGTATCCTGAAATTTATTTACAGTACTTTTATGAAGATTTTTCCTGAAGGTCAAATTTGTAAAATGACTTTCTTGTAAATACAAAACCTAATTTGAACTAACCTATTATCTCTATTATGAAACCCACATGATTGACTTCAATCACAAACACAATAAGAATATAATTGTTCAATCATGTGTGGTTCCATCAGACCATAAAAAATAAATTATATACTGATGAAAACAATAATTTACTCAATTACTATTTTCTTCTTTTCCGCCAATGTCATTGCCGCTAATTTTTATTCCCAAAACTCAGGAAATAGTATTCAACAAATTACAGAGAATGAATTCCAGGTTCATGATCTGCCGCCAACAACCTCAAAGGTTTATCCTGGTACTGATGGAAAATTGGTTTATGTTGCCGACAGTTTAGGGAATAAAATCCCTGATTTTTCAAATGCAGGTTACAAAGGCGGCGGAGTTCCTGTTCCGTATGTTGCCATAAAAGAAACTGTCTGGCCGGTATTGGGTGATAACTCCGGTCTCATTCAGGCAGCAATCGACCGGGTTTCAGCACTGCCGTTGGATGCCAATGGTTTCAGAGGTGCTGTATTGTTAAAAATGGGAATTTATAATCTGGATAAACCACTTAATATAAGCGCTTCAGGAATAGTGCTTCGCGGTGAAGGCATGAGCGATGTTGGTACAATTCTTATTGGAAAAATACCCGAAGAAAGAACAAGAGGTGGTGTTATCAATATCAGTGGAGAGGCTGGTATAACAATAATTGAAAAATCGAAACAAGTTATTACCGACGATTATGTAGCTGTTGGCGCTAATAGTTTTAATGTAAAATCTGCCAAAAAATATAAGGCAGGCGATAAAATTATAGTCAGACGAATTGGGAACGAAGCTTTTATAAATGAAATTGGTCTTGATCAGGAAACTGTAGGAAGAAACAGTTGGAAGCCGTTTAATATAAACTTCGACCGCATAATTACTAAAGTTGAGGGAAATACAATTACTGTCGATGCCCCAATTTTCACAGCTGTTGAAGAACGCTGGGGTGGTGGAGAAATTTACAAGTATAATGATGCGCGCATTGAAAATGTGGGTGTTGAAAACCTTAGGGGCATTTCTGAATATGATCCGTCGGTAAGAACAACAGAATACGGAAATATGGATCGCGACCACCTGGATGCCCGGTACCGGTATAAAGGAGAAGAGTACTATTCTGACGAAAACCATTACGGTGTTTTCATTAATATCAGCAACGCACAAAATGTTTGGGTTAGAAACATGTGTGCCCTACATTTTACAAATAGTGTAATACAGAGTAATGCCGGAACAAAATGGATCACCATTCAGGACTGTGAATCGAGAGAACCGGTTTCTCAGCGTTGGGGAGGAAGACGGTTTACTTACCAGATGAATGGACAGATGTGTTTGGTGCAAAGAAGTTTGTCTCAAAAAGGACGGCATTCATTCGTTTTACAAGGGCCTGAGGCTAGTGGGAATGTATATCTCTATTGCCAGGCTGTGAATCCTTATTCAACAAGTGAGCCACACAACCGATGGGTGAATGGTGTTCTTTATGACAATGTGAAAGCGCCGCTAACTGCCCGGTTCTGGGATTATATTATTGGTTGGGCCGGTGCAAATATTGTTTTCTGGAATTGCGAGGGTGACTTTTTGGTTCAGCAACCACCTACAGCACAAAATTATTCGTTTGGCCATATTGGGGTGAATGCAGTTATTTTTAACGCAGCTCTGCAGGATTTGACCAAACCAAACGGCCATGTTGAATCGTTGGATAAACACGTTAGCCCACAAAGTTTATATCTCACACAATTAAAAGAACGGCTTGGAGAACAGGCTGTTAAGAACGTATTTAGTAATGTTGAATAATTGTAACTAAACTATATATCATGAAATCAGCTAAATTTTATTTTGTATTGATCATTCTTTTTGCTTCTATTGTTGCACTTAAAGCCCAGGATCTTCCGCCAACAACTTCATTGGTTTATCCCGGAACAGATGGTAAACTCGTGTATGTTACCGACAGTTTAGGTAATAAAATCCCTGATTTTTCAAATGCAGGTTACAAAGGCGGCGGCGTTTCTATTCCTTACGTTGCTGTAAAAGAAACGGTTTGGCCGGTATTGGGTGATAACGCCGACAATATTCAGGCAGCAATCGACCGTGTTTCTGCACTGCCATTAGATGTTAATGGATTCAGGGGCGCAGTGCTTTTGAAAATGGGAACATACAATCTGGAAAAACCAATTACGATAAAAGCCTCAGGTGTTGTGCTTCGGGGTGAAGGGATGAGTGATGTAGGTACCGTCTTGATTGGGAAACTGGATAAAGTATCTGAAGAAAATAAAGGTGCATCGTTGGAAAGACAAGGTTTTGGAAGAAGGTCGGCATTGGTTAATATTTCAGGAGAATCAGGAATTTCAATACAGGATGATACAAAACAAGCTATTACAGATGCTTATGTTCCGGTTGGTTCACAAAATTTCAGTGTTCAATCAGCAAAGGGTTTTAAAGCTGGTGATAAAATTATTGTCCGTCGGGTTGGGAATGAGGATTTCATTAAAGAAATAGGATTGGATGAAGAGAGTGCCGGAAGAAACAGATGGCGACCGTTTAATACGGATTATGACCGCGTAATCACTAAAATTGAGGGAAACACCATCACAGTTGACGCACCAGTGTTATGTGCTGTTGATGAACGTTGGGGAGGAGGAGAAATCTATAAATATGATGATAAGGGAAGAATTGAAAATGTGGGAGTTGAAAATCTTCGGGGCATTTCGGAATATGATCCTTCAGTTCGGATAACTTCTTATGGAAATATGGACCGCGGAAACTGGGACGATCCTGACCGGCTCCATTACGAAGGTGATGAATATTATGCCGATGAAAATCACTATTTCACATTTATAAACTTAACGAATACCGTAAATGCATGGGTGAGAAATATTAGTGCCTTGCATTTCGGAAGCAGTGTTGTCAGTGCTTCACGAGGTACAAAATGGATCACTATTCAGGATTGTATATCGCGGGAGCCAGTCTCAATACGGGCCGGTGCCAGGCGATTTACCTACCAGTTAAGCGGTCAGTTGTCGTTTGTGCAACGATGTTATTCGCAAAAAGGGAGACACTCATTTGTTAACGGCACCGGCGCCAGTGGAAATGTATTTCTGGATTGTGTTGCCGAGAATCCATATTCAACAAGCGAACCACACGCAAACTGGATAACAGGTGCTCTTTACGATAATGTGAAAGCTCCTCTTTCTGCAAGGTTTTGGAAAAATATTGGAATGGGCTGGACAGCTGCCAATAATGTTTTTTGGAATTGTGAGGGTGATTACCTGATTCAAAGTCCGCCAACTGCAGAAAATTATTCTTTTGGACATATTGGAGTTAATGCAGTTATATTTAACACCTTTTTTCAGGATCTGACAAAACCAAATGGTCATGTTGAATCGATGGACAGACATGTAAGTCCAGGAAGTCTTTACCTTACACAACTTAAGGAAAGATTGGGCGAAAATGCAGTTAAGAATATTGTAAAACCTGAACAGCAAAAGGAGATGCATTTCTAAACCGGTCTGTTTCTTGCATGGAAACTTAAATATGTCTATTTTTATTTAATTATCAATAAACTAAACTATGAAAAACTCCATTGGCTTCTGTTTTCTTCTTTCAGTGCTGCTTATTACCGGATGTACTGATCAGAAAAAAGAAATCTCAAAATTTGATTTCACTGGTCCGCGTGATCCTTCTCTCATCAGAGGATTCAATTACACTCCGGCAAATGTTGTGGCTCCGCGTCATCATCTCGATTGCTGGGTAAAATACGATTCAGCAACTGTAAAATTTGAGCTGGATCTTGCTAAAGGTCTCGATCTTAATCAGGTCAGAGTATTTGTCCCTTATCAGGCTTATACCGAGGACAGCGCGGCTCTGCCGGCTAAACTCAGGCACTTTGTACGTGCATGTCATGCAAGAAATATAGGAGTCATGCCTGTTCTCCAGGGCGGTCCATGGGTGAGGGATACATCACTGCGTTACCAGGCCAGGAATTGGGCCCGCTTCCTTGTTAATGCCATTTCTGATGAACCTGGTCTTGTAATGTGGGACGTAATGAATGAACCAAGACCAACGTTTTTTGAGCACTGTAAGTTCATGTCGAAAGTATTTCATGAACTCGACCCGAATACACCGGTGACAATAGGTATGGAAAAGGTTGATGGGATGATTGAAATGGCTGATTATGTGGATGTACTTCAGTTTCATGATTATCTGCAAACCCGCGAGCAGATAAGGAATAGCATAACAAGGGCTAAAGAATTTGCGGCAAAAGTTAATAAACCGCTTATTAATGGAGAGATTGGGTGTATTGCACGTGCCAATCCTTACGATATTACTCTTCAGGAACACATGGATGCAAATGTGGGATGGTACATATGGGAACTTATGATCGTCCGTCAGGGATGGGGTACTGTTCACGGTGTCTTCTATGAAGACGGAAGTGTAAGGGATCCGTCAATTGCTGCGGCGATAATGGGATATTTCCGTAAGCGTACTCCGGATATACTCCCGTCTGTACCGGATAATGAGGGATGGATTGTCAGGATAACAGACCGGAGTGATCAATGGCTAAAAAATTCTGAAGGGTCCTGGAATGATGGACTGGATATTGCCGAAACAGCTGCTCATCTTCTGGAAGCAGGGGAACTTGTTGCAATGAGAATACCTCCTACATGGGAGGTTGAAATGCTCAGGCAGGGAGATGTTGACATGAAAGCCCTGAAAGAGCTGATCATCAAATTTAAAGATCAACTTGAACCTTTTATAAAACCACCTGTTTCAAACAACTAATTTATCCACAAAATGAGGCACAATATTCCGGAAGTCCGGGAGGATATAATACCTCAACCCGGGGTGCCATAAATCAGTTCTTCACGGGAATTAACAATGAGATAGTCAGCAACAGCTGGCTGACAAAAAACATTCAGCAAAATCACGGACCTCTTGGGGATATTTACCCCGATGTTGTCGGTGGAAGTAACAGATACACCTCAGTGGGCTCCCTGTGTTATCAGTGATCCTGAAAAAGGCAATAGCGGTTCCCTCCCTGTAACTATTAACAAATTTAATGCAATTAAGTCGCTTTCAAAGGCCTCGGATTCCCTGCCGGCAGTCGGGCTGATTCGGGTGACAAACTAGCCTGTAAAATTTATTTTCAACATTTCTTAGCATAAGAGGCTAAATAGTACCTTTTTAGCAAAAGAATACTGTTTTAAACTTCATGTATTAATAATTATTAACTTTTTTTTTAATTAAAATTTTTTATGTATATTTGAAAACATTTGAAAAACCTGATCATTTTTTGACTAACATTTTTTAATTGCCCTCTCTAAAAAAGGATGTTTAGCCAACAATTTGGATGCTCTTTGTAAGTTCTTTGAGTTTATTATCATATAACACACTGACACAGGCATTTAACTTAAATGAGTTAGTCCTGAAGATCAGATATTACTATTGAAAAACAGGAGTCCGGGCACAAAGATAATAGTTCTCGATCCTGCCTGTTTGCTTTTTTTGATCGTTGTCTAGATTGTACATTATATAATACTTATATTCAGTTATTTATTACTAATTAACTTATAAAAAACTATCAGTTTAAAAAAAACTATTAATTATCACAAGTGTCCACTGAAAATGAAAAATTGATAATCCTTGTTGGAATATCGAAGAATAATATTTGATAATGAAGCCATTACATTTTAATCTATAGTTAAATTAATCTTATGAATTTTCAAATCGTGGACATTTATATTTATCCGTAACTTGCAAATACCGACACGATTATGTCTATATTAAATAATTATAGTTGACACTAATGTTTAATTTTAAATGAAAGCCTATGTAAATAAAAGGAAGATCAAACCCTAAAACCCCATGATTATCAATTAATCAGGGTATTGTTTCAAACAAATTATTTCTTTTCCATCAATTGGAAAAAATTGTTATTTTAAAAAAAACACATTTAATTATGAAACAAAAACTACCTAACCTTACTCCTTACTGCGTACCAGGGATGAAAAGACCTGTTTTTATACTCAAGTTCATTTTGGTCGCAGTACTCCTCAGCAGCATCCAGATGAATGCGGCAGGTGCAGGAGATAAGAAAAACCCAAAATTCAATGATTCAAATTCATCTACTTCTGTCGTTCTGCAACAGATTGCTGTAAGTGGTACTGTTAATGACGAAGCAGGACAGCCAATGCCTGGTGTAAATGTCCATGTTGAAGGGACGACACTTGGAACTATAACAGATATTAATGGTAGATATTCCATTTCTGTGCCTAATGCAAATGCCATACTGGTATTTTCATTTGTAGGTTATAATGAACAAAAAGTTCCTGTTGCCGGCAAATCAGTAGTTGATGCCGTACTTCAGGAATCATTTGAGAGCCTTGAGGAAATTGTTGTTATCGGTTATGGCACGACAAGAAAGAAGGACCTTGCTTCGGCTATTTCGGTTGTTAACACGGAAGAAATTGCAAAACAGCCTGTGCCTAACATTGAAACCGCGCTTCAGGGGCTTGCCCCGGGTGTTCAGGTAACGGCCACACGAACCGGAGAACCTGACATTATAATTCGTGGTGTGGGTACTACCAGTGGTAATAACAGTCCTTTATATGTTATTGATGGTATTCCTACAAACAGTTCGAATGTTAACCCTTCGGATATTGAAACCATGCAGGTTTTGAAGGATGCTGCATCAACAGCTATTTACGGTTCGCGTGGTGCTAACGGTGTAATTCTTATTACTACCAAAAGCGGTAAAACCACAAATATCGGACAACCAAAGGTAAGCCTTAACAGCTATTATGGCTTTGAAGAAGCATGGAAATTGCTCGATTTGACAAACACAGCAGAATGGGCATCGATTGTTTACGATAGTAATCCAGCTGGAGGTTTCGCTCCTCCGGCACTTGCATCATGGATTATTGAAGAAAACGGCGGCAGATACGACGGACCTGAAACGGATTGGCAAGACGAGATTTTCCAGAGAGGTCTTATTACTCAAAATGGAATTAACATTTCTGGCGGTACTAATGCCGGAAACTATTATTTCTCAACAGAGCAATATAAACAGGAAGGCATTCTTATTACAACGCCGTATGAAAGATATTCGGTTCGTATGAACTCAAGCTGGAAAACCGGAAAATTCAGTTTTGGCGAAAATATTAGTTTTACATATGGTAAAAAAAGAAATGAAGTAGTTCCTGATGGTCGTACTGCTTTTCAACAGGCAATAAATATGGTGCCGAATATTCCTGTGTATGATGATAGAAACCAGCCGGGCGGATATGCAGGGGCAGGGTGGACGCATCCGGAATACTCTCCAGCTCCTACAGGACAAGATGCTTCTAACGTTGTTGGATTTTTAAACAGGGTTAGAAACATAAACTTCTCCAAAAGATTTATGGCAAGTGCTTATGGTGAGTACGAGATAATCGACGGTCTTACTTTTAGAAGTACATTTGGAATTATCAGTACGGATAGTGATGGATCTAACCATAGTCTGGAAACCCGTATGGGCGCGAAAGAGATTCCAAATACAACGCTTAGTAACAGTCACTCCTGGGGGTACGACTGGAACTGGGATCAAACCCTTACTTATAGTAAAAGTTTTGGCCAGCACAATCTTAATCTTATGGGAACTTATTCTTCTGAGTTTTCGAAAAATCGCAGTTTTAATGCATCAGGTCAGGGTATCCAGACTGAAGTACATGATGTTCTTGGCAAAGTTGAAAGCAACTTTGGCGTTGGCGGCAGCGAACGCGAACAGAGCCGTATTTCGTACCTTGGTCGTGCAACCTATAACTATGCAGGTAAATATATTTTAGTAGCCAACATACGTCGTGACGGTTCTTCCAAATTCAACACGGGCAACAAGTGGGGTACTTTCCCATCAGCTTCAGTCGCCTGGAATATCAGCGAAGAGTCGTTTATGGACGGTTTAAAAGCATCGACTCAATTAAGCCGTTTGAAACTGAGGGGTAGCTTTGGTGTTGTAGGTAACGACAGGCCAATCGGTCCATACAGTTACATACCTGTTTTGAGCGGATCGAATTATAGTGATGGTACTGCTGGCCTGGTTGGGCAAACAGTTTCAAATTTGACAAAAAACCCGAATTTACAATGGGAGACTTCTCAGCAGCTCGATTTGGGTGTCGACTTAGGTTTCTTTAGAAATGCTTTATCGTTTGAAATTGACTTCTACAATAAAAAGACCTTAGATATGCTTGTAGATGTTCCCGTTCCTGGATCAAGCGGNNGAATTTATAGCTACCTACCGTAAAGGTACAGGCGATTTTCATTACTCAATCAGCGCGAACTTAACCACCAATTATAACGAAGTACTTGATTTGGATGGTCAGGTTATATCCACTGGTGGTACTGAATTTGGTTCAACAACCCGTACAGAAGCCGGTCGTCCTATCGGTCAGTTCTATGGCTATGTAACAGATGGCTTATTTCAGTCTCAGGCTGAAATTGATGCCTATGTTGATGTTAATGGAAATTTAATACAACCTAATGCAGCTCCTGGTGATATAAAATTTGTTAAAAAACCAAATGCAGAAGGACAATTGGTTGGAGAAATAGGTGCCAGTGATATGGATTATATTGGCGACCCTGCTCCTGATTTTGCGTATGGTATTAACTTAGCTGCCGACTATAAAGGATTCGATTTTACAGTATTCTTCCAGGGTGTTCAGGGTAACGACCTTATGGGTATGTTATTAGCATGGACCGAAGGTATGCACAACAACTTTAACCTGGGCAAAAACGCTCTTAACCGCTGGACAACTACAAATACAGATACAGATGTACCAAGGGCTGTTCGGGGCGACCCCAATAACAACGTTAAATACGTTTCGGACAGGTATCTTTTCGATGGTTCGTATTTAAGATTGAAAAACCTTACCTTGGGTTATACCCTGCCCAAATCATTGGTTGACTATGTTAAGCTTGAAAATGTAAGAGTTTATTTCACAGGTCGTAACCTGTTGACATTGACCAGTTATCCGTTCTACGACCCGGAAATAGGTTCGGGAGGTGCTGGTTTGGGAGCTAGTGGTAACTCAAGTACAGCAAGGGGCATCGATCAGGGATATTATCCGCAGGCTCGTGCTCTACTTATGGGTATTCAAGTTGATTTTTAACATTAAAAAATTATGAAGATGAAAACTAAAATACTTTTATTCTTCGCAGGGATACTGTTTGTTGTCTCCTGTTCTGAAGATTTTATAACTAAAGATTTAGATAAGTCGAGCTATGATCCCGGTTCGTATTTCACCACAAAAGACAGGGCTGAACAAGCACTTGTTGGAGCTTATGCGTACCTTCGCCAGGAATATGGTAATACATGGGGGGGAACCAGCGTTATGCATAATGTTCTTGGTGATGATCTTTATGAAACCCCAAAAGCAGCAGGATTTTTACCATGGGGCAACATAAATAACTTTTTTATTAATAGTAACGACGTTAATGGTACGTGGAACGCCTGGTATGCAGCCATACAACGTGCAAATACTGCCTTGGATAATATGAAACTGGCCAAGGAAGCCGACGCCAGTTTTTCTCAGGAGGATTTAGACGTTATGGAGGGACAGGCTTATTTTCTCAGGGCGTATTACTATTACATTTTATTCGATTATTTCCCAAAAAATATAATTGTTTTGAGAAATACACAGGTTTTAAATCCCGGTGAAGAATTTATCAAGGCTCCGTCGACCAAAGAAGAAACATTTGAATTTATTGAAGCCGATTTGAAAAAGGCACAGCAGCTTTTGGTAAATGGTACCAACACCACTCCTGGTTATGGAAAATGGAGAGCAAGCCGAGGAGCTGCCACAGCGTTGTTAGGTAAATTGTATTTAAATAATAAAGAATATGTAAAAGCAGCAGCCGAATTTAAAAAAATACTTCCCGGAGTGGGCGACCCTGATTATGGCACATATACACTTGGCGATTACAGGGCTAATTTTACCAATGAGGGAGAAAATAACAGCGAATCGCTTTTCGAAGTTCAATTAACCGATGT